>VOFJ01002766.1_pt1 | contig 100502 bp, 104 predicted proteins | sample 5384081 | NCBI WGS metagenome assembly VOFJ01 (sample SAMN12384729, study PRJNA508395) | human gut metagenome | isolation source: healthy gut I | host: Homo sapiens | reverse complement strand
GACACCTGTTAAATTTTTCTCTTGTCAGTCCTGTCACCTTATTCCAGTCCATGGTATCTCTTAAATAATGGAATGCTGACCAGCATAATGGAATCATGCACATTTTACATTGATCGCCATGACCATGGAGCCAGTACACAAATGGATCTCGAAGCAGAAGTCTCAGACCCAGATTCAATCCATTCTGAACCTGATTCACATCATCTAACAAACGTGATCAAAGTATCAGTTCATGGAAACACAATTGAATATGATCAAACGTTGTCTTAATTTTTTGCTGCAAATCCACAGCTTGCCTTCGCTCGCAAAAAAAAACTGTGCAGTAAAACTGCAGGCAAGTCCGACCCCTGCCATTAAGATCAATACAAAAACATCTGAACCACATAACTTCGGTTATCCTGTGCGACTTTCACGGCATCAATAATCTGTGCCACAACTACCGGAACTAAAAGATTCAAAAACAACCTCCAGAAGCTTAAAAAGCAGTGCTAGAATACTTTCCTTTTTGTACTCTTTGAGATAAACTGCCAAACTTTTCATGTCTCTATTTTCCCTCTCTTCCTGTTTCACGAATCTATGCCTATTATAACGCACATTCAGTAATATGCATATTATCTCTTTTATTGCTATGTAATATATTTTTAAAAGCAGACGATCGAACCCAATGGGTTCTATCCGACATACGAATCACCAAAAAGAAAAACCATCCGGATGGATGGTTTCTTTTTGAACATCCGAACACGATAGATCAATTGCTGACCCGTACGGGAATACTCCGCCGACTGCGTCGGCTCCGTGTCGCCTCGGCATTTGTTTTGACCGCAGGTCAAAACCAGCGGCATTGCATACCGCTGCCATGCTTGCGCATGGAATTGCCGGGCGATCGAACCCAATGGGTTCGGTCCGACATACGAATCACCTAAAAAAAAGAAACCATCCGGATGGATGGTCTCTTGTGGTATCCGAACACGATAGATCAATTGCTGACCCGTACGGGAATACTCCGCCGACTGCGTCGGCTCCGTGTCGCCTCGGCATTTGTTTTGACCGCAGGTCAAAACCAGCGGCATTGCATACCGCTGCCATGCTTGCGCATGGAATTGCCGGGCGATCGAACCCAATGGGTTCGGTCCGACATACGAATCACCAAAAAAGAAACCATCCGGATGGATGGTTTCTTTTTTGGTGACCCGTACGGGAATCGAACCCATATTACCGCCGTGAAAGGGCGGTGTCTTAACCTTTTGACCAACGGGCCTGGTAGCGGCAATCTGACTCGAACAGATGACACTCCGGGTATGAACCGAATGCTCTACCAACTGAGCTATGCCGCCATATTTACTTGCGCCGCATCTCACGGGCACGATGTATTATAAGGGATTCAGATCGATTTGTCAACCGGAATCTTTCACTTTTTTAGAAATTTTTCTGTGTATTTGCTCCATACTAACGCCGGGGTGATAAAATGACGCTTCGATATTTCTGCCTGATCGTGCTTGCGGGCGGGACGGTCTATGTCTGCATAGAGCTTCTCTGGCGCGGCCGCTCCCATTGGAGTATGTTTCTGGACAGCGGCCTGTGCGCGGCGCTCATCGGTATGCTCAACGAATGGGCGCCGGGGCTGCCGCTGAGTGCGCAGGCGCTTCTCGGCGCCTGCGTCATAACGGGTTCGGAGCTGGTGTTCGGTTCCCTGTTCAACCGCTCGTATGCCGTCTGGGACTACCGCGGTCTGCCGCACAATGTTCGCGGGCAGATCTGCCCGCAGTATTTCTGCGCATGGCTGTTCATTGCGCTGCTGGCAGTGCTTCTGGACGATGGACTTCGGCTTCTGGCTCTCGGCGAGCCGCTGCCGCAGTACCGCTTATTCTAATTCCCCGAACACCCCGTCCCGGCAGAGGTCCGTCACGCGCACGGCGCGCAGCTCGTTATGCAGCTGCGCCGCCTGTACATAGACCTTAACGTAATTCATGGCATGACCGGCGTACAGGCCGTTTTCCTCCTGCTCGAACAGCACCTGCTGCGTCGTGCCGAGCATGGACGCGTGGTACGCGGCCTCCAGCTCTGCCGCGGCGGATGCGGCCTCGGCCGCGCGGCGCTCCTTGACGGCGTTCGGGATCTGGTCAGGCATATCTGCCGCAGGCGTTCCCTTTGCGGCGGGGTATGGGAAGATGTGAAACATGGAAAGCCCGCAGGTCTTCAGGAATTCCAGCGATTCCGCGAATTCCTCCTCCGTCTCGCCGGGGAAGCCGACGATCAGGTCGGTCGTGACGGCGCAGCCGGGGAAATACTTCCGCAGCAGCCGGACGCTTTCGAGGTACCGGGCCGTATCGTATTTGCGGTGCATCCGCTTCAGGACGGTATCCGAGCCGGATTGCAGGCTCAGGTGGAACTGCGGGCAGAGATTCGCATATCCGGAAAGCGTCTTGCAGAACGCCTCGTCGATCGTGCGCGGCTCCAGAGAGCCGAGCCGGATGCGCACGCCCGGCACAGCCTCGCACAGCGCGGCCAGCAGCTGCCGCAGGCAGCTGCCGTTCTTCCACTCCCAGCCCCAGGACGAGATCTCAATGCCGTTGATGACGATCTCGCGGTAGCCCTCGGCGGCAAGGGCCTTTGCCTGCTCCACAGCCGCGTTCAGCGGCATGGAGCGCACGCGGCCCCGCGCGTAGGGAATGATGCAGTATGTGCAGAAATTGTTGCAGCCGTCCTCGACCTTCAAAAGCGCTCTTGTGCGCGCGGCAAGTCCGCCTGCGGGCAGGATCTCAAAGGTACGCGGGCCACCCGCGTCGTCCACGCAGTCCCATTTCTGCCGCGTCTGCACCGCATCGATCATATGCCTGACAAAGGCCTCCCGCCCGTCCGTGCCGATCAGCACGTCCACGTCGAGCTTGCGGATCTCGTCCGGGCTGCTCTGCGCATAGCAGCCGCACACGCCGACCACGGCGTTGGGGTTCAGCTTGCGCACGCGCCGGATGGCGTTGCGGGACTTTTTATCGGACACGGCTGTGACGGTACAGGTGTTGATAATGTAGCCGTCGCAGATCTCGTCAAAGCTGCCGAGCGTATGGCCGCTCTGCATGAGCAGCTGCTCCATGGCCTGCGTTTCATATTGGTTGACCTTACAGCCGAGCGTATAACAAGCAAATTTCATAAAACCACCAAAATCAGAGATTATGCACAAAAAAGGTTTGTATTTTTTGTGGATAGTATAAAATACCGTTTTCGATTATACTGGATAAAAGAGAATCCAATCCCAGCATTTCTTCTTTTTTCAGTATGATTATACTGGATTTCGAGCCGATTGTACAGTCCATTGCAGGAGGATTTTCCGTGAGAGAGTTTACCATCATGTTCCATTCCGTGAACGAGATCGCGCAGTTTGCCACGATTGCAAACCGCCAGCCTTTCCCGGTTCATTTCAATTACAAGGATTCCCGGCTCGACGCAAAATCGATTCTGAGTCTCTGTGCGCTCCCGCTGCAGACACCCGTTACGGTCGAGTTGCCGGAGCGCGCGGCGGACAGCTCCTTCCTTTCGGACATTGCGCAGTTCCTCTGTGACCCGGACGCATAAACAAAGTGATATCGCACCCTTTCGTTTCATATGCTTGTACAAATGAAACGGAAGGGTGTTTTTCTATGAAAAAGAAGCTGCTCTGCATCGCGCTTGCGTTTGTTTTCACAGTGGGACTGGGCCTGACGGCGCAGGCGGAGGATCTGGCGCTGCCCGCACCGTCGTGCATCCTGATGGAGAAGGACACGGGGCAGATCCTCTATGAAGAAAACGCGCACGAAAAGCTCCGCCCGGCCAGCGTCACGAAGATCATGACGCTGCTGCTGGTTCTGGAGGCGCTGGACAACGGCTCTATCGGCTGGGACGACACCGTCACGACCTCCGCCGCGGCAGCCGCCAAGGGCGGCAGCCAGATCTATCTTGAGGAAAACGAGCAGCTGCCGCTCCGGGAGATGCTCAAATCCGTCGTCGTCTCGTCGGCGAACGACTGCGCCTGCGCACTGGCCGAGCACGTGGCGGGCAGCGAGGCCGCCTTCGTTTCGCGCATGAACGACCGTGCAGCCGAGCTTGGCATGACGGACACGCATTTTGTCAACTGCACCGGGCTGGACGATGGGCCGGACGCGGATACGCATCTGACGACGGCCTATGATATCGCCCTCATGTCCTGTGAGCTTTTGAAGCACGAGGAGATCAAGGAGTACACGACCATCTGGATGGACACCGTGCGCAACGGCCAGTTCGGCCTGTCCAACACCAACAAGCTTGTCCGCTTCTACGACGGCACGACCGGCCTCAAGACCGGCTATACCTCCGCCGCCGGATACTGCCTGTCGGCCTCTGCCGAGCGCGGGGGAATGGAACTGGTCGCGGTCGTGCTGCACTGCAAAACGTCGGTCGACCGGTTCGAATCGGCCAAAGCGCTGCTCAACTACGGCTTTTCCGGCTACGCCCTCGTCACGCCGCAGCCGGAGGGCGGCATTCCGCCCGTCCCGGTCGTGCTGGGGCGGCAGGATTCCATCACGCCCGTGCCGGAGCGCAGCGAACCGCTGCTGCTCGAAAAGGCGCTGGCCTCGCAGGTGCAGACTGCGGTTACGGTCGACGAGTCCGTGCAGGCCCCTGTCGAAGCCGGGCAGCGGCTCGGCACAATGACCGCCACGGCGGGAGAGCGGCTGCTTGCCGAAATTCCGCTCGTCGCGCCGGAGGCCGTCCCCGCCCGCACGTTTCCGGAGCTCTGGGCGGAGTTTTTGAAAAGCATTTGCCTGTCCGCCTGATTATTTTTGACCGGGGTCGAGCTCTGCCTTGTATTTCCGGCCCACGCGCCGGGACGCGTCCGTGACGCTGCCGCGTGAGATCGCTGTGACGCCGAATTTGCCGCGCAGCTGATCGACGGTCTGGTCAAGCTTGCGGGCGCGTTCCTTTTTCTCGTCGCGGAACAGGGACAGCTGTACGGCATCGTCCCCGCACAGATCATTCAGCGTCACGCCGAGCAGACGCAGCGGTGTCACGCCGTCCCAAAGCTCGGAAAACAGCGTCCGGGACATGGCGTACAGCTCCGCCGTCACATCCGTCGGCTCCGGCAGGCGGCGCTGGTGCGACCGGTTCCGAAAGTCGTTTCCGCGGATCGTCACGGTCACGCAGGCGCAGCGCCTGGAGTCTGCACGCATACGGGACGCAACGCTGTCGCACAGGGCAAGCAGGATCTGGTTGGCCTGCGCCGGAGTCGTCACGTCCTGCTCGAGCGTGACAGAATTGCCATAGCCCTTGACGGCCTCCGGCTCGGAAAGGACCGGAGCATCGTCGATGCCGTTGGCGTAGTCATGAATGAGCTTCCCCAGCTTGACGCCGGTCAGCCGCTGGATATACGCAAGGTCCGCCTGCGCCAGATCGCCGATCGTGCGGATGCGCGCGGCGGTCAGCTTTTCCGCCGTGGAGCGCCCGACGGAAAACAGCGAACCGACCGGCAGCGGCCAGAGCTTCTGCGGGATCTCATGCGCGAAAAGCGTATGTACCTTATCCGGCTTTTCAAAGTCGCTGGCCATTTTCGCCAACAGCTTATTGGGCGCGATGCCGACGTTGACCGTGAAGCCCAGCTCGGAGAAGATCGTATCTTTGATGATGTGCGCGATGGCGACCGGGTCCGGATAGAGCAGCCCCGTGCCGGTCATGTCGAGGAAGCATTCGTCGATGGACACCTGCTCCACAACGGGCGCATAGCGGCGGCAGACGGCGATGAACGCTTTGGAGTTTTTCGAATACAGCCGGAAATCCGGCGGAGCCAGCACCAGCTGCGGGCATTTGCGCAGCGCCATGCCGACCGGCTCGCCGGTCGTAACGCCGAAGGCCTTTGCGGGGATGGATTTTGCCAGAATAATGCCGGTGCGCTTGTCCCGGTCGCCGCCGATGGCGGACGGGATGAGCCGCAGATCGGCCTCCCCCCGCCGCAGCGCGCCGCGCCGCTTCCCACGACAAAAACGCGCTGTTGACATCCACATGAAAAATCAGCCGCTGCATCCGCTCGCCTCCTTCTGCTCCCAGTATAGCATATCTGTCCGAAATTTGCGAACAAAAAATCGAAAATTGGCTAATTTTTATTCCGTGCATACCAAGCGAAACGCGTATGCAGCCGGTAGGCGCGAAGTCTGCTCCGTCCCTGACAGCTCCATTCGATTTTCTGTCGTTCTCTGCACGAACCAGATGCGTTTCGGGCTTCATTTGAGGACAATCCCCGCCGGGAAAGCCGGCGGCGCGTAAAAATCTGCCTCTCCCTGTCATGCAGTGCTATGACAAGGGGAGGCGAATTTTTGTGTCGTCAGTCCAGCGCGTCCGGAATCACTGACCAGGCCTGCGTGAGGCGCTCAATGCTCCAGGCGGCGTTGGCGGGGCTGGTGGAGGGAAGCTTGACGGCCTCCCGGCCGGTCAGCTTTTGCTGATGGCGGCAGTAGAGCTGATAGGAGGTCGCGCCGTTGCAGAAGATCTGCCGGATGGGCGCGGTCTTTAAAATCGGCGTGAGGTCGGTCGGAACAGCCTCACGGATGGAGCTGTCGCTTGAGCCGGTTATTTCGCAGCTTGCAATGGCATCCCAGAGCGCGATGTGGTGCACGTGCAGCATCTGCTGCTTTTCCTCAATTGTGCGCGGGCAATCGCAGCCCAGCACGGTCGAAACGACGCGCCAGAAGCGGTTCTGCGGGTGGCCATAGAAAAACATGGCCTCGCGCGATTTGACCGACGGGAACGAGCCTAAGATCAAGATCCGCGACTCCGCGTCATAGAGCGGCGGAAACGGATGGGAAAGCCTGTCCATCACAGCGCTGCGATCAGTGCGTCGACCGCTTCGGGCTTTGTCGCCCAGGAGCAGACGAATCGCGCGGCCTCGTGGTCTTCATCCACGCGCCCGTTCAGCTCGAACGCGAAGTTCTGCTTCAGCCGCTCGATCTGCGCGTGAGAGAGGACAAGAAAGACCTGATTCGTGGGCGAGACGGCGTAGAGGGAATAGCCCTTTTCTGCCGCTGCTTTCTGAATGCGCTGCGCCTGCGTGACGGCATGGCGCGCCATGGTCAGCCAGAGATCGTCCTCAAAATACGCCTTGAACTGCGTTCCGAACAGAAAGCCCTTGGCGAACATCCCGCCGCGCTGCTTGATCATGTTCCGGAAATGCGGCTTGAGGCTGTCATTCGTGATGACAAGCGCTTCGCCGAACAGCAGGCCGTTTTTCGTGCCGCCGATGTAGAAAACATCGCAGTACTTTGCAAAATCCGCCGGGACCAGATCGTTTCCCTCCGCGACCAGCGCGGCGGGCAGGCGTGCGCCGTCCAGGAACAGATACAGCCCATACTCCCGGCAGACGTCGTGCAGCGCGGAAAGCTCTGATTTCGTGTAGATCGTGCCAAGCTCCGTCGCGTCGGAGATATAGACCATGCGCGGCAGAACCATATGCTCGTCCTGTCCGTCGCAGTGGCGGCGCATGACTCGCGCACAAGCGCCGGCGTCAGCTTACCGTCGGGCGCCTCAATGGCGCAGACCTTGTGGCCGGAGGCCTCGATCGCGCCCGTCTCATGGACGTTGATATGGCCGGTATCGGCGGCGATCACGCCCTCCCACGGGCGCAGCGCAGCGGCGATGACCGTCGTGTTGGCGATTGTGCCGCCGACCATAAAGTGCACGTCCGCCTGCGGGCAGGAAAAGCGCGCACGGACGATGCCGCGCGCCTCGGCGCAGAAATCGTCCATGCTGTAGCCGCAGGTCGTGACAAGGTTATTTTTCTCAAGTGCGGCGAGCACCTGCGGGTGCGCGCCCTCGGAATAATCGTTGCGGAAAGAGATCATGGAAAAGCCCGTCCTTATTTCAGATTCTGCTCTGATTGTAGGACTTTTCGGTGAAAAAGTCAACGAACCGCCTGCGTTTTTTCGCTGCGTTCCGGCAGATACAGCAGCCCCCGCAGGCTCGGCGGCAGACAGCGCTCCGCCGTTCCGCTGAGACACGCAGCCAGAATAAACACACCGGAAAAGACCGCCGCGCGGAGCAGCAGCCCCGCCGGATCGCTTTCCAGCTCCGGCAGCAGCTGCGCCGCAAGCGCGCCGGCTCCGGTGCAGGCCCCGACGCCCAATGCCGCGCCCAGTCGAAGCGGACAGCCGGTAACGATCAGCAGCCGCCGCAGGCTCAGCGTGAAGTTCAGAAGATGCGTCGCGGCGAACGCGAAAATATAGCCGCCCAGCCCCCAGCGCGGCAAGAGCAGCACGAGCAGCACCGCGTCCAGCGCCGAGGTAAGCGTGTTATAGCGCACATTTGCGACCTGCTCGGAAAGTCCCTTCAGCATCCCGTCGGTCAGCGCATCCATGTACAAGACCAGCGCCAGCGGCGCGAACACGCGCAAAAGCTGACCAGCCTGTTCGCTCTGGTATAAAATCGCGGTAAGCGGCTCAGCCAGCGCGAACAGCAGTCCTGCCGTGAGCCAGCGAACAGCAGCCCCGCCCGCAGACACTGCCCGGTCACGGAGGCAAGCCGCTCCCGGCGGCCCTGTGCGCGGCAGGCGGCAAGCTCCGGGATCAGAAGATCGACCAGCGCGTACAAAAACGCCGACGGCAGCATAAGCGCAGGAAACACCATGCCCATGACCGTCCCGTATGCCGCCATCGCGCCCAGCCGCGTCGCACCGGCCCGCGTCAGGCCCCACGGGATGAGGAACTGCTCCAGCGCCCGGAGCGCTGCGCGCAGCAGATCGTTCAGCGCCAGCGGCGCTGCCAGAGCGCCTACGCGCCGGGCCATCCCGGGCGCGTCCGTCTGCCGGACACCGCGCCAGCTCTGCCGGTAAAGCGCGTAAAGCGCCGCGTCCGCCGCGCAGGAGGACAGCAGCTCCCCACCCAGCAGCGCAAAGCAGGCCCCGGACACAGTCTGCGGCGCAAAACGCAGCAGGAGCAGGCTCAATCCCAAGCCCCAGAACACGCTCGCCCGCGTCAATGGCGGTCAGCTGCCAAACCTTTCCCACAGCGGTCAGGTATCCGCCCAGCACTAACCCCGCACACCCGGCTGGGAGCAGTCCCGCGAGCAGGCGCAGACTTCTGGCTGCCGACGGCTCATGCAGAATGCGTTCCGCCAGAAGCGGCGCGGCCCAATAAAGCCCGGCCGCCGCAAGCGTGCTGGTCACGAGCACGAAGCCGAGGCAGTGCGCGGCGGCCAGCTGCACCTGCGCAGGCTCCCGCCTGCCGTGCGCCTGCGCGCACAGACATGAGGCCGCTACGCGCATCCCGGCCAACCCCAGCGTCGTGGCAAACGCGGACACGGACAGCAGCAGCTGCACCGCGCCCAGTCCTTCCGCACCGATACGCCCGGCCAGATGCGCCTGAAACAGCATGGACGCAAACCGAAGCAGCAGTGCCGCGGCGGTCAGCAGCAGCGTATTCTTAAGGATCTGACGGCCAGAAAACAAAAAATCACCCTCCGCTCCATATTTACGGAGCGGAGGGCGTATCTATGCAAATTTTTATTTCAGCTGGAAGGTATAGTACACCGCGCCGATCAGCTCAACAGCGATAGCCGCGAACATGGCATAGAACGCGAAGCCGGAGCCGAAGAGCAGGCAGGCGGCCAGCACGACAGCCCAGAGCACGCAGATGAAATAGAACAGCAGCGGATTGAACCCGTCCGGGAACAGCCGCAGCATCCGGCTGCCAAGGTTGAGCTTGCCGTGGTTTTTCGCGCACAGGAACGCAGTGAGCGCCGTGCCGATCAGGATCAGCGCAAGCAGCGCGCTGCCCGCGATGCGGTTGGCCATATAGGAGGTGCGGGCGATGAGAAAGAACACAACGCCTGCAGAGGCCGTGACCAGCGAGAAGGTGAAGAACTCGGAATGGTAAAGCTGCCAGACCATGTACAGGCAGTAGACCAGCGCGTGCAGCAGATAGATCACGATCATGTTGCTCGTCCAGAAGATGGACAGAATCAGGCTCGAGACGAACAGCAGCGCGAACGCCGCCAGCCAGTAGCGGCAGATCGTCCGCGCAAGCCCGTTTTTCAGCAGAACGCACAGCACAAGCTCAGCGGCGGTCAGCGCCAGAAACACATACCGCTGAACGCAGAACATCGGATAAAGCGCCGTAAAGCCCTCTACGGTGCTGTAATAGCCGCCAAGCTTCCAAAACGCGTAAATTACAACGATCATCAGCACGAATGCGGCGGGGACTTTATAGACAACGGACTGATCCTCCGTCTTTTTTGCAGCAGTTTTGTTCTTTGTCATCATTCTGTTCTGTCCTTTGATTCAAAAATATACATTATATTAAATATCTATCGCGTCAGTCCAGCGCGCCGGCGGCGAACAGGACGGCGCTGAGCGCGCACAACGGCGCAGTCTCGCAGCGGAGAATACGCGGACCGAGCGTACAGATCTGAAGTCCGGCGCGCTGCGCAAGCAGGACCTCTTCGTCGGAAAAGCCGCCCTCCGGCCCGGTCATGATTGAGACGGTCTTCGCCTGTGCGCTGCCAATGGCGCGGCGCAGAGAAAGCGCGTGCTCGTTTTCATACGGAAGCAGCGCCAGCTCGCATCCGGCCGCACGCCGCACCGCGTCCTCAAACGACGGCATCACGAGCACCTGCGGGATCCGACCCCTGCCCGACTGTGCAGCGGCGGACGCGGCGATCTTCTGCCAGCGCTCGCGCTTCTTCTCCGCCGAGGCTGCATCAAGCTTCAGCACGCAGCGGGAGGATGGGAAGGCCGCGATCTCGTATGCGCCAAGCTCCGTTGCCTTCTGGATCACGTGCTCGAGCTTGTCGGCCTTTGCGTAGGCCATATAGACGCTGCAGGCGACCGGCGGCTCTGCGCCGGATTCTTCCGTGCTGTTTATGACCAGACACACCTGCTGCGGGGAGCAATCGGAGATGGTGCATCGGTAATCCGTCCCGCAGCCGTCGCAGACGAGAACGCTGTCGCCGCGCCTGAGCCGTAGGACCTTCGCGTGCGCCGCGTTTTCCCCGTCAAGCGTCAGGAAGCGCCCGCGCACGGCGTCCGGCGAAACAAAAAACTTCGGCAACCCCTTCGCCCGCCTTCCTTGTGTACATTCAACCGGTATTATACCAGATATCGGGACGAAGCGCAAGTAAAAAAGTGATGGAACATCCGGCCAAAAAGAAATAAAACACTTGACAAACGCGCGAAGTGTGATTATAATAACCGAGCAATCGAAAATTGAATGCGAGAGTGCTGGAATAGGTAGACAGGCACGTTTGAGGGGCGTGTGGCAACAGTCGTGTGAGTTCAAGTCTCATCTCTCGCACCAAATTAGACAAAAACCGTGTATAACTTGAGTTATACATGGTTTTTGCTTTTTCTGCCGGAAAATCACATGAAATAAACTCGCAAACTGTGCAGAATGTGCATACAGAAGATAACAAAATATCATTTATTCCTATGTTTTATCTCTTGGATGAGGTGACAACATAGGAATTTTTATTTTAGGAGGAACAAAACATGAGAATACCATATGGTTTTACTTTGACCAACAACGGGACACTTGAAATCAACAGGAGTGACGCAGATAACGTTGCCCTGGTTTTTGACCTCTACATGGCAGGTGCAAGTTTGGGAAAGGTTGCAGATATGCTTTTTTCAAAACAAATACCGTCTCCGACTGGAAAGGCAAAATGGACTCGTGCCGCAGTAGACCATCTTCTTTCTAACGGAAAAAATGTGGCGATCATCGGGCTAAAGAAGTTTCTGGATGTACAATTTGAAAAGGCGGCACGCTGTAACATTGATTATGACAAGGAGGGCTTGCCGAGAAAAAGTACGCGCTATGTTTCGCATATTATGGCTCAGAAATGATCCATCTTTTATATTTCTGTACATTATGCTACAATAACCTTAAGAGGTGAGAGATGTGGCAGAGAAACTTAGTTTGGTGGATATGATCGGTATCGGAAACTTGTTGGAGCCCCTCGTAGCTGAGGATATCATCACCTGTGAGGAGCGGGACCGAATTATATTGCGAATTGCGAAGGACAATGAGATTGACGAATACAGGCTTTCTGTTCTTGCCGGCTATAAAAGAAGTAAGGCGGAGGTGTTGGCCCGCATGGAACAGAGAAAGCAGTCGAAGTCTCAGCCCCAAAAGCAGGAGGATAGTTACATTTCACTGACTGAGCTTGCACGAAATCACAGCAAGAATACCCCGGGATATGTGATACAGAGCTGGCTGCGCAGTGAAAATACACTAGCCTTTTTAAATCTGTGGGAGCAGGAAAATAACCCCGATTATAGAGAAGCGGGCTACATTGAACTTTTAGAGAAAAAGAAAACTGCCTCGTTTACTTTGACACCAAAGCTATGGATTGAGAAAACAAAGGCGACCGGTATCGCTTCCAAACAAGGTAAAGGCGGCGGAACGTTTGCGCATCCGATGATTGGCTGTGAATTCGCATCATGGATATCGCCGGAATTCAAGATGCTGTTGCTGAAGTTGTCGCTGAATAGGGAACGGTTAAAGGAATGACTAAGGCTGCATATATTCGGTTCTTTCTTTGCGAGTAATACATTCAGAGTCAGACTTACACGGAGGATGGCAATATGAATTTCTTCGATTTTATGCGCAACACATTCGTGACAAACGAACCTGTTTGGAACTATTATGGCACAGAAATCTATACTGATCCTGTTGCTTCACCGGGACGGTCCGCACAGTTTATTCAAGATTATTTCTTGCAAGGTCAAAAAGGCGACATTGTCTATGAGTTGGATGCACATCACGACGTGAACATACACGGCATATCGCTCCTGCTTTCCGAATACAGAGCGACTCACACAGTGTCGGCATTCTTCTTGGGGATATTCCTTGAGGATTGTCTGACACAGGGGCAGTGTGGCGCGGATCTCGCGGTGCACGGTGATTTCTTCCCGTTTTCATATCTTTGGTTTCTGACCTGTTTATATCATGATTATGGTTATATTGTGGAAGAAAACTGGAAGCCAAGCTGTAGACGATACAATGAAGCAAGAATATGCAGTTTGATGGATATTATAGACTGCGTAATATCAAGCGTGAATTAGACATTACATATTCACCGTACCAGCAGATCACTCCGCTGCGCAGAAGTGTGCAGCGACACAATAAATCTCACAGAGAAACGCACGATAGGTCGACAATTATTTCCTATTTGTTGGGCAACAGTCCATCATTGAAGGATGGTCTACAGTTTGCATGCGGAGCAACGGTCACTGGTTTCCGGTATCCGCAAAAACTCCTTATGCAATACTTTTCTTACGGCATACATAGGCTTTTTCCGCCATGCTATAACCACGGTATCATCGGCGGATATCTACTCTTTGACAGGTTGTTAAAAGTATACGAATCTGCTTACAGACATAGATATCCGGAACACGGAGAAGAATATGCTGGCATCGAGTCATTTGAGTGGAGCGGAAAGCACTTTTGTATCGAGCAAATTCCCGTATTTGCCCATATTGCAGATTGCGTCATTTCTCACAACGTTTGGAAAGCAAATGACGCATCAGAAACAGAATATCTGGAGTGCGGGCTGGAGGCATTGGTGGGAGAACGATTCAAAAAGATTGAATTTCAGGAAAACCCGCTGCTGTTCATCTTGGCCGTTGTCGATACGATCGAACCGTATAAAATCTATAGCTCGAAAGCGGCGGATCGGGACGCGGTTCGTATTTGGAAATCCATTGATATCTCTTTTACAAATAATACGTTAACGCTCTCGTCTCGCTATAAATGCCGCCCGATTACAAAAATATACGAGCGAGCAAAAGGATTGGAGGCATGGGTGGATATCGAAAGTATTGAGCTCAGCAGTGATAGAAAAAGCCTTCGTATCAAATTTAAATGACTGAAACCGAAGCGGGGGTTTGAATATGGCGTAGACGATTTATGGTATTCCGATGTTTGAGTGGATGGCAACGAAGCCTTGTACATTTGCTTTTCCTGTTTTTCTCTGTTACAATAAGTCCATAAGGAGGGAAGGACAATGCTGATGAACGCAAACGAATACTTGGAAACGGTGGAACTGGTCAAACAGGAGATCCGCACGGCACAGTATCGGGCAACAGTTCAGGTGAACGGCGAACTGCTTCGGCTGTACCACGCGATTGGAACGGTCATCAACGCGCATAAGGTCTGGGGCAGTAAGTTTGTCGAAAACCTTGCCGCAGATATCAAGTTGTCCTTCCCGGAGATGAAGGGGTATTCTGCCCGAAATCTCAAGTATATGGCAAAGTTCGCGGTGCGTTTTCCAGCTGATGAAATTGTGCAAGCACCGCTTGCACAAATCACTTGGTACCATCACATCACACTGATGGACAAGATAAAAGAACCGACAGCGCATATCTGGTACGCGGAACAGGCTGCAAAGAACGGCTGGTCGCGCAATGTCCTTGTCCATCAGATCGAGAGCGGCCTATATCAGCGGCAGGCTTTAGCCGAAAAGGTATCTAATTTTGAATTGCGCCTGCCGTCCCCGCAGAGTGAACTTGCCATCCAGACGATGAAAGATCCGTATATTTTCGATTTTATCCCGTTCAAGACGGATATGCTGGAACGGGAAATCGAAGAGGCGCTCGTGAAAGATGTGACGAAGCTCCTGTTGGAGCTTGGAACCGGTTTTGCATTCCTCGGAAATCAATATCATCTGAACGTTGGCGGCGACGATTTTTATATAGACCTATTGTTCTACAACCTGAACCTTCGCTGCTATGTGGTGATTGAACTCAAAACCGGTGAATTTAAGCCGGAGTATGCGGGACAGTTGAATTTTTATCTCTCCGCAGTTGATGGGATTTTGAAAAAAGAACAGGACAATCCGTCAGTCGGACTGCTGCTCTGCAAGAGCAAAAATGATCTGGTCGCGGAATACTCGCTGAAGGATATGAGCAAGCCCATCGGCGTGAGTGCGTATCAGGTGACAAGCAAGCTGCCGGAGGAGCTGGAAAAGCAGCTGCCGTCCGTGGAGGATATTCAGAAGCGGATCAAGTAAAGCAGCGAAAGCCCAAATGGAGGATTGATAGATGCAGAACAAAAAATATCTGGAGCTGGACGCGCTTGCTGCGCCGAACGGCTATGTCGCACCTCCGACGAAAGAGGATCTGGCCTACGTTGTCCACTTCCGCAAGACCTGCCAGCGGTATCAGATCGACTTTGCAAAGGCCGATCCGGACGAACGCGACTTCGTGATCCATATGGCAGAGAAAACATTTTTACAGAAGCGTGCTTGATTTTGTAGTTGATCGGAGTCACTCCGACAAGATGTGTGTTCATCTATAGTGTAGTGAAAGCACAATAAAAAAAGACACGCTGAAGCGTGTCTTTTTTATTGGTGCAAAAACGGTCTGCTGTGCAGACCGTGCCGCCTGCGGGCGGGAATTGAACGCGGAGGGTGTCTCAATGTGGTTTTTGAGACACCCCCGTTTTTTACGCAAATTCGATCTCATCGCAGATGATCCTTGTGTCGATCAGGGCGGCGGCGCAGATTTTTCGGTATACGGGGCCTGCGGGGGCTTCGAACAGGATGTGCGCCTCGTAGCCGCGCCCGCTCTTGTGCCGGTAAAGCTCCTGGTACAGCCAGACCGCGCCGACGCGGGGCGGCTCCTGCTTCATTTTTGCGCTCCGGAAGGTCACGGTATGGTATTCAGAAAACGGGCTGTCGATGCGGAGCGTGAGGTCTGTTCCGGTGACGATCTCCCGTACCGCGCCGTCATGGAAGAAAAAGCGCCGCAGCAGTCCATCCGGCAGCGCCTCGCGCGTCTGCGCGGCGCAGTACGCCCGATCGATCTCGTCCAGCCGCTTCTGCACCTCCGGCGTCATGGGGTCGGTCTGACAGGCGATGTACCAGTCCTTTGTGAGATACCGCATAACTGCCCTCCTCTATTTGATCGACATAATCCATTCATCGCCGCGGAGCAGATATTGGAATTCCGTCAGCTCCGGCGTGTTCATCATGTGCAGCATTTCTTCGAGATCGTCCACGGTTTGCAGGGACGGGAGCTTGCTGTATTCGATCCACGCCATTTCTCCTTCCTCCGACGAGGTCAGCGTTCCCGACCATTCCACGGCCTTGAACAGCAGCACGACGTACCGGCCTGCTTCGATCGGGAACTGCTTGACGCCGACGAGCCTCGGGTGCCGGATCGTCAGGCCGGTTTCCTCCTGCATCTCCCGGATGACAGCGTCTACGAACGACTCCCCCGGCTCCACATGGCCGCCCGGCAGCGCCCAGCCGTGCCAGTCCTCCTTTTTCCGGTTCTGGAGCAGCACCCTGCCGCCGTCCTCCAGCAGACATACTACGGCCAGCTCTACATTCTCCGTTCTGCTCATATCCGAACTCCCCTTAGTTTCTTATTGTAGCAGAGAACCGCAGTCCGCGCAACCACGCTTCCCGGAAAACCTCTGCGCGCTTCCTGTGTTTTCTTGCATTTTCCAGTCGAAGCTGGTACAATATTGCTATCCAGATTCTATCGGGCCGGGCGGCGTTCCGGGCCTGAAATATGTCAAAGGCAGGTGCGCTGTCATGCCGCTTATTATCGTTCGAAACGACATCACGACTATGCGCGTGGACGCCATTGTCAATGCAGCCAACGAGTCTTTGCTCGGCGGAGGCGGCGTGGACGGCTGCATCCACCGGGCGGCCGGGCCGGAGCTGCTGGCTGAATGCCGGCGGCTCGGCGGGTGCAGGACCGGCGAGGCCAAGCTCACGCGGGGATACCGCCTGCCCTGCAAATATATCATTCACACCGTCGGCCCGGTGTGGCACGGCGGCGATCACGGCGAACAGGAGCAGCTCGTTTCCTGCTACCGGACGAGCCTTGCGCTGGCAAGGAAGCACCATTGCCAGACGGTGGCGTTCCCGCTGATCTCCTCCGGCGTTTACGGGTACCCGAAGGAGCAGGCGCTGCGCACGGCGATGGACGCCATCGGCGCGTTTTTGCTGGAGCACGACATGACGGTCTATCTCGTCATTTTCGACCGCAGCGCCTACCAGATCAGCAGCCGGCTGTTCGCGGACATTGCTGCGTACATCGACGACCACTATGTAGACGCGCATACGGATTTTATCCGCTCGCGCCCATGCCCGGCTTCGATCCCTGTTGAAGCGCAAATGGCCCCCAGCCCGGCGTTCTCGCCGGCGTCCAGACCCCCGCGCAGTCTGGACGACAGGCTGAAACATCTGGACGCCGGATTCTCCGAAACGCTGCTGACGCGCATCGACCGCAGCGGCAAAAGGATTCCGAGATCTACAAGCGGGCCAACGTCGACCGCAAGCTGTTCTCCAAGATCCGCAGCAACCCGGACTACCGGCCGTCCAAGCCCACGGCCCTCGCCTTTGCCATCGCGCTGGAACTGGATCTGAACGAAACCCGCGATCTCATAGCCCGCGCGGGCTATGCCCTCAGCCGCAGCAGCAAGTTCGACGTGATCATCGAATATTTCATCAGCCAGCGGAACTACAACATTTACGAGATCAACGAGGCGCTGTTCGCCTTTGACCAGAGCTTATTGGGGGCGTGATTCGCAGACACCTCCGAATTCGCGCCTGTAGGGGCCGATGCCTACATCGGCCCGTTAGGAAGTTGCGAATTCGCCGAAGATTACCGTTAAAATGGTGCAATCTGCCGGGCCGATGCGATGCCCGCAGGCTAGTTTCGAGGCGCAACCGCGCATCGCGCGGCTCTTAGCGCCGAAGATGGGCATCGGCCCCTACATTCAAAAAACAGGTTCTTGCGGGTTTATGATAGATTTCCGGAAAATGCTGCATTCTGTGCGGGCGGACAGAGTCGTCCGCCCCTACGCAGGACTTGGAAATCATGCAGAAAAAATCGAAGCTTAAAATATGTCGCTTTCCAAGCGACCAAATCCTCCTTTGTGTTCGGTATAATCAGGACACAAACAAACACAGGAGGGTTTTTATTATGACAGAACTGGTTTTTATTCTCGATCGCAGCGGCTCTATGGCGGGGCTGGAAGCGGACACCATTGGGGGGTTCAACTCCATGATCGCCAAGCAGAAGAAGGAAGCGGGCGAGGCGCTTGTCTCCACGGTCCTGTTTGACCGCGACAGCACCGTCATTCACGACCGGCTGCCGCTGGAGAAGGTGCCGCCCATGACGGAGAAGGACTATTTCGCACGCGGCTGCACAGCGCTGCTCGACGCGGTAGGCGAAGCCATCCATCATATCGGCAATGTCCACAAGTACGCCCGGCGGGAGGATGTGCCGGAAAAGACGCTGTTCATCATCACCACCGACGGCTATGAAAACGCCAGCCGCCGCTACAGCTACGAGACGGTACAGCGGATGATCGAGCGGCAGAAGACAAAATACGGCTGGGAGTTTCTGTTCCTCGGCGCAAACATCGACGCGGCGAAGGAAGCCGCCCGCTTCGGCATCAGCGCCGAACGTGCGGTGGATTACAAATGCGACGAGGTGGGCACGGCGCTCAACTATGACGTGATCAGTGAAGCGATCTGCACCGTCCGCGCGTCCAGACCGCTCAGCCCCGGATGGAAGGCGCGAATCGACGCGGATGTAAAAAAACGTGGGAGGTAATCAAATATGTACGGCGCAATTCTGGGCGATATCATCGGCAGCCCCTATGAATTCGACTGCAACAATTACAAGTCGAAGGACTTTCCGCTCTTTTGCCGGCATTCTGAATTTACCGACGATACGGTCATGACGCTGGCTGTGGCAAAGGCGCTGCTGGATACGCGCGGGCAGGAGGACGCAGCCATCAAAGCAGCGCTTGTGCACCAGATGCAGCGGCTTGGCCGCGCCTATCCCGGCAGGGGCTATGGCGCGCACTTCAACGGCTGGCTGTATGAGGATGCTCCGCGGCCCTACAACAGCTATGGAAACGGCAGCGCCATGCGGGTTTCCGCTGCGGCGGAGCTGGCGGAGGATATGGAGCAGGCGCTGCATCTGGCGAAGCTCACCGCCGAGGTCACGCACAATCACCCCGAAGGGATCAAGGGCGCACAGGCGACCGCCGCGGCAATGTTCCTCGCCCGCACCGGCAGCAGCAAGGCGGATATCCGGACGTATGTGGAACGCGAGTTCGGCTACGACCTCAGCCGCAGCTGCGATGAAATTCGCCCTGACTACCATCATGTGGAGAGCTGTCAGGAGACAGTCCCGCAGGCGATCACCGCGTTTCTGGAAAGCGCGGATTTTGAAGACGCGCTGCGCACTGCGGTGTCCCTCGGCGGAGACAGCGACACGCTGGCCGCCATCACCGGCAGCATCGCCGAGGCGTTCTATGGTGTACCGGAGAACTTAAAAGCAGAGTGCCGCAGACGGCTGACGCCGGAATTGGAAGCGCTTTTGCTGGCATGGGAAGCACGGGCAGCCTGACCATGCCCTATCCAGCCGCTTGTGAACGCTTTATGAATTTTGCAAAAACCCCTTGCAAACGAGGAAAAGTGTGCTAGAATACAGTTAGCACTCAGATAGCATGAGTGCTAATCTGCAAAGGACGTGACATTTACTATGGCAAAGAAACAGTTCAAGGCGGAATCCAAGCGTCTGCTGGATCTCATGATAAACTCCATTTACACGCATCAGGAAATTTTCCTGCGTGAAATCATTTCCAACGCCTCCGACGCCATCGACAAGCTGGCCTATCAGGCGCTGACCGACGAGAAAGTCGGCCTCAGCCGCAGCGATTTTGCGATCGAACTCAAGCCCGACGAGACCGCCCGCACGCTGAACGTCAGCGACAACGGCATCGGCATGGACAAGGACGAGATGGAAAACAACCTCGGCACGATCTGCCGCTCCGGCAGTCTGCAGTTCAAGCAGGCGCTCGACAAGGAGAAGGCCGCCGACACCGACATCATCGGCCAGTTCGGCGTGGGCTTCTATTCGGCATTCATGGTCGCGGACAAGGTGACCGTCATTTCGAAGAAATACGGCTCCGACGAGGCGTGGAAATGGGAGTCCGAGGGTGCGGACGGCTATACCATGACCCCGTGTGAGCGCGCTGCCGCCGGTACGGACGTGATCATGCAGCTGAAGGCCGACACGGACGACGAGAAATACGCCCGCTTCCTGAAGACCTGGGAGCTGCAATCGCTTGTCCGTAAGTATTCCGATTATATCCGCTACCCCATCCGCATGGCGGTTGAAAAGAGCCGCATGAAGGAGGGCACGGAAAAGAGCGACAAGCCCGAATATGAGACGTATACCGAGGTTGAGACGCTCAACTCCATGGTTCCGATCTGGAACCGGAATAAAAAGGACGTCACCGACGAGGAATACAACAATTTCTATAAGGAAAAGTTCTTCGACTTTGAAGATCCGCTGGCCGTCATCCACGCGAACGTCGAAGGTGCGGTCACATACAAGGCGCTGCTGTTTATCCCGGCAAAAGCGCCGTATGATTTCTACACCAAGGACTTCAAGAAGGGCCTGCAGCTGTATTCCTCCGGCGTGATGATTATGGAAAACTGCGCTGATCTGCTGCCGGACTGCTTCCGCTTTGTGCGCGGCGTGGTCGATTCGCAGGATCTGAGCCTGAATATCTCCCGTGAGATGCTCCAGCATGACCGTCAGCTGAAATTTATCGCGGGCAATCTCGAAAAGAAGATCAAGACCGAGCTGCAGAAGCTCATGGACAACGACCGCGAGAAATACGAGAAGTTCTTCGCGGCCTTCGGCCCGCAGATCAAATACGGCGTTCTGGCCGATTACGGCGCGAAGAAGGAAACGCTGCAGGATCTGCTGCTCTACTGGTCGAGCAAGGAGGGCAAGCTGATCTCGCTCAAGGAATATGTCGCCGCCATGCCGGAGGATCAGAAGTATATCTACTATGCCAACGGCGAGAGCCGCGAGGCGCTGCACCAGCTGCCGCAGATGGAAAAGCTGCAGCAGAAGGGCTGCGACGTGCTGTTCATGACCGACGAGGTCGACGGTTTCGTGCCGCAGACGCTGGCAAAGTATCAGGACAAGGAGCTCAAGGCCATCACGGCGGGCGATCTGGGCCTCGAAACGGAAGAGGAAAAGAAGGCCGCCGAGGAAAAGAGCGAAAAATCGAAGCAGACGCTCGAATTCGTCAAAAAGACGCTGGGCGACAAGATCAAGGACGTGCGCCTGAGCGACAATCTGGGCAGCCACCCCGTCAGCGTCGTCCCGGACGGCGGCATGACGTTTGAAATGGAGAAGTATTTCAAGCGCATGAACCCAGAAGCCGGTATGAAGGCCGACCGCATTCTTGAGCTGAACGCCGATCACCCGATCTTCGCGAAGCTGCAGATCGCAGTCGCGCAGGACGAGAAGAAGGCGGAGGATCTGGTGAAGATCCTCTACACGCAGGCACTGCTCATGGCCGGTCTGCCGGTCGAAAACGCAGGCGAATACACCGATCTGGTTTGCAGCCTGATCGGATGAAAAGCATACCGCTCCCCTTGCCGCGCAGCAGCCCAGCAAGGGGAGCTTTTTGCACTTCAGAATCGGGCCGTCTTCGGAAGCTGTGATTGTGTTTTGAATGTGCGTCTGCTATAATGAGGGAAACAGGAACCCTCAAACGCTTTGCGAAGCGACGCAGCTGCCGCCGGTACGTGCCGGAGAAAGGACCCGATACTATGGAAAACATTCTGATCAGCGCCTGTCTGCTCGGCGTCTGCTGCCGGTATGACGGCGAATCGAAGCCCATCATGCAGACCGTTGCGCTCATGGAGCGCTACCACCTCGTCCCTGTCTGTCCTGAGCAGCTGGGCGGACTGCCCACGCCGCGCGAGCCGTCGGAGCGGCAGGGCTGCGCCGTTGTGATGAAGAGCGGCACGGATGTCACGGCGCAGTACCGCCGGGGCGCGGAGCAGACGCTGCATCTGGCCCGGCTGTACGGCTGCAAGGCAGCCGTTCTGAAGGAGCGCAGCCCGAGCTGCGGCAGCGGGCGCATTTACGACGGCACGTTCTCCGGCCGCCTGACATCCGGAGACGGCGTAACGGCGGCGCTTTTGAAGGAAAACGGCATCGCCGTCTACGGCGAGAGCGAGATCGAAGCGCTCCTGTCCCAGCCGGAGCCGGACGAGCCCCAGCAGAGCCTGTTCTGACACATTGCTTTTACAGTGAACAGCCGGCGGAACGATGCGTTCCGCCGGCTGAATTTTTTATGTATGCATTAATTTCGGATGGACATCTCCATCAGAGAGAGCGCCTCGCGCAGGCTGGAATAGAAGCCTGCCGCCGTGCGCGGCACAGGCTTGGCGCCCTGGTACCAGTCGCACTGCTCCAGCGCCGTGTCGCCGAGCGTCCGGGCAAGGCTCCTGCCGAGGCCCATCGCCTCGGCATACGGAAGGATGCGGTAAAAATACTGGCTGTCCTGCGCCAGCCGGGACTGCAGCTGGCTCTGCGTGACGCGCCGGAGGAACTTGCGGTAGCCAAGCGCCTGCGCGACGATCTCGTCGCCAAAGGCGGTGCGCCTGCCGCCGTGGAGCGTCAGCACGCCGATCAGCACCTCGCAGGCGATCACCAGCAGCATCACAAGAACGCCCTCGCCGAGCTGCGCCATTGCCAGAAGCGCCGCCGCACACGCCGCAGCCAGTCCTGCCAGCGGCCATTTTCCCTGATAATACGCCGCAGGCGCATATTGGATCACCGCAAACAGTACGCCGCCGAGCACGAAGATCACGGCCAGCAGCAGCCAGCGCACGAAGCCTGACGGCAGGATCGGGCTTGCCGCCTCGGCGGCAGTCAGCGCTTCCGGCCAGAATGCCGAGCGCACGCATAATGAGCGGATTGCCGCTGGTTTTGCGGTACATCCGCCTGACCCAGTAGCGCCGCAGGACCTCGTCGGCCTTTCCGCCGTGCGCTTGTACAGAAGACTTACGCCCTCGCACACGTCGCCCTGCGAAAACAGCATCTGGAACAACCTGACCTCTGCAGGGCGGCGCTCGTTGCCCATATCGACGCGGCGGCGCAGCACCACCCGCTCGTTTTTGCCGCAGGAGATGGTCAGATATCCCAGACTTGCCCAGTGGCAGACCAGCATATTGAACTGGATCGGTCCGCCCGCCAGCAGGAACGGCATATCGCACGGCAGCGCCGCATCCGGCGGCAGCATCCGTGAGGATACGCGCACCCGTGCACTGCGCAGAGACGAGAACCAGTAAAGGAACGCCAGCGCGAGCAGCAGCAGAATGATTGCCGTGCCGGCCCAGCCGAACGAAAGCGTGGTATGCGCGCCGGAAAAATAGGACTTATCCAGCGTGAGGGTCATTTCGAGCGATTCATGGTCCTTCAGCCCCGTTTCGATCACGCCCGTGATGCGCGACTCGGAGACATCCAGATCGATATAGTCGGAGATCACGTCGCCGTGGTAGCCGCTGGTAAAGGCCGGATAGCTTTCAAACGGCTTGGGCAGCGTGACAGTAAAGACATATTTGGAGATGGGATAGTCCCATTTCGCGCTCATGAGCGGAAGGCTGAGCGTCTGCACGCCGTCGGCCTCGCTTGCAAGGCCCGAGATCGTATACATGACGGTAAACGAGCGCGTCCCGGTAAAGCCGTTTGCATCGGTCAGCACGAGCACGGGGCAGTCGCCGTCGGTCTGCTTCTGCGTCTGATAGCCCGCGACGGAGGCCTTCTTCGCGCCGGCGCTGAGCGGGAAGCGCAGCTGTGTCTGCGCGCCGCTGATCTCCAGCGTAAAGCTCTGCGTGACCTGACAAGAGCTGCTGCCGGTCAGGGTACAGTCTGTTTTCATTTCGGAAATAACGGGCTCCGCCGCGCAGACGCCTGTGCAGAGCGCCAGCAGGCACGCCAGCAGGAGCAGCAGCCGCTTCATGCGATCACCTCTTATGTTCATTTGCATCCAATTTACCACAAACGCGCCCATTTTGCAACCTCGGCCCGCAGGCCGCTTTTTTTCTTCCGCCATACTTGGCGGAAGGGTACGTTATGTGATACACTGTCAGCAGAATGCTTTTGATCGGAAAGGACAGATTTTATGACGCTTCGCGATACCGCTGACCAGATCATCCGCGCAAGTCTGCGCGCCGTGCAGCCGGACGCCGCCGTGCAGCGCGCGCTGCAGGAGTTTTCCTGCGCGGGGCGCGTCGTGCTCATCGCCATCGGAAAGGCCGCGTGGGCCATGGCGAACGCGGCGTGGGACACGCTCAGCACGCGCATCACCTCCGGCGCGGTCATCACCAAATACGGCCATAGCCGCGGCCCCATCGGCCCGCTTCAGATCTTTGAGGCCGGGCATCCGGTGCCGGATGAGGCCGGGCTCCGCGCCGCGCAGGCTGCGCTGGAGCTGACGCGCGGACTGCGGGAGGAGGATTGCGTGCTGTTTCTCATCTCCGGCGGCGGCTCGGCGCTGTTTGAGTCTCCGCTGGTGCCGCTTGCCGAGCTGGAGGATATCACCGGCCAGCTGCTCTCCTGCGGCGCGGATATTGTGGAGATCAATACCATCCGCAAGCGGCTGTCCGCCGTCAAGGGCGGGCGGTTCGCGCTGCACTGCCGTCCGGCGCCGGTCTTCTCGGTCGTGCTGTCGGATATTCTCGGCGACCCGCTCGACATGATCGCCTCCGGCCCTGCAGCGCCGGACAGCAGCACGTGCGCCGAGGCGCTGGCCGTCGTGCGGAAATACGGGCTGCGCCTGTCTGACCGGGCGCTGGCCTGCCTGCAGACAGAAACGCCGAAAGCACTGCCGAACGCAGTCTCCCGCGTGACCGGCAGCGTCCGCGCCCTCTGCGATGCGGCAGAGCAGGCGGCGCAGACGCTCGGCTATCGCTGCATCCGGCTGACCGACTGTCTGAGCTGCGAGGCGCGGGAGGCGGGGCGGTTCCTTGCCGCCGTCGCGCGGACGCACGCGTCACCGTCTGAGCCGCTTGCGTTTCTCGCCGGAGGCGAGACGGTCGTGCATCTGACCGGCTCCGGACGCGGCGGACGCAATCAGGAGGTTGCGCTGGCCGCTGCGGAAGGACTTGCCGGGCTTGCGCAGGCCGCCGTCTTCTCCTTCGGCTCCGACGGGACCGACGGCCCGACCGACGCCGCCGGAGGCTTTGTCGATCAGGACAGCTTCGCCGCGCTCCGCGCCGCCGGGCTTGACCCCGCCGACATTCTGCGGCGCAACGACGCTTATCCCGCGCTGGAGCGCATCGGCGGCCTCATCCACACCGGCCCCACCGGCACCAACGTCAACGATCTCGCCATGCTCCTCCTGCCGCGCCGGGAATGAGCGGCGCTATGCGTTTCCCTTCAGGATCTCCAGCGCCTGCTTTGTGTCGCAGTCGAACAGCTCGCGCTCCCCTGCCTCGACGAGCAGCAGCGCGTCCTCGTGCCGCCGGATGACGGACGAGCCGCCGCGGTCAGCCTCCAATGCGCACAGCTCCGGGAAGAACTGCGCCGGGAACAGGCACGGGTTGCCGCGCTTTCCGTTGTGCGCCGCAGCGGCGATGCAGTCCGGGTTCGCCCGCCACGCGTCCACGACGCGCCGCACCGTCCCGGCCCGCAGCAGCGGTTGGTCGGCGACCATATATAAAATACCGGCGCAGTCCGCCATCGCCTGCGTGCCGAGGCGGATGGTGCGGCTGATGCCGTCCTCCGGCCGGTCGTTCAGGATCGTATCAAAGCCCGCCAGCGAAGCCTCCTCCAGAAGCGCCGGATACTGCGAGACGACCGTGACGCGGGCGAACATCTCCGCCGGGATCGCCGCAAGCGCCAGCGAGAACAGGCTCTGCCCGTCAAAGCACGCGGCCAGCTTGTTTTCCCCGAAGCGGGAAGCATTTCCGGCAGCCATGAGCAGGCAGCCGGCGGGAAGTGCAGAGATTGCAGCCATATTGTGTGCTCCTTGTGATTTTCTACAAAACAGTATAGCTATTTTTGCATATTTGCGCAAGAATCATACAGTTTTTCGACATTCGCGAAAAAAGCCGTTATTCGGAAAGTAGGATAATGCTTTCACTTTCTCTTCAAATCCGAATATGCTACAATAGGAACAAATAAAAGTGGAAAAATGGCGGATTTCGTGCACGGACGCGCAAAACCCGCCTGTAATCCGGCAAATGGAGGTAACCGAATGAACATCGTAGGCAGAAGCGAGGTTCGTGTCGACGCCTTTGACAAGGCGACCGGCCGGACAAAATACTATGATGATCTGGCCCCGAAGGATGCGCTGCTCATCAGAGTCAAGCATTCGACCATTGCGCACGGCTTCGTCAAGTCGGTCGACATCAGCAAGGCCGAGAAAATTCCCGGCGTTGTCAAGATCCTGACCTGCTTCGACGTACCGGATATCCCGTTCCCCACGGCTGGCCACCCGTGGTCGATGGACCCGTCCCATCAGGACATTGCCGACCGGCACCTGCTCAACCGGCACGTGCGCTATTACGGCGACGATGTCTGCGCTGTCATCGCCGAGGACGAGGTCGCGGCCATGCAGGCCGTGCGCGCCATCGAGGTCGAGTATGAGGAGCTGCCGTTCGTGCTCGACGTGCAGAAGGCCATGGAGCCCGGTGCGCCGCAGCTGCACGAGGCGTTCCCCAACAACATCCTCAAGCATACGACCGCAGCGGCGGGCAATTACGCCGAGGCGATCAAAGAGCCGGGCCTCATCAAGGTCGAGGGCTGGTACGAAACGCCGACCGTGCAGCACTGCCACATCGAGAATCACGGCTGCTTCTGCTATGAGGAAAACGGCCGCCTCGTCGTGACCAGCTCCACGCAGATCCCGCACATCGTACGCCGCATCGTCGGACAGGCCCTGGGCCGTCCGTGGGGCGATATCCGCATCATCAAGCCGTACATCGGCGGCGGCTTCGGCAACAAGCAGGACGCGCTGTATGAGCCGCTGTGCGCCTGGTGCTGCACGCAGGTCGGCGGCCGTCTTGTCAAGCTCGACTGCTCGCGTGAGGAAACCTTCGTCTCCAACCGCGTCCGCCACGCCATCCGCACGCACATCATCTCCTGGCTGCGCAAGGACGGCACCATTGCCGCCAAGAAGGTCGAGTGCTTCTCCAATCAGGGCGGCTACGCCTCCCACGGCCATTCGATCGTGGCCAAGGCGCTGGGTTCTTTTAACCAGCATTATCCCTGCCCCAACTTTGAGGGCGACGCTTACACCGTCTTCACCAACCGCCCGGCGGCGGGCGCCATGCGCGGCTATGGCATGCCGCAGGCGTCGTTCGCGGACGAGTCCCACGCGGAGCAGTGTGCAGAGGCTGTCGGCATGACGCCGCTGGCCTACCGCTGGCAGAACCTGATGAAGCCCGGCTACGTCGACGGCTTCTCGAAAAACGAGCTTTACGAGGACTCCTACCGGCAGTGTATGGAAAAGGGTATGAAGGCCATCGGCTATGAGGAAAAGGTGAAGGCCTATGCCAACCAGACCGGCCCCATCCGCCGCGGCATCGGCCTTGCGACCTTCTGGTACAACACCGCCGTCTTCCCCATTTCGCTGGAAACCTCCTCCTGTCGTCTGCAGCTGAACCTCGACGGCACGGTCAATCTGCAGGTCGGCGAAACCGAGATCGGTCAGGGCGCAGACACAGCCTACGCACAGATGTGCGCGGAGATCCTTGGCCTGTCCGATTATAAAAAGGTACACGTTCTGTCCTGTCAGGACACCGACGTGACCCCGACGGGCCTCGGCGCATACGCCTCCCGCCAGACCTTCACCGCAGGCTTCTCCATCCGGCAGACATCCGAGCTGCTGAAGCGGAAGATCCTCGAATACGCCTGCGAGCTCACGCGGCAGGCTACTTATAACATGGACATCATCGACTCCAACATCGTCCGCATCACCGACGGCCGCGTGCTGATGAGCCTGTCCGAGCTGTCCATGACCGCGCAGTATAACCCCGTCCATTCTGAGCACCTCACAGCGGAATCTACTTACACCATCCGCAACAACGCCTATTCCTTCGGCTGCACATTCGCCGAGGTCGAAGTCGATATCCCGATGTGCAAGGTCAAGCTGCTGAACATCGTGAACGTCCACGACTGCGGCAAGCTCATCAACCCCGCGCTGGCTGAGGCGCAGGTGCACGGCGGTATGTCCATGGCCATCGGCTACGGCCTGTCCGAGCAGCTGCTGTTCGATGAGAAGACCGGCCGGCCGCTCAACAACAACCTGCTGGACTACAAACTTTCGACCTTTATGGATCATCCGAATCTCGAAGCGGAGTTTGTGGAAAACTACGAGCCGACCTCTGCGTTCGGCACCAAGGCGCTGGGCGAGCCGCCCGCCTGCTCCCCGGCCCCTGCCATCCGCAATGCCATTTATCATGCGACCGGCGTCGCCATCAATCAGGCGCCGATCACACCGCACGTCCTCTTCGCCAAATTCACCGAAGCGGGCTTGATTCAGGACTGAGGGAGGGAACAGACTATGTATGATATGAAAGCGCTCTATGAAGCGTACAGCGTAGAAGAAGCAGTCAAGCTTCGTCTGGAGCATCCCGAAGCGCAGATCATCGCAGGCGGCACGGACGTGCTCGTTCAGATGCGCGAAGGCCGCCGTGCGGGCAAGGAGCTGATCTCCATTCAGAAGATCGACTCCATGCGCGGCGTCAGCATGGATGAAGACGAGAACATCCGCATCGGCTCGCTTACAACCTTCTCCCATATTACGCGCAACCCCATCATCATCGAAAAGATCAACGTGCTGGGCGAAGCCGTCGACATGGTCGGCGGCCCGCAGATCCGCAACGCCGGCACCATCGGCGGCAACACCTGCAACGGCGTGACCTCGGCGGACTCCGCCTCGACGCTGCACGCATGGGAAGCCATCGTTGAGCTGACCGGCGTGAACGGCAAGCGGTATCTGCCCATCAAGGACTTCTACATCAAGGCCGGTACGGTCGACATCAACGTCGCCGAGGGCGAAATTCAGACCGCGATCCTGATCCCGAAGGCCTCGTGGGAAAACACGAAGGGCTTCTACATCAAATACGGTATGCGCAACGCCATGGAGATCGCCACGACCGGCTGCTCGGTCAATGTGCGGCTGTCCGGGGACAAGAAGACGTTCGACCGCGTGCGCATCGCCTACGGCGTCGCAGGCCCCGTGCCCATGCGCGCACCGAGCGCCGAGGCCGTTGTAAACGGCCAGCCCGTCACAATGGAGAACATTGAGGCGTTCTCCAGGGCCGTTCTGGAGGACATCAATCCCCGTGACTCCTGGCGTGCCAGCAAGGCGTTCCGCAAGCACATCGCCGTGGAAATGGCCAAGCGCGCGCTCATTGAGTCTGTCAAACGCTGCGGAGGTGAGATCTGATGGCACAGTACGCTCTTGTCAAATGCAACATCAACGGCAAAGACGTGGAAAAGATCGTCGACGTCCGCGCAAGCCTGACGGATATGCTCCGCAATGATTTCCGGCTCACGTCGGTGAAAAAGGGCTGCGAGGTCGGCGAATGCGGCGCGTGCACCGCGCTCATTGACGGCGAGGCGATCAACACCTGCCTGTATCTGGCCGTTTGGGCCGATGGCAAGCACATCATCACGCTCGAGGGCCTCATGAACCCCGACGGCACCATCTCCGATGTCCAAAAGGCGTTTATGGAGGAAACGTCCATCCAGTGCGGCTTCTGCATCCCTGGCTTTATTCTGACGGCGACCGAGATCGTCAACTCCGGCAAGGAATACACCGACGACGAACTGCGCAAGCTCCTCTCCGGCCACCTGTGCCGCTGCACGGGCTACCAGAACATCTTCCGCGCCGTGAAAAAAACCATGCTCCGCCGCCTCGGCAAAAACGAGGAAGCAGAGCTGGTGCGATAATTCCCATACCGACGCCCCTTGTCATGCAGCGCATGGCAAGGGGCTTTTTTTATTACAAGCGCAGGAAACTTGAAACGACGATTGCTGTTTTGGGGATATAAGGAAATCCCCCTCCGGGCGGCGGACTGCCATTCGGAGGGGGTGCTGTTTATTTTTCCAGCTGCTTCTGCACGACCTGCACGATGCGTGCGATCGCGGCGCTCAGAGCCGCATTGACAGCGAATTCCACGAGGAAGTTCACGCCGATGAACGCGACGAACAGAAAATAGATGACGTTCGTGCCGCCTGCGTAGTCCTGCAGAACGGGCTTGAAGACCGTGAGCATCCCGATGGCAAACACGCCGGTGTTCACGACAGGGGCCGTCAGCGCGGCGAGTATGCAGCTGATCGTCTGCCTCTGCCGCAGCGCCTTTGCGACAAGTCCCGCGCACAGTCCGCACAGAACGGCCTTGCCGACGCACACGACGACGAGCCAGAACGGGCTTGCGACCCACAGGACGTTTGTAAATTCATCCGCGCCCGTGATGCCCGCAATCAGGCAGACGATCCCGAACACCGCGCCAAGACCGGCTCCCGCGCCGGGGCCAAAGAGGATCGCGCCGACGACGATGGGAACCAGCGTCAGCGAGATCGGGACCGGCCCGATGCGGATGCCGCTTGCGACGGTCTGCAGGACGACGACCAGCGCGGCCAGCAGGGCCAGCGAGGTCAAACGGACGACGGATGCATGGTTTTTGCGATTCATAAGTACCTCCTGCTGTCACTCCGGATATTCCGGATGCAACGCAAATTTATTTGACAGCACTACACAATTACAGCGCACAGCTTGCTTGCATATTTTTCGCCATGCTTCACAAAAATCCTCGGAAATCCACAAAGGATTTCCTCCGGCTTTTGTTTGCCTGGCAAAAAATCCGCTGGCGCAATCTGTACACTGAAATTGTTCCGTGCAGTCATTTTATTTATACTTTTTCCAAATAAAGGATCACGGAATTTCTTCCTCGACGGGTTCGCTGGAAATGGGCGCGCCGTCCTTGATGGCCTGCCACTGCTCGCGCGTGATGAGCAGCTGACGGGGCTTCGAGCCCTCGAACGGGCCGACGATGCCGCGCTCCTCCATCTCGTCCATGATGCGCGCCGCGCGGGCATAGCCCAGCTTCAGACGGCGCTGGAGCATGGAGACGGAGGCCTGTCCGGTCTCCAGAATGACATCGACCGCCGCCGGGAGCATTTCGTCGCCGTCAGAGCCGTCTGTCTCTGCGGCTGTGCTGCCAGAGCTGCCGGAGCCGGTTTTCCCGCTCTCGGCCGCCTTTTTGTCGATCTCGGCCATGACAGAATCGGAGTATTCCGCTTCGCTGGATGCCTTGACGAAGGAGACGACCTCCTGCACCTCGTCGTCCGTGATAAAGCAGCCCTGCACGCGCTTGGGTTTGCCCTGTCCGAGCGGCGCATAGAGCATATCGCCCTTGCCGACGAGCTTTTCCGCGCCCGCCGTATCGAGAATGATGCGCGACTCCATCGCGGAGGCGACAGCGAACGCGATGCGTGAGGGGATGTTGGCCTTCATCAGGCCGGTGATCACGTCCGCGGACGGACGCTGCGTGGCAATGACCAGATGAATGCCCGACGCACGGCCCATCTGCGCGATGCGGCAGATCGATTCCTCGACCTCCTTGGCCGCGACCAGCATGAGGTCAGCCAGCTCGTCGATCACAACGACGATCTGCGGCATGGGTTCCAGCTCATCGTCCGCTGAGGCCCGCGCCTGCTTGTTGTAGGATTCGAGATCGCGGACGCCTGCGTCCGCCATCATGCGGTAGCGCCGCATCATCTCCGTCACGGCCCACTGCAGGCTGCCCGCAGCCTTTTTCGGGTCTGTGACGACGGGGATGAGCAGGTGCGGAATGCCGTTGTAAATGCCAAGCTCGACCATCTTCGGGTCGATCATGATGAGCTTGACCTCCTCGGGCTTTGCCTTATAGAGAAGGGAGATAATCAGCGAGTTCATGCAGACCGATTTGCCGGAGCCGGTCGTACCGGCGATCAGCAGATGCGGCAGCTTGCCGATATCGCCGATGATGCGGTTGCCGCCGATGTCCTTGCCGACAGCGAAGGACACGCGGGACTTGCACTTTTCAAATTCCGGCGAATCGATGACCTCGCGCGCCATGACGACCGAGACGATCCGGTTCGGTACCTCGATGCCGACAACGGAGATCTTGTCCGGGATGGCCGCGATGCGGACGCCGGACGCGCCGAGGGCCAGCGCGATATCGTCGGCCAGATTCGTGACCTTGGAGAGCTTCACGCCGCGCTGCAGCTCCAGCTCGTACCGCGTGACCGACGGGCCGCGCGTAACATTGATGATATGCGCCTCGATGCCGAAGGATTGGAGCGTGTCGCTCAGGCGCTCGGCGTTCTGCCGCATTTCCTCCGTGCCGTCGTGCGACTGGCCGCTTCCGGCCTTCAGGAGCGACACGGGCGGGAATTCGTATTCCGGCTTCTGCGGCTCCTGCTGGCCGATCTCCTGCGCGATCTGGGCCGCTTCGAGCTGCACGTCCGCTTTTTGAGCTTTTCCGGCTGCTCCGGGATCTCGACCGGCGGCAGCGGCTGTGCGGCGGGAGCCAGCTTCGGCGCATCAAAATGGTCGATCACGAGCGGCGGCATCTGGTGCGGCAGCTCCATGGGAATGACATTCGGCACGGGCGGCTCTTCCTCCGCCGGGGCCTCCTGCGTGTCCGCGATCAGCGCGTCAAACTGGGATTTATAATCCGTATGGACAGGCGGCTGCTCCGCCTCCTCCGCGGCGGGCGCCTGCAGCTCCTGCTGCGGTTCGGGCCGGGCCGCTTCGGCGGCCTTCTCCTGCCGGCGGCTGTTTTCCACAAAAACGTCCGGGCGCACCGGCGCGTTTTTCCTGCCCGAGGTCTTCTTCTCCGGCTGCTCCGGCATGGGGGGATCGTCGACCGGAAGGTCAAAGTCGCTTGCGCGGGAGGCCCGGCGCTGCTCCGTGCGCTGCACGTGCTCGATGTGCTTGTTCGCAACGGTATCGACGAGCACCTGCGCCGGGTCCTTGTGCTCGCGCTGCGGCTCGGCATATTCCGCGCGGGGCCGGTTCCTGATAGCCGTCACGATGCTTGCCACCGTCATGTTAAGACTTGTGATCAGGCTCAGCAGCATCCCCACGATCACGACCGCAGCCGCGCCGATGCGGCTGATGAGCGCTTCAAGGAGGCTTGCAAGGCCGCCTGCCAGAACGCCGCCCGCCGTGCCGTCGATGCCGCCGTCCCAGAGCGCGGAAATGACGCTCCAATCCCAGTCCGCGTCAAATTTTCCGCCGACCAGCTGCACCAGACTGCCGATCAGCATGGCCGTCAGGAACGTGCAGGTCACGCGCAGCGCGACGGGCCTGCCGTCGTGCAGGATCAGGATCAAAAAGCTCATGATGAACGAGAACGGCAGGATGTAAAAGCCTGCACCGATCAGACCCCCGGAACACCGACGTCATCAGATCCAGAAATGCCGCGTTCACCTTGAAGCAGCACAAGATCGTCAGCAGCGCAAGCAGGCCGCAGACCGTCGCGCCGATCTCGCGCCGGATGGGCGCGGACTGCTTTTTTGTTGTTTTTTTCCGTCCGCGGGAGGCCGTGGACTTTCTTTTGTTCGCAGAAGCCATGTGACCAAAACACCTCACGAGATCAGGGACAGGATCAGCGTCAACAGACCCGCACCCCAGCAGTAATAACAGAAGCCGCCGAATTTTCCGCGCTGCGCAATGCGGTTGAGCGCGAAAATGGCAAGATATCCGGAGACAAGCGCGGCGGCGACGCCGCACAGATACATCGGAACCTCCGCCCAGTTGATCCCGGCGGAAATTGCCTTTACGAGCGAAAGGAGATTCGCGCCGAGCACGGCGGGAATGGAAAGGAAGAACGAGAATTTGACGGCAAACGTCCGGTCAAACCCGCGCAGCATCCCGGCGGAGATCGTCGTCCCGGAACGCGACAAGCCCGGCACGACCGCGATCATCTGCGCAAGGCCGATGACCAGCGCATCCGAGAGCGTCATGGCCTTTTCCGTCTTGTTGCCGTGGCCGTAGCGGTCGGCGGCCAGCAGCAGAAAGCCCGTCGCGATCAGGGCAAAGCCGATGAAGAACGTATCGTAGAACAGGGAGTCAAGGTAGTCGCTCAGGAACGCCGCCGGGATGAGCGGCAGCGTCGCCGCGATGAGAAACAGCAGCAGCCGCCGCCTTGCCGGGTCCTGCCGCGCGCCGCGCTTGGGCTTTTGCAGGTGCAGCATCATCAGGCCCTCGCGGCAAAGCCCGCGCAGCTCCGTATGATACGCGAAGATCACCGCCCCAAGCGTCCCCAGATGCAGCAGCACGTCGAACAGCATCTGGTTTTCCAGATCGCCGATGCGCAGGAAGTTTTGCAGGATCGCAAGATGTCCGGAGCTGGAGATCGGCAAAAACTCCGCAAGCCCCTGTATGAGCCCAAGTAAAATGGCTGTCCAATAGGTCATACCAGTTCCTCCGTCTGGAAAGTCGCCGCCCGCACCGGTCGGCATACCAATTTATATTAACACAGATTCAAAAATATTTCCACTATACGTTCGAAAAAAGCGCGTCAAAAAGAATCCGAGCGCTTCCATGTTTTTATGGCGCAATTTGCGGTTTTCTGTTATACTGGATGCAGGAAAACGACGATTAGGGTGTATCTGAAAACTCATGATGTGACCGGCAGCGAGGGATTTTTGCGTTGCGCAAGACATTTTTTCGCAGGAAAACTGACGTATTTCAAGGAAAAATGACGCGGCGCACCGCAAAAAGGCCCGCTGTCCGGGTGCGTTGGGAGTTTTCAGATACACCATAGCCCGGATTGCAAATCCCGGTAGGGGCGGACGCCTCTGTCCGCCCGGCAGAAATGCAATTGATTTTACGAAAATTCCGGGCGAATCCGTATGCACTCATGCATATCCCGTAGGGGCCGATGCCGGTCACAGCCGTTCGCGACGAAGGAGCGTTACGGATGTGGGTCTGCCGCTTGCCGGTACACATCGGCCCGGCAGAATGCACCGTTTTTACGGAAATCTTCGGCGAATTCGTAACTTCCCAACGGGCCGATGTGGGCATCGGCCCCTACAGCCAAATGCGCAGGTGCATACGGATTCGCCGTGGATTTTTGAAAAAAGCACGGCTTTCGGCGGGCGGACAGAGGCGTCCGCCCCTACGAACACTTTGAATATCTCACATAAAAAACGACAGAAAGGAATGCGAACTATGATCTATAAGGACTTTCAGGGCTTGAAGCTTTCGCAGCTCGGGTTCGGCACGATGCGGCTGCCGCTGCGGGAGGACAAATCCATCGACGCGGAGCAGGCTGCCGCCATGACGTCGGAGGCTATTGCGAAGGGCGTCAACTATTTTGATACCGCCTGGCCGTATCACGGCGGCAAGGCAGAACTCGTCATCGGCGAAATTCTGAAGCAGTACCCGCGCGAGAGCTTTTATCTGGCAAGTTCCCCGGACACCAGATCGCGCCGAGCTATGACGTGAAGGGCGTGTTCGAAAAGCAGCTGAAAAAGTGCGGCGTGGAGTATTTCGATTTCTATCTGCTGCACAACGTCTATGAAAATTCCATCGCCGTCTACGAAGACGAGCGCTGGAACATCCTCCCGTATCTGCTGGAGCAGAAGAAAAACGGGCGTATCCGCCACCTGGGCTTCTCGACCCACGCGGGCGTGCCCGCGCTGGAAGCGTTTCTGGAAAAGCACGCGAACGAGATGGAATTCTGTCAGATCGAGCTGAACTATCTCGACTGGACGCTGCAGCAGGCGAAGGAGAAATGTGAGCTGCTGAACCGGTACGGCATTCCCATCTGGGTCATGGAGCCGGTGCGCGGCGGGAAGCTGGCGAATCTGCCCGCTGCCGCGCAGAAAAAGCTGCACGCGCTGCGGCCGGAGGCCTCCGACGCGTCCTGGGCGCTTCGGTGGGTGCAGGAGATCCCCGGCGTGACGATGATCCTCAGCGGTATGTCCAACATGGCGCAGATGCAGGACAATCTCGCCACGTTTGACCATCCGGAGCCCCTCAGTGCCGAAGAACAGGCGCTGCTGCTGGAGATCGCGGAGGGCTTCAAGTCCGCCGTTCCGTGCACGGCCTGCCGCTACTGCTGCGACGGCTGCCCGCAGGAAATCGACATTCCGCAGATGCTGCGTGTTTTGAACAAGCTTCGCGTCGTGCCGTCCACGAACGCGATCATGGCGGTCGAAGCCCTGCCGAAGAGCCGGAAGCCGCAAAGCTGCCTCGGCTGCGGCGCGTGCGCGGCGGTCTGTCCGCAGAAAATCGACATCCCCGGCTGTATGCAGGAGCTGACGGAGCGCATCGCGAAGCTCCCGAGCTGGGCTGAGATCAGCCGGCAGCGCGCGGCGGAGCAGCCGTAAATTATTAAATTATTTGTGAATTCTTCTTTTTCGGGATGATTTTCCCGCCGGCCGTGTATATAATGAATACTTGAAATCTTAAGAGGATTTTCAGAAAATCTTCATGTTCGGCAGGTGTTCATTCGTCATGCTCTATGTGTTCCTCGCGCTTGCGCTGCTCTCCGGCTGCGCGCTGACGTATGCCGCGTCCGGCTTTGCCTCGCTTGCGGCTGTGTGGCAGGTACCCGTGTTTTTCCTCGGCAGCTTTCTGGCGCTCGTGGTGCTGTTTCTGCTGGTCGTGCTCGTCTCGTGTCTGTTTGTCGACCCGAAAAAGCTGCTGGAAAAGCCGAGCGGCTATTTCCGGTTCCTCCTCAACGAGTTCTGCCGCATTGCGCTGGCACTGGGCGGTGTCCATGTCAATGTGACGGGGCTGGAAAAGGTCCCGCGCAAGGGCCGCTTCCTGCTGGTCAGCAACCACCGGTTCGCGTTCGACCCCATCGTGTTCTACGCCGTCATGCCGTGGGCGGAGCTGGCCTTTTTGTCCAAAAAGGAGAACTTCTCGATCTTCATCGTCGCGCAGGTCATGCGCGAGGTACTCTGCCTGCCGGTCGACCGGAACAACGACCGCGAATCGCTCAAGTCTATTCTCAAGGCCATCCAGTTCATCAAGGACGACAAGGCCTCCATCGCCGTATTCCCGGAGGGCGGAACGAACAAAACGGACGCTCCGCTTCTCCCCTACCGCAGCGGCGTGTTCAAGATCGCGCAGAAGGCGAATGTGCCCATCGTGGTCTGTTCGCTGGTCAATTCCCGCGCAATTCTGCACAATATGTTCCGCAAGCACACGGAGGTCTGGCTGGACGTGCTGGACGTCGTTCCTGCGGAGGAGCTGGCCGGAAAAACGGCCATTGAGGTCGGCGAACGCGTCCACGCGGTCATGGAGGCCGGGATCGTCGCCCGTGAGACGGAGCAGGGGCTGCGCGCATAAAGCGTCCAGAATTCTCGTTTCCCCTTTACATCCCGCCGGTTTTCCTGTATAATATACCCCGACAATTTTGAAAAGTGTGGGAAAAGCATGATTGAATTCGATGAATATAAGGTAAAGCTCAATAATATCCGCCCCAAGCTGGACGCGCTGGCGGACTCCCTCGGCATTGAGGCCGCGAAAGAGGAAATCGACCGCCTGCACGCGCAGATCGATTCCGAGGGCTTCTGGGACAATCAGGAGATCTCGCAGAAGGTCATGAAGCAGAGCCGGACGCTGGAGGCCAAGGTCGCGCGATACGAAAAAATGTGCAGCCAGTGGGACGATCTGTATACGCTCTGCGAAATGGCGCTGGAGGACAACGACGACTCCATGCTCCCCGAATTGACCGAGGGCTATGCCCAGCTCGAGCAGGAGATGGAAAACGCACGGCTTGAGACGCTTCTTTCCGGCGAATATGACAATAACAACGCCATCGTCTCGTTCCAGGCGGGCGCAGGCGGCACCGAGGCGCAGGACTGGGCCTCGATGCTCTACCGGATGTACACGCACTGGACCGAGCAGCATGGCCTGACCTACAAGATCCTTGACTATCTCGACGGCGACGAGGCGGGCATCAAATCCGCCAGCATTCTCGTCGAGGGTGAGAACGCCTACGGTATGCTCAAGAGCGAAAACGGCGTCCACCGCCTTGTGCGCGTGTCCCCGTTCGACGCAAACGCCCGCCGTCAGACGTCCTTTGCCGCAGTCGAGGTCATTCCGGAGATCACGGACGATTCCAAGGACGTCGAGATCCGGCCTGAGGATATCGAAATGCAGGTCTACCGCTCCTCCGGCGCAGGCGGCCAGCACATCAACAAGACAAGCTCCGCCGTGCGTCTCATCCACAAGCCGACCGGCATCGTCGTCTCCTGCCAGACGCAGCGCGATCAGTTCCAGAACCGCGAGACGTGTATGCGGATGCTGCGCTCGAAGCTCATCGAGATCAAGGAGCGTGAGCATCTGGACAAGATCTCCGATATCAAGGGCGCACAGCTCAAGATCGAATGGGGCAGCCAGATCCGCAACTACGTTTTCATGCCCTATACGCTCGTCAAGGACACGCGGACAGGCTTCGAAACATCCAACGTCAACGCCGTCATGGACGGTGCGCTCGACGGCTTCATCAACGCCTATCTGACTTGTCTTGCCACAAATACGTGGGTCACAAAGAGCTGATTTCTGCGGAAAACGGCAAAAATGCTCTTGCATTCACATCTGAATTGTGATATGATTTTCTAGCTGTTTGAAACAGCCTGATAAAATATGATCTCGGCGAGCCGTCTGCCGACGAAGGGCGGCAAATGGTTTGGAGGAATTTTCATGAACGCTCTGCATACGATTTTAACGATCATTCAGGTCATTCTGGCCGTCGGCCTCGTCGTCATCGTGACGATCCAGTCCGGCAAGTCCGCAGGTCTGTCCGGTGCCATCGCCGGCGGCAGCGGTGATACCTACCTCGGTAAGAACAAGAACAAGGGCCTCGACGCGAAGCTCGCCCTCGCCACCAAATGGGTCGGCGGCGTGTTCATCGTCCTGACGCTGGTTCTGAACCTGTTCTGATGCAAAACAACTTACCGCCGCTCTGCGATGCAGAGCGGCGGTTTTTTGTGTGCTCAGCGCCCACCGGCCCGGGGTTACAGATTTCCGGGCTCCGGCAGTTCCGATGCATTGTCCGGCCTTTCAGGCGGCGTACCGCCATCCGGCTTTTCCGGCGGAGTGCCGCCGGAGATGGTCATGGAGCCGTTGGAGTCAAAGCCTGCGCTTCAGCAGTACCTGTTTGAACAGCACGCCTGCCCGGAATTTGAAAACGTCGATCACATCAGCCGTGAGGACGGCTGCAAGGTCTATTTCACGGACGGCAGCTGGGTCATCTGTCGCTTCTCCGGCACCGAGCCGCTCCTGCGCATGGCTGCCGAGGCTGAGACAGACGAAAAAGCCCAGTCCTATATCCAGACCTGGAAAGCCTTCCTGTCGCTCTGAGCGCAGCGCTTGACAGTCCGCGCTTCCGGTGGTATAACTACGCCATCAAAAAGCCGGTTGAACCAGCAGAAAGCGTGCTTTCCATGGAAATTCAGGTTCGTGCATATACGCAGGCAGACCTTCCGGCGCTGATCCGCATCTGGAACGAGGTTGTGGCGGACGGCGTGGCCTTTCCGCAGGAGGAGCTGCTGGACGCTTCCTCCGGCGCAGCCTTTTTCGCAGAGCAGACCTGTACCGCCGTCGCGGAGGACCGGCAGACCGGCCATATTTACGGTCTGTACATCCTGCATCCCAACAACGTCGGCCGCTGCGGACACATCTGCAACGCCAGCTACGCGGTCGAGCGGGAAGCGCGCGGTCTGCACATCGGCGAAAAGCTGGTGTCCGACTGTCTCAGGCAGGGCCGGGCGCACGGCTTCCGCATCCTGCAGTTCAACGCCGTCGTCGCCAGCAACACACACGCGAGGCACCTGTACGAGCGCCTCGGCTTCCAGCCTCTCGGCGTCATCCCCGGCGGCTTCCGCATGAAGGACGGCCATTATGAGGACATCTACCCGTATTATCACGTGCTGTAAACGCACAGCCTGCGCCGCGAATGCTGCGGCGCAGGCTGTGCGTTTGTCTTCAGGACGCTTTTCCGGACGGGGCGAGGAACCACAGATAATCCGGCAGCGTGATGCGGCGTGAGACGAAGCTGCGCGGCACCTGATACGGGTCCATGCCGGTCTGATATGTCCAGCCGTCCATGCGCAGGGCAAATGTGTAATAATCCTTCGCCACGTCCATCGTCAGGTGACTGTATTTGCCCTCCGGGTAGCACAGCACGTACGGGATCTGTCCCGTCGCGGCGGCCAGCGCCGCGTTGGAAAGCTCCATCTCCTGCCGGAGCGCAGGTTCGTCCATGGCGCTGAGATTTCCGTGCGTGTAGGTATGGCTCTGGATGCTGACGAGGCCGGAGGCCGCCAGCTCGTACACCTGCTCCTGCGTCATCTTGTGCTGGCTGCCCATGGCATTGCCGATGACAAAGATGGTCGCCTTGGTCTGATACTTTTCCAGCAGCGGATAGAGCACCGTGTAATTGTCGTCATATCCGTCGTCGAAGGTCAGAATGACCGGCTTTTCATAGTCTTCGATGTGCGCAAGGTCTGAGAACCAGATCGGCTCATATCCGTTTTCCTGCAAATATTGCAGCTGCTCCTCCATCCCGGCCTCGCTGACAAACAGATCGGAATATCCCCAGATCTCGTCCCCCACGGCGTGGTACATGAGGACCGGCACGTTCCAGCCCTCGGGGATCTGGCCGACGGTCTGCCGCCGTGCCAGATAGCGAAGCCCGTCCGGGGCTTCGCCCCATTCCAGCCCGAGCCGCTGTGCGGCCTCTGCCAGCGGGATATACTCCCGGCCCTGAAATTGAACTGTCTCCAGTCCTTCCAGCTGTGCGTCGGCATTTAGGGTCTTTGCCGCCTCCAGCACGTCAGCCAGCGCGGCCCATTGCGTCTCATCCGCCTGATAAAGCTCCGTCAGCCGTCCCAGCAGCCAGACCGGTTCCGACAGCAAAAGCGCGGGTTCCGGCTCCTCTTCGATGATAGGCTCCACCGGCGGTTCAACCGGCGCGGGCGGCTCCTCCGGAGATTGCACCTGCGCGGCGGGAGGCTCCGGCAAAGCCGCCTCCGGCGCGGCGCAGGCGCAGAGCAGCGCCAGCAGGAAAAAGCAGGCAAGCAGGCAGGAAATACGCATTTGGGATCCCTCTTCGTTTCGTTTTTTGTCAGTTTACCATGATTTTTCAGGCAAAACAAGTCCGGGGAGCGGTTTTTCTTGACGGCAGTGCCGCTTCTGACTATAATAATGTATATTCCAAAAAGGAGACGGCGCTTCGTCATGCTTCTATCGTTTTTTCAGCGGCTCGGAAGGCCGTTTCGCACCATGCGGCCGGGACGGCTGATCGTTCTGGTGTTCCTCTTCATCATCCTGCTCGGCGCGGGTCTTCTGTGCCTGCCCGCCGCATCGCGCTCCGGCGAACCCACGCCGTTTCTGACGAGCCTGTTCACCGCGACCTCCGCGACCTGCGTGACGGGCCTCATCCGCGTCGACACCGGGACGCACTGGGCTATGTTCGGCCAGGTCGTCATTCTCCTGCTCATTCAGATCGGCGGTCTCGGCTTTATGACCATCGCGTGTCTGTTTTTCTTCGCGCTCCGCCGCAAGATCGGCCTGCGGGAGCGCATGGTGCTGGCACAGGCCCTCGGCAGCGACAGCTACAGCGGCATCGTGAGCCTTGTGCGCAATATCCTGCGCGGCACAGCCGCAGTCGAGGGGGCGGGGGCGCTCATTCTGTTTTTCCGCTTCCTGCCGGAGTTCGGCTTCGGAAAGGCTCTGTGGTACGGCGTGTTCCACTCGATCTCCGCGTTCTGCAACGCGGGCTTTGACGTGCTTGCGGATACAGACGTAGGCGGGAGCCTCTGCCGCTACGCGACAGACCCGGTCGTGAATTTCACCATCATGGCGCTCATCATCATCGGCGGCCTTGGCTTCGCCGTCTGGGGCGACATCCGACACAACCGCCGCTTTTCCCGCATGAGCGTCTATACGAGACTGGTCATTCTCATCACAACAGTCCTGATCTTCGGCGGCGCGGGAATTTTCGCCGCGCTGGAATGGAACAATCCCGGCACGCTTGGCGGCCTGACCCCGTCGCAGAAGCTGATGGCGGCGCTGTTCCAGTCGGTCACGCTCCGCACGGCGGGCTTTGCGACCTTCGACCAGAACGCGCTGTCAGACGTATCAAAGGCTGTGGCAGATTTTCTGATGCTTGTCGGCGGCTCGTCCGGCTCGACGGCGGGCGGCGTGAAGACCGTGACGGTCGGCGTGATTCTGCTTGCCGCGTGGTCGACCGCGCGCGGCAGGACAAGCGTGCAGATCATGAAGCGCCGGATCCCGCAGCAGGCCGTTGCGAACGCGTCCGCGCTGTTCATTCTGGTGCTGCTGCTGTCCGGCCTCGGCGCGGCGTTTTTGAGCATCGCGGATCATGTCAGTCTGGAAAACGCGCTGTATGAGACGATTTCTGCGCTGTGCACCGTCGGTCTGACGACCGGCATCACGAGTTCACTGTGCGCCGCATCGCAGATCGTTCTGATCATTTTTATGTTCTTCGGGCGGCTTGGGATCATGACCATCAGCGTCGGCTTCATGGCCGCCGACCGCGCCGAGGAGCGTGTCAGCTACGCGGAAACAAAAATCATGATCGGGTGAGCGGATAAGGCGGCAGAATATACCGATTTTACGGTAATCTTCGGCAAATTCGCAGCTTCCCAACGGGCCGATGTGTGCATCGGCCCCTACACTCCAATGGGTGAGTGCGTCCGATTTTTTTGAAATTCCACCTGAACGACCGGCGGTTATACGCAGACAAAGGGAGTAAAACCATGAAAAAAACATATATTGTAATTGGACTTGGACGCTTCGGCTGTGCGGTCGCACAGCGGCTGTATGAGCTTGGGAGCGAGGTACTGGCGATTGATCTTCGGCCTGAGCTTGTGCAGCGGATAGAGAGCAAAGTCACCTGCGCCGCCGTGTGCGACGTGCGGGATGAGGACGCACTGCGCACGCTCGGCGTGCGCAATTACGACTGCGCTGTCATCGCCATCGGCGGCGATCTGGCTACGAGCGTCGTTGCGACGCTGAACCTCAAGGAGCTGGGCGTGCAGAGCGTCGTGTGCAAGGCCACCGACGAAACACAGCGCCGGGCGCTGGAAAAGATCGGGGCAGATCATGTCGTCGTGCCGGAACGTGAATCCGGCATCAAGCTGGCGCAGTCTTTGACCTCGTCGAGCATTCTGGACTTTATCGAGCTTTCGCCGGACTGCGGCATTGCCGAGCTGCAGACGCCGAGCGAATGGTGCGGCAAGAGCATCCGGGAGCTGGATATCCGCGCAAAATACGGCGTGAACGTCATCGCCGTGCGGGAAAACGGAAAGGTACACGTCACGCTGGACGCGAACCGCCCGCTGAACGAGCATATCACGCTTGTCCTGCTCGGCGAGAACGACCGGCTCGCGAGGGTGAATCCGTGATGGAGGAAACAATCACAAGCCGCCGGAACCCGCTTCTGGCGCACACGAAAAAGCTGCTCACCTCGCGCGCCTACCGCGAAAAATCCGGCGAATTCGCCGCCGACGGCGTGAAGCTGCTGGCGGAGGCCGCGCGTTGGTACCCGGGGCTGCATACTGTGATTGCGGAGGAACACGTAGAATTATGTAAACTATCAGATACCGTGCGCGTTGTCCGTGTACCCAGGGATGTGATGCAGTCCGTCTCTCTGATGGACGCGCCGCAGGGCGCGATCTTCCTCTGCCGCCTGCCGGAGCGGAAGCCCGGCACGATCCTGCCGGGGACGCTTCTGCTGGACGGCATTCAGGACCCCGGTAATCTCGGCACGATTCTCCGCACGGCGGACGCGCTGGAGGTTCCGGTCGTGCTGCTGGACGGCTGCGCCGACACGTATAACCCCAAGACGGTCCGCGCCTCCATGGGCGCGGTGTTCCGCACCCAGCCTGTCAGCATGACGAGGCAGCAGGCCATCGCCGCCTGCCGGGAAACGCATATCCCGCTGCTGGCGACCGCCATGTCTGCCGACGCTGTTGATCTGCGGCAGGCAGATTTGTGCAATGCGGCGGTCGTGATCGGCAGCGAGGGACAGGGAATTTGTCCAGAACTATTCGCGGCTGCGGAGCAGAAAATCATCATCCCCATGTCCCCGCGCTGTGAGTCATTGAACGCGGCAGTCGCCGCGACGATCGTTCTGTGGCAGATGAAGCGGTGAGGCACCGATGATGCGCTCACGCGGCTTGCCGTAGGGGCGGACGACTCTGTCCGCCCGACAGAATGCATCTGGCTGACAGAAAATTTTGGGCGAATTCGCAGGCATTTACCCGTTTGATTGTAGGGGCCGATGCCGGTCACAGCCGTTCGCGACGAAGGAGCGTTACGGATGTGGGTCTGCCGCTTGCCGGTACACATCGGCCCGTTGGGCAGCTGCAAATTCGCCGGAGGTTTTCGTAAAAAACGGTGCATTCTGCCGGGCCGACAGTGGGCATCGGCCCCATGATTCGCAAACTATAAAAAAGTCCGAGAAAGACAGAGGGATTTTTATGCTGGAATACTGGTTGTGGCTGACCGGTCGCAGGGGCGTGGGACTGCGCGGGCTGCGTGCGCTGCTAGAGCAGTTCGGAACGCCCGAGGCGGTCTACTGCGCGGCAGAGCAGGATTACCCGCAGGCGCTGCGCCCGGAGGGGCGCGCTTCGCTTGCCGATAAGGAGCTTGCGCCTGCGCGGCAGATCCTGCAGCAGTGCTACCGGAAGAACATCCATGTTCTGACGTTTCAGGACGCCGCTTATCCGAACCGGCTCAAAAATCTTGACGATGCGCCTCTGGTATTGTATTATCAAGGCGTTTTCCCGGATTTTGACGCGGAACCGGTCATCGCCATGGTCGGCACGCGCAAGGCCTCCGCGTATGGGCTTCTTCAGGCGAAGCGCCTCGGCTATGAGCTTGGCCGCTACGGCGCAATTATTGTATCCGGCGGCGCTGCCGGAATTGACACCATGGCACTGCGCGGGGCCATATCCTCCGGAACAGCGCCGGTGGCTGTGTTTGCCTGCGGCGTGGATATCGACTATCCGGCAAACAACCGGAGTCTGTTTGAGGATCTTCGCGCCCACGGCTGCGTCATCAGTGAGCTTCCGCCCGGAACGCCGCCGCTGGCGGAGCATTTTCCGCCCCGCAACCGCATTCTGAGCGGTCTTGCGCTCGGCTCCGTCGTCGTGGAAGCGCCCAGAAAGAGCGGCGCGCTCATCACCGCCCGCCACGCGCTCGAACAGGGCCGGGATGTGTTCACGCTGCCCGGAAATCTCGGAAATCCGACCTGCGAGGGCAATATCCAGCTGCTCAAGGAGGGCGCGATCCTGATCTCCGAGGGCTGGGACGTTTTACAGGAATATACCTATCTCTACCCGGATCTGCCCCTGCGCCAGAGGCCGCTCGGCCCCATGACGCTCGGCCCGCAGGAGACGAAGGACAACCTTGTTGTGGCGGAAACTTCGTCCAACCCGGAAAAAACTGACACAAAAGCCGTTGACAAGCAGGAAAACAGGGCTTATATTGACGTACAGGAAATTTTGCCGCGCGTATCTGCCGACGAAGTCGCCGTTCTGCGGCAGCTGGAGGGCGGAAAGCAGCCGGTCGACCGGATGATCGACGAAACGCAGCTGCCCGCCGGGCGCGTACTGTCCGCGCTGACGCTGCTGGAGGTCAAGGGCCTTGTCAAGCGGCTGCCGGCCCGGTATTATGAGCTGGCGAAAAAATAACATGGAGGCGTCTATGCCGAACGCAAAACAGAATCTGGTCATCGTGGAGTCTCCCTCGAAGGCCAAAACCATCGGAAAATATCTTGGCCCCGACTATCAGGTCAAGGCCAGCATGGGCCATCTGCGCGATCTGCCGAAGAGCACGCTGAGCGTCGATATCGAGCACGATTTTGAGCCGGAGTACCAGCCGCTCAAGGGAAAGGAAGACATCATCGCAGACCTGCGCAAGGCCGCGAAGGGCTCCGGCCGCATCTATCTCGCGACTGACCCGGACCGCGAGGGCGAAGCCATCTCGTGGCATTTGAAATATCTGCTGAACATTCCGGATAACGAGACATACCGCGTGACCTTCAACGAGATCACACGCAACGTCGTGCAGGAATCCATCCAGCACCCGCGTCCCATCGACCAGAATCTCGTCGACGCGCAGCAGGCGCGCCGCGTGCTCGACCGCATTGTCGGCTATCAGCTCAGCCCCCCTGCTCTGGAAAAAGATCCGCAAGGGCCTGTCCGCTGGACGCGTGCAGTCTGTCGCGACCCGTCTGGTCGTCGACCGCGAGAACGAGATCCGGGCCTTTGTCCCGCAGGAATACTGGACGCTGGATGTAAATCTGAACCGCGCCGGAAAGCCCGGCAGCTTCACCGCGCACTACTACGGCGACCCGCAGAAGCGCGAGCTGACGAGCGAGCAGGATGTGCAGTCCGTTCTGGACGCGCTGGAGGGCCAGCCGTTTTCCGTGACCGGCGTGAAGAAATCGGAGAAAAGCGCACCCCCGCGCCGCCCTTTATCACCTCGACACTCCAGCAGGAGGCATCGCGCAAGCTCAACATGACCCCGCGCCGCACAATGATGATCGCGCAGCAGCTTTACGAGGGCGTAGAGATCTCCGGTGAGGGCTCTGTCGGCTTGATCACTTACATGCGTACCGATTCCCTGCGTATCTCCGAAGAGGCGCTGGCCGCCGCGGGCGACGCGATCCGCAGCCGCTACGGCGCAGCCTATTACGCCGAACCCCGCCGCTACAAGCCGAAGTCCGGCGCGCAGGACGCGCACGAGGCCATCCGCCCGTCAAATGTCGCGCTCTATCCCGAGGCGGTTGAGCATGATCTGACCAAGGAGCAGTACCGGCTCTATAAGCTCATCTGGAGCCGCTTCATCGCGTCGCAGATGACCAATGCGCTGTACGACGTGACGGCGATTGAGGCCGCCTGCGGCAGCCATGTCTTCCGCGCGACCCACCAGAGCATGAAATTCTCCGGCTTTACCGCCATTTATGAGGAAGGCCGCGACGACGAGCAGGAAAAGCTCGATTCCCCGCTGCCCGACCTTGCCCCCGGCGAGACGCTCACGGCCTCCGGCTTTGACAAGCAGCAGCACTTCACCCAGCCGCCCGCACGCTATACGGAGGCGTCTTTAGTGCGCGCGATGGAGGAAAAGGGCGTCGGCCGTCCGTCGACCTACGCGGCGATCATCGCCACGATCCAGGATCGCGAATACGTCATCAAGACCGACAAAAAGCTCTCGCCGACGAAGCTCGGCGAGGTGGTCAACGGGCTGATGATGGACCGCTTCCCCAATATCATCAGCGTCGAATTCACCGCCGACATGGAAAAGCAGCTCGACCAGGTCGAGGCCGGACAGCGCCGCTGGAAGAGCGTGCTGGAGGAGTTCTACACCGGCTTCCATCAGGAAATGGTCGATGCGGAGGAGGCGCTGAAGGACACCCGCCTCAAGGTGCCGGATGAGGTCTCGGATGAAAAATGCGAGATCTGCGGCCGGAACCTTGTCGTGAAAACGAGCCGCTTCGGCAAATTCCTCGCCTGCCCCGGCTACCCGGAGTGCAAGTTTACAAAGCCGATTACGGAAAAAATGCCGGGCCGCTGTCCGAAGTGCGGCAGCGCGATTCTAAGCGCAAGAGCAAGCGCGGCTACGCCTATTACGCGTGTGAGCGCGGCGCGGCCTGCGGCTTTATGACGTGGGACGTGCCGACGGATCAGGATTGCCCGGTCTGCGGCCAGACGATGTTCAAGCGCTCCGGCAAGGGCGCAATGAAGCCGTTCTGCGCGAATCCCGAGTGCTCGAACTTCCTGCCGGAGGACAAGCGCGGCTACCGCCGCAAGTCCACAGCCTCCGGCGAGGCCGCGACTGCGGAATCCAACGCCGAGGCCGCTGCCGAAGCTGCGCAGAAGCAGGCGGAGGAGAAAAAGGCCGCGAAAAAAACGGCGGCCAAAAAGCCCGCCGAAAAGGCAGCTGCAAAGAAGCCTGCCGCGAAGAAGGCAGCGGCAAAAAAGCCTGCGGCCAAGAAGCCGGCTGCGAAAAAGGCCGCCAAAAAGACCGAGCCGGAAGACGATCTTCCGTTCTGATACAGAGATAGAAAGGACGCCCCAATATGCTGGAAGTGAAAGTGATCGGCGCGGGTCTTGCGGGCTGCGAGGCCGCGTGGCAGCTGGCCGAGCGCGGCATTCATGTGACGCTGACCGAGATGAAGCCGCACAAAATGACGCCCGCACACCACTGCGCGGACTTTGCGGAGCTTGTCTGCTCCAACTCCCTGCGCGGCGACCGGCTGGAAAACGCCGTCGGCCTTTTGAAAGAAGAGCTGCGGCGGCTGCACAGCCTGATCCTGACCTGCGCGGAGGCAAACCGCGTCGAGGCAGGCGGCGCATTGGCCGTCGACCGCTACGGCTTTTCCGGCATGGTGACGGAAAAAATCAAGTCGCACCCCAACATCACCGTCGTGGAGGCGGAGGAAACCGAGGTCCCGGCAGGCCCGGTCATCATTGCGACCGGTCCCCTGACCTCCGACGCGATGAGCGCTGCGATCCAGCGCTATTTCGGCGGGCAGGAGTATATGAGCTTCTTTGACGCCGCCGCGCCGCTCGTGACCTTCTCGTCCATCGACATGGACAAGGCGTGGTTCGCGTCCCGGTACGACCGGGGTGACGCAGATTATGTCAACTGTGCAATGGATAAGGATGAATACCTTGCCTTTGTCGACGCGCTCAGCTCGGCGGAGGAAGCGCCGGTGCACGGCTTTGAGGACAAGCACGTATTCGAGGGCTGTATGCCCGTCGAGGTCATGGCCCGGCGCGGCATCGATACCCTGCGCTACGGCCCGTTGAAGCCCGTGGGCCTCAAGGACCCGAAGACGGGGCATGAGCCGTATGCCGTCGTGCAGCTGCGCAGGGATAATGCCGCAGGCTCCGTCTATAATATCGTCGGCTTCCAGACCCACCTGAAATTCCCGGAGCAGAAGCGCGTGTTTTCCATGATCCCCGCGCTGCACGACGCGGAATTCGTCCGCTACGGCGTGATGCACCGCAACACCTTCCTCGATTCCCCTCGCCTGCTTGACCGGTACTATGCCGATAGGCAGAACCCGCTGGTCGCGTTTGCAGGTCAGATGACGGGCGTGGAGGGCTATGTCGAATCGACGGCCTCCGGTTATCTTGCGGGTGTCAGCATGGCGGCAAAGCTCAAGGGCGAGCCGCTTCCCGATTTCCCGCGCGAAACAGCCATCGGCGCGCTGGCGGCGTACATTTCGGATACGAGCGTCGGCTCGTTCCAGCCGATGAACGTGAATTTCGGCATTCTGACGCCGCTTGACCGCCGCGTCAAGGGAAAGGCCAATAAAAATCTCGCCATCGCGCAGCGGTCGCTTGCGCTTATCGATCAAATGACAGGGCAGGAGGAAGCAACATGAGAATTCTGGTAGACGCCATGGGCGGCGACAACGCCCCTGACCAGATCGCGCTGGGCGCGATCCAGGCGGCAAAGGACTTCGGCTGCGAGGTCGTGCTGGTCGGACGCGGCGAGGCGATCCTGCGTGCGCTGAAGGATCAGGGCATCGAAACGCTTCCCAAGGGCGTGGAGATCGCCAACGCGGACGACGTCGTGGATATGCACGACGATCCGGCGACGGTCGTAAAAAAGAAAAAGGATTCCAGCATGGTCGTGGGCCTGAATATGCTGAAGGAGGGCGGCGGAGACGCGTTCGTCTCCGCAGGCTCGACCGGCGCGCTGCTCTCCGCCGCGACGCTGACCGTCCGGCGCGTCAAGGGCATCCGCCGCGCCGCCATGGCTCCGCAGATCCCGACGAAGACCGGCCGGGAGGCCGTGCTCATTGACTGCGGCGCGACGGCCGACTGCACGCCGGAATTTCTGCTGCAATTTGCGTTCATGGGCTCGTATTACGCCGAAAAGGTGCTGGGTATCGAAAACCCGCGCGTCGCGCTTTTGAACATCGGTGCAGAGGATTCCAAGGGCGGCGAGCTGCAAAAGGCCGTCTATCCGCTCCTGAAGCAGGCAGGCGAGGCCGGGGCGATCAACTTTACCGGCAACATTGAGGCGCGCGATGTGCCGCTGGGCGGCGCGGACGTGGTCGTGGCCGACGGCTTCTCGGGCAATATCCTGCTCAAGGGCATTGAGGGCACGGCGCTGTTCATGGCCTCCATGATGAAGGATATGTTCAAGAAAAACGTACTGACCAAGCTGGCGGCGCTTTTGTGCATGGACGGCGTGAAGGCGTTCAAGAAAAAGATGGACTACCGCGAGACGGGCGGCACGGCCCTCATCGGCCTGAGCAAGCCCGTGATCAAGGCGCACGGCTCGTCCGACGCGCTGGCCATCCGCAACGCCATCCGGCAGGCCATCGGCGCTGTCGAGGCGGATGTGGCCGCGACGCTGGCCGCAAATATGGATCATATGGTCATACCAAAGGAGTATCAACATGCTGAGTGAACTGGAAGCCGGGCTGGGCTACACGTTCCGAGACAAGAGCATTCTCGAAAACGCGCTGACACACAGCTCCTATGCCAATGAAAACCGCGAGCGCGGTCTGCGCGACAACGAACGGCTGGAATTTTTAGGCGACTCGATTCTGGGCTTCGTCGTGGCGGATTATCTGTACCGGAGCTTTCCGGACAGGCCGGAGGGCGAGCTGACGCGCATCCGCGCCGATCTTGTCTGTGAGAAAAATCTGGCCCGCGCGGCGGGCACGATCAGCCTCGGCAGCTTCCTGCTGCTCGGCCACGGCGAGGAACACGGCGGCGGCCGCAAGCGCGATTCCATCGTCTCCGACGCCATGGAGTCCGTGATCGCGGCCAGCTACATGGACGGCGGCTTCTCCGCCGCAAAGGAGATCATCGACCGCCTGATCCTCTGCGACGTTCCGGCAGGCAAGCCGCATAATTTCGACTATAAGACCGCGCTGCAGGAGCTGGTGCAGCGAAAAAAGGATCAGGTGCTCCACTATGAGCTGATCGGCGAATCCGGCCCGGATCACGACAAGAAATTCGAGGTCGAGGTCCTGCTCAACGGCAAGCCCTGCGGCAAGGGCAGCGGCAGCAGCAAAAAGCGCGCCGAGCAGGCCGCCGCAGCAGCCGCCATCGACGCGCTGTTCCCCGGCGAGCTGTGACAGGATAAAACAAAAAGGGGCTGCTTCCGAGCAGCCCCTTTTTTCATGCGCCGATTTTCTTTTTCAGCTCCGCGATCTGTTCACTGTGCATACGGATAAGCGACTTCAGGAAAGAAACCTCGTCTTCCAGCTCTTCTACACGGTTCTTAGGTGCAAGCGTTTCCAGAAGAACCTGCTGCCCTTCTGCAAGCTTATTGAGCTTTGGGCCGATGTCACTTTCCACAATGACCTTGAACATATGGGCAATTTCCTGATAATCCCGGTCTTCGAGCATAGTCGTCACACCCCATTTCTGTACTGACTTTCATTATAACGGACTGAAACAGTATGTCAAGCCTTCACACGATCTCGATCTGGCACATTTTCATCGCATTCAGCGCCGTTTCATGGCTTTCCGGGGTCACGCCTGCGCAGCAGTCCGCACGGACGAAAAGCGGAACCTCCGGCAGCGCGCCCTTTGTCATCATCGCGTTCGTAATGACGCAGATATCGGTGCAGAGGCCGATGAACTCAACGCTCTCCAGCTCCGGAAGACCCTTGAGATAGTCGATCAGGGCCGGGGAGCCGAAGCCGGGCTTGTCAAAGACCGGCGCGTCCAGAACCGGCAGCGCCGCGTCGATCTGCCAGCCCGCCGTTCCCTCCATGCAGTGCGGGACCGGAAGCTTCCGGCCCTCCTGCGTGGACAGGTAATCCGCATGGTGCGTATCGCGCGTGAAGACGACCGTTTCCCCGTCCTCCCGCGCTTTTTTCAGCCGCGCCGCGACCTTCGGCACGATCGAAACGGCCTCCTTCGTCCCCAGCGCGCCGTCAATAAAATCCTTCTGCATATCGATAATGGCGAGAACCTTCATAAACCAAGCCTCCTATTCCAGTTCAGTATAGCACATACAGCCAGACTTTGCACAGAAATTTCTTGACAGATTCAGGAGTCCGCGCTATACTTGTGATACTTAAAAATTTTTAATTAAAATTTTTTATGCAACGAAAGGAGCCGCCATGCTGCTTCAGACCATCGAGGCGCTGTTCCGCAAATACCGCCTGTTCTGCTATCAGAAGCTGTTTGCCGCCGTGCGGGAAAAGCCAGGCAGTCTCAGCGCGACGGAAGCCTTTTCCGCGGATATCATTCATCTGCTCGGAAGCCCGACGATCTCCCCAGTTTGCCGATACCATCGGCATTTCCCAGCCGAACGCGACCTATAAGGTCAATCAGCTTGTGTCAAAGGGGTATCTGAACAAAACGGTGCAGGCGCACGACCGGCGCGAGATCGTGCTGACGACCTCGGAGAAGTTTTCCGGTTATTTTGATGAAAATGAAGAAGAAATGCAGAAAAAGGTCGCTGCGCTCTCCGCGCAGTTCACGCCTGAGGAGCTTTGCAGCGCCGAACGTGTGCTGCTGGCGCTCGGTACGCTTCTGTAACGAAGGAGGACACTATGGATATTTTCGAAAAATGCAATCAGCGCTATATTCAGGATGAGGTCGGGATCTGGGCATCTATCCCTATTTCCACGCGCTCGAATCCCGGCAGGATACCGAGGTCATTATGGAGGGCAAGCGCCGCATCATGCTCGGCTCCAACAACTATCTCGGCCTGACGACGAACGAAGCAGTCGTCAAAGCCGGTATGCACGCCTATGAGACGCTCGGCTCCGGCTGCTCCGGCTCCCGCTTCCTCAACGGCACGCTGGAGATGCATCTGGAGCTGGAGGACGAGCTGGCAAAATTTCTGCGCAAGGACGCCGTCGTGACCTTCTCGACGGGCTTCCAGTCCAATCTCGGCATCATCAGCGCCATTGTCGGCCTGCATGACTATGTCATCATGGACCGTGAGAACCATGCCAGCCTCTATGACGGCTGCAAGCTGTCCTACGGCAAGATGCTGCGCTACCAGCACAACGATATGGCAGACCTTGAAAAGAAGCTCCAGAAGGTGCCGGAGACGGCGGGTGCGCTGATCGTCACCGACGGCGTGTTCTCCATGGGCGGCGACATTGCCAAGCTGCCGGAGATCTGCGTTCTGGCGGAGAAGTACGGCGCCCGCGTCATGGTCGACGACGCGCACGGCCTCGGCGTCATCGGCGAGGGCGGCCGCGGCACAGCCAGCTATTATGGCCTTGAAGACCATGTCGATATCTACATGGGCACGTTCTCCAAGTCGCTTGCTTCCCTCGGCGGCTATATGGCCTCCAGCAGCCGCGTAGCCGACTTCGTGCGCCACAGCTCCCGCCCGTTCATCTTCTCCGCGTCCATCCCGCCCGCGAACGCCGCTGCGGCGCTTGCCGCGCTCCGCGAGCTGGAAGCGCACCCGGAGCTGGTGACGAAGCTGCAGGAAAATGCGCTTTATATGCGCGGTCTTCTGAACGAGCGGAACATCAAAATGCGCCCGTCCAACGGCGATTGCATTCCCATTATCCCGATCTATACCTATGAACCAATTCCGACGCTCACCATCGCGAAGGAGCTGTATGAGCGCGGGGTCTACGTCAATTCCTCCCTGCCGCCCGCGGCGGCTCCGCATGAGTGCCTGCTGCGCACGAGCCTGATGGCCACGCACACCCATGCGCTGATCGACGAGGCTGTGGGCGTGATCGCCGATGTTTTAAGGGGGTATGACCTGTGACGCCTGTAAAAAAGGTATGCGTCATCACCGGCGGCACGTCCGGCATCGGCCTGTGCACGGCGCAGGCGATGCTTGAAAAGGGCTACACGGTCTATGAGCTGTCCAGACGAGCCGAGGGCGCGCCCGGCATGAAGCACATCATGGCCGACGTCACAAAGGAAGAGACGCTTGCCGCAGCCGTGCAGGAAATTTTAAAGCAGGAAGACCACATTGACGTGCTCATCAACAACGCGGGCTTCGGCATTTCCGGCGCGGTCGAATTCACGAAGACGGATGACGCGCAGCACCAGTTGGACGTGAACTTCTTCGGTATGGTGCGCATGAACCGGCAGGTGCTGCCGGTGATGCGGCGGCAGTGCCATGGCCGCATTGTGAACCTGAGCTCCGTCGCAGGCGCGATCCCCATCCCGTTCCAGACCTATTATTCGGCCAGCAAGGCCGCCATCAACTCCTATACCATGGCGCTTGCGAACGAGGTCAAGCCCTTCGGCATTCAGGTCTGCTGTGTCCAGCCGGGCGATATCCGCACGGGCTTCACCGCCGCGCGGGAAAAGAACCCGGAGGGGGACGACGTCTACGGCGGGCGCATCGCGCGCTCTGTCGCGGGCATGGAGCGCGACGAGCAGAACGGCATGGCCCCGGAAAAGGCGGGCGCATTTATTGCGCACGTCGCGGACAAAAAGAGCGTCCGGCCCATCAATACCATCGGCCTGCAATACAAATTCTTCTGCTTCCTCGTCAAAATCCTCCCGGCCAAAACGCTGAACTGGCTGGTCGGACTGATCTACGCAAAATAAAGACCAAATACATCAAAAAACGCTTCGGGACACGAAAAATGCCCGAAGCGTTTTTGATTCTGCAAAAATCTCCGGCAGGAGGCCCTGCCGGAGAGAAGCTTCAGAAGCTGATCACGCCCAGATGCTCAAGCAAAATCTTCAGGCCGATCAGAATCAGGATGATGCCGCCTGCCAGCTCTGCCTTCGCCTTGTAGCGCAGGCCGAAGAGGTTGCCGACCCGAAGACCGGCGGCGGAACAGAGAAACGTGGTGATGCCGATCAGACAGACGGCCAGCGGCACATTGACGTCCGGCAGCAGCGCAAACGTGATGCCGACAGCCAGCGCGTCGATGCTCGTGGCCAGCGCCATCAGCAGCATTGTTTTGAACGCAAACGAGGCGCTTGTTTCGGATTCCTCCCTGGAGAAGCTCTCCTTGATCATGTTCGCGCCGATAGCGGCCAGCAGCACGAACGCGACCCAGTGGTCAAAGGCTGTGATGTACTGCTCGAACGTCGAGCCAAGAAAATAGCCGATGGTCGGCATCAGCGCCTGAAAGCCGCCGAACCATGCGCCGATGATCAAATAGTGCTTGAATTGCAGCTTTTTCGTCGAAAGGCCCTTACAGATCGACACCGCAAACGCGTCCATCGACAGTCCGATGCCCAGCAGAAGAATTTCCAGGATGCTCATAATTCCAACACAGCCTTTTCAGTGAAATTTTGTTAATATCTCATACTTACATGGGAAAGTCAAGAAAAAAGCGCGGTTTTCCGCGCTTTTTTCAGAAAATTCATGCGTGTTTCCGCTTTTTGCGGAACGCTCTGTGGTATACGATGAAATACAGTACCGCGCTGACCGGGATGGCGACAAACACGTCGAGGATCGAGTGCTGCTTGACGAGCACCGTCGACGCGCAGATCAGCAGCCCCAGCGGCAGCGCGACCCACTGCAAGTGCCGCCTGCAGAGCGGCTCCGAATCAAAGCAGGCCAGCGTCAGCGCCGCGCAGCCGATGACGTGCATACTGGGCAGCACGTTCGTGTTGGTGTCAGCGGTATAAATGCGCTGCACGAGCCAGATGAAGAAATCGTGCTGCGCGAATTCCGTCGGGCGCAGATCCTGTCCGTTCGGGAAGATCAGGCAGAACAGGATCGAGCCGCCGAAGCCAAGGCCGATATACACCATGAACCGCTTGAACGCGGGCACGTCGTACCACATGAGGTACAGCGTCATGGCAAACAGCAGCGGGTGCCACATACAGTAGGGAATGATAAAATACCGGCAGAATGGGATCTTGTCGTCGAGCGGCAGATAGGACACCCAGTAGTGGTCGGTTACAACGTGCTCGGCAATATAAAACAGAACGAAATAGACGATCCAGATCAGAAGATACCAGTGGTGGCGGCAATTTTCAACTGTCCCGATCTTCCACTGCCTGTTCGGACGACTGTGCATGGTCTGACTCCTTCTTATTTTCCGTGATGGTGGGGATAAATGCCTTGGCGATGCGGCCCTTGCCGCGGTGCTTGATATAGAAATAGCCGAATACGCTGAACGTCAGCGCGCCGATAAAGTTGACGAACAAATCCTCCATCGTGTCATACAGGCCGATATCGAGATAGCCGTTAAAGCCCAGATCCTGCCCGTTGACGGCAACGGAGGTGATATTGTCGATGGTGATGGGGATGTTCCTGTTCGTCGGGTCGAGCATGACGGAGGTGATCGAGCTTATGATCGTGTCCTTCTGCATGTCCATGTGGAACAGCCTGTCCATGCCGAATTCAAAAAACTCCCACAGAACGCCGATGGTCATTGAGAAGCAGAACGCAACGAGCGCCACATAAATGGGAGACAGCTGGAACTTGATCTTGTCGTTGCGGTTCAGGATATCAATGAGCGCGAAGCCAAATGCCGCGCACAAAAAGCCCGTCGTCGTGTGCAGAATGGAATCCCAGTTTGGAACATTGATGAAAAAGCAGCCCAGTTCGCCCAGAATTTCCGACGCGAAGATGAACACCAGAATGATGATCTCCAGCGTGCCCGGCAGCTCGATGCCGAAGTTTTCTGCACAAACAGCGGCAGCAGGAACAAAAACAGCACCAGCAGGCAGATCGCCGCGTTTTCATATTCGCCGCGCAGAATCGACGAGACGAGGATCGCCACGACGATCAGACGCAGAATGATATAGACGGTAAACACAGCAGGCTTCTTCTTCGCCTCCGCGACCAGCCGCAGCCGCCTCTGACGGTTCTTTTCTTTCATAGCCAAATACTCCATTCATTAGTAAAGAAAATAGTACCCGAAATCAAGCGAAAAAACAAGCGGAAGAATGTTAAAGATTTATGAAGATTAGCCCTTATCCAGAAATTCCGCTCTGGCGCAGCTCAAGATCCGCTCGGAAACCCCTTCGATCTGTTTGGCCATACCGCCGCCTCCATTTCATTCATAACATCGTTTCATAACCGTGTTATGAATTGCAGTTCAATGTCTCTAATTTGTCAAGCCCTCTTTTCAAAAGCTCCGGCAATTCGAACGTGCCTGCGCACTTGGCACAGCAAAAGCGCCCCCTCCGCAGAGAAGGCGCTTTTATTTGCTTTATACGCTCTGTACGAACCGGAGGAAGGCCCGGCGGCCCTCCGGGGTGCATTTGTAGACGCCTGCGTCCTCCAGCACCTGCATGAAGACTGCGCCGACCTCCTGCCGCAGGATTTCCTCTGCGTTTTCCGGCGTGAACGCGTGCCGCGTCTTCAGCTCCTCCGCCCAGCCCGCGTGCTTCTGCAGCGTCTCGTCGGCGCGCAGGTCGCGGTTCTGCAAGATCGCGTCTGTCAAAAGCGCAAGCTCTCTGTCCAGCCGGGACGGCAGAACGGCGAGGCCCATGACCTCGATCAGGCCGATGTTCTCCTTCTTGATGTGGTGCAGCGCCTCGTGCGGATGGTACAGGCCCAGCGGATGCTCCGCCGTGGTGAGGTTATTGCGCAGGACGAGGTCAAGCTCAAACGCATCGTCCCGGCGGCGGGCGATGGGCGTGATGGTGTTGTGCGGAACGCCGTCCGTTTCGGCGAAGATCATGGCGGCTTCGTCCGTATAGCCGCGCCACGCGGCAAGGATTTTATCCGCCAGTGCACACAGCCGGTCAGGGTCTGAGCCGGTCAGGCGCAGCACGGACATGGGCCATTTGACGATCCCGGCACGGACATCCTCGAAGCCCGCGAACGTGACCGGCAGCTCGATCGGCGCTTTTTCCATGGCGAAGGTATAGTGTCCGCCCTGAAAATGGTCGTGGCTCAGGATCGAGCCGCCGACGATGGGCAGATCCGCGTTGGAGCCGAGGAAATAGTGCGGGAACTGCTTCGTGAAGCCAGCAGCCGCCGGAACGTCGCGCCGGAGATGCGCATGGGCGTATGCGCCGCGTTCAGGACGATGCAGTGCTCGTTGTAATAGACATACGGAGAGTATTGCAGGTACCAGTCGCCGCCGTCCAGCTGCAGCGGGATGACGCGGTGGTTCTGCCGGGCCGGATGGTTCATGCGGCCCGCGTAGCCCTCGTTTTCCGCGCACAGGGCACATTTGGGGTAGCCGGACTGCGGCGCGTTTTTGGCAGCAGCGATGGCGCGCGGGTCCTTTTCGGGCTTGGACAGGTTGATGGTGATGTCAAGCGTTCCGTATTCGCAGGTATACGTCCACTTCTTATCCTTCGCGATGCGGTCGCGGCGGATATAGTTGGTATCCTGGCTGAAGCGGTAGAACCAGTCGGTCGCTTCGCGCGGGGAGACTTCATAGAGCGTGCGGAAGCTGGTGCGGACCTCATGCGGTCGGGGCGTGAGAACGCCCATGAGCTTCGTGTCGAACAGATCGCGCGCGGTCTGATTGTCCGGGCACACGCCGCGCGAAACGGCATCGTCCGTCAAAGTCTGCAAAAGCTCGGCAAGCGGCGCCTCCGCAGGCGCGGCAGCCTCGTCAAAGGAATCAAGCGCAAGCGCTTCCAGCAGCGCGTTGCGGCAGCAGACCACATCGTCCGTCTGGATCAGCCCCGTGCGCACGGCGTATTGGCAGAGCGCGGAAAGATAGGAATCGAGCATGGCAGTACCTCTTTTCTGGTTTGCTTCATTATACATGGGAACCGGCGTGTATGCAAGGGCTGCATACACGCTGCTTTTTATTCCCCGCCATATGCCCGCAGGCGGGATTTGAGCAGGCCGATGGCATAATACATCGTCTCATAGCGCAGATACTGATCCGCGTTCGCGTCCCACAGGACGCGCAGACGGGGCGCAAATTCGTCGTCGCCGTGCCAGAACTGGACGGCAATGCGAAGCTCCTCGAAAAACGGCAGCGAAGCTCACATCCGCGCCCGCCATCGGCGTGCCGCCGAGGCGCAGGCAGGCGCGCTCCAGCAGCTCCGGCCGCCGGTCGTACAGCAGCTCCAGCGCGTCCGCGCGATTCGGCTCCATCAGGCCCCGGTGGACCTGTCCGCCGAAATCCAGCGTCGTTTTCCACGCCCCTGCCGCTCTGCGGCCCGGCTTCGCGTCGCAGAGCAGGTCGAAGATCGTGAGCGTCTCGTCAAACCCGTCCGCCGGGAGCCACGCGCCGGAGCCCCGGCGCGCGATATATCCGTCTGCACGGCTGACGCGGTAGTCCTCACTGAGCAGGCGCAGATATAAAAAATCCCCGTCCGTCCGCAATCCGTGCGCGCGGGCGACCGCGTCCAGATCGTGCGCGCAGAACAGCTTCCGCGCCTGTCCGGCCTGGATCTCGTAGTTATTTTTCCGCTCCATGCGCGCCTCAGCCCTCCCGCAGCGCACGGTAGAGCGCGTCCATACTGTCACAGATGGTTTCGGCTCCCGCGTTGACGAGCACATCCCGGTCGCGGAAGCCCCAGCTGACTGAAATGCAGGGCAGGCCCGCGTTCCGGGCCGTGGCCACGTCGACCTCGGAGTCGCCGATGTAGACGGCGCGCAGCGCCTCGGCTCCCAGCTGCCGGACGACCTCGAACACGGCGTCCGGGCAGGGCTTTTTTCGCACGCCGTCCTTCGCGCCCGCGCTTGCGGCCAGAAGTCCCGGGAAATATTGCGCGGAGAGCGTTTTCACGGCATAATCCGGCTTGTTGGACACGACGGCGGACACGACGCCGTCCGCCTGCAGCTGCCGCAGCAGCTCCGAAATGCCGGGATAGGGCGTTGTAAAATCCGCGCAGTGGACGGCGTAATAGGGATTGAACGCCTCGAAGACCGCTTCGATCTGCGCCTCGTCCGTGCCTGCGGGGACGGCGCGCTCGATCAGCTTCCGGATGCCGTTGCCGACAAACGCGCGCACCTCCGGAAGCGTTCTGGGTGCAAAGCCCTGCGTGGAAAGCGCATAATTCAGTCCCTGCCGCAGATCGGCCAGCGTGTCGAGCAGCGTCCCGTCCAGGTCAAAAATTGCAAGCTGATACATGGTCTGATCCTCGCTTTATCTGTATTCGATGCGATTATAAAAGTTGCGGCCTCCGCTTGTCAATGCTATAATACAGCTATTCTGACGAAAAGGGACGAAAAAACATGGAAATTCATCAGATCACCGATTTTAACGCGCCGGAGCTGGATGTTTACGCGCGGCTGACGGAAAACCAGCTGGTGAACCGCGCCGACCCGGAAAACGCGCTGTTCGTGGCCGAAAGCCCGCTGGTCATCGGCCGGGCGCTGGACGCGGGCTGCGCGCCGGTGTCGTTTCTGATGGAGCAGAAGCATATTGAGGGCAAGGGCGCGGCGCTGCTGGCGCGGTGCCCGGACGTGCCGGTCTACGCGGCGGAGCTGGACGTTCTGACGCAGCTGACGGGCTTTCATCTCACGCGCGGGATGCTCTGTGCGATGCGCAGGCCGAAGCTGCGCGACCCGGCAGTGCTGCTGCAGGACGCGTCGCGCGTGGCGGTGCTGGAAAACGTGATGAACCCCACGAACCTCGGCGCGATCTTCCGCTCTGCGGCAGCGCTTGGCATGGACGCGGTGCTGCTGACGAGCGCGGGCAGCGACCCATTATACCGGCGCGCGGTGCGCGTGAGCATGGGCACGGTTTTTCAGGTGCCGTGGGCCTATCTGCCGGAGGGCTGGACAGAGCTTCTGCACACGCTCGGCTTCCGCGCGGCGGCCATGGCGCTGCGGGACGATTCCGTCCGGCTGGACGATCCGCGCCTCGCAGCCGAGCGGAAGCTCGCCGTCGTGATGGGCACGGAGGGCGACGGGCTTGCAGACGCGACGATCGCCGCCTGCGACTATACCGTCCGCATCCCCATGCACCACGGCGTCGACTCGCTGAACGTCGCCGCAGCCAGTGCCGTGGCTTTCTATCAGTTGGGAAAACCCGCAGAATAACGCCGTTGACACACATAAACAGCCATGGTATCCTGAGATTACAAACAGAACCAAAGGAGGCGGTACGCATGGAAAAGAAGCTTGATCTGGAAGACACGGTGCGGGCCGTGACGGAGCAGCCCTGGGCGCGCATCCGTGCGTTCATGAAGCCGGTAATACCGGCGCTTGCCGCGGTGCTGATCGCCGCGCTTGCGGCGGGGTGTACCATGATGGACAGCGTTCCGCAGGAAACGCCTGCCTCGGAGGTTGAGCCGCCGGAGGCGCTTATCGCGGCGCGGGTCGATGACGCGGAACCAGCGGACGAACAGCTGAAGACGCCCGTGGAGCAAGCGGGCGCATCGGTTCTTTCGGACAGCGAGCAAGCCGCGTTCTGCGCCTATCTGCTGGACAAGTTTGATGAGCTGGAGGTGCGCGGCGCATTCGACGCAGAATCGCGCTGGACAGCCGAGCGGCTGAGCGATACGGTGGCATGCCTGACCATCTATCGTCCCGACGCGCAGGATGAGGTCTTGGACGAGCTGATCTATCACAGAGAGACAGGACTTGTCAGCGACACGCGGTTCCGCTGCTATCAGGCATCTGTCGGAGACGACGCGCCGGAGGATGTCAGAACATACACGTACAATGCGCTGCTCAGCAGCGTCTATCAGAAGATCCCCTTCGAGTGCTTTGCGAACTATCTGGACGGGCATTACCGCGAGCTTTCCCCTCTCGGACTGTGGAGCTATGACACCGTCTGGTCAGTCTCCATGACAGAGCATGAGATGCGGCTGACGATCTCCGGCCTGCCGGGCGGCGGAAGCGAGGCGTTTACGCTGGATCTGGACACCATGCTGGTGCGCCGGGAGGAGACAGACGCGCAGCGCGCGGTCTTTGCGCAGTGGTTCGATTTTGCTGTCCAATGGCGACTGGACAAGCTGCCGGTTTTCTGGTCTGACGAGACGGCGGAAGATGAAAATCATGGCCTGCCGGACGGCGCTTCGGCGTATCTCACATGGCTGTACGCGGTCAATCAGGAGACGCTGGACGCAGAAGGCTTGATCGAGCCAGACTGGGCCTATGCCAATATCTCGAAGTATTTCCCCATCCGGCGGCTGAGTTTTGACGATCTGCCGGACGTCTGGGAATTTAAAGACGGCGGGTATTCTCTGAGCCATGCCGATGCCGGGCAGAAGCCGCTCGTGCGGCTCGATTCGCTGGAAGCAGACGTTCTGGACGGCAAGACGGTTTACACGATGCAGCTGACGTTTTTGGCGACAGAGCACCCGGTCGGGGATGCGGAATGGGACGCGCTTCGCGCGCAGATCCTGTCGGGCGACGAGTCCGGGCTTCTGGAGGCGCACATCGACACGTATCGCTTCCGGTTTTCCGGCGGAGAACCGTATTTTCTGGAGCACAATGAGCTTATGATCTGTAGATAAGGAACAGGCACGGCCTTTTGGGGGCTGTGCCTGTTTTGTGCGTTATACTGAGAAATATTGGAGATCTGCTTGTAGGGGCCGATGCCGGTCACAGCCGTTCGCGACGAAGGAGCGTTACGGATGTGGGTCTGCCGCTTGCCGGTACACATCGGCCCGTGAGGAAGTTGCGAATTTGCCGAAGACCACCATAATACCGGTCTGTTCTGGCGGGCGGACAGAGTCGTCCGCCACTACAGGGAGTGCGAATGGGCGTTGTAGGGGCCGACGACTCTGTCGGCCCATTGGGAAATTGCGAATTCGCCGGAAACCTCCGTAAAACCTGTGCGTTCTGCTGGGCCGATGCGATGCCCGCAGGATAGTTTCGAGGCGCAACCGCGCTTTGCGCGGCTCTTAGCGCCGAAGATGGGCATCGACCCCTACGCTGAAGTATGGAAGTGCATACGAATTTGCCGGAAGACTTTCGCTTCTCACAGCTTCCTGCTGCTGCCCCTCAGGCGCTTCGCGCCAGTTCCCTTTTCAGAGAAGCCTTATTCCGCGCAGCATTCCTTGATGACGGCGACGGCCTTTTGCAGCTGCTCCATCGGGATATTGAGGGCGGGCAGGAGGCGGAGCTTGTCCTTGGCTTGATGACCAGCACGCCCTTTTCGCGGCAGGCGGCAATGATGTCGGACGCGTTTTTCTCCGTCTGGATGCCGAGCATCAGGCCGAGGCCGGACACACCGAGCACGCCCTTCGCGCCGGCCAATTCCTGTTTGATATACGCAGAGCGTTCTTCTACGCCTTCAAGCATCTTCTCGTCCAGACGGCTCAGGACGTTGATTGCGCCTGCGCAGCAGACGGGGTTGCCGCCGAAGGTCGAGCCGTGCGTTCCGGCGGAAAGCACATCCTGCACCTTTTCGCCCAGCAGCGTCGCGCCGAGCGGCAGGCCGCCCGCAAGGCCCTTGGCCGTGGAGACGATATCGGGCTGCACGCCGTAGTGCATATAGCCGTACAGCTTTCCGCTGCGGCCATTGCCGACCTGCACCTCGTCGCAGATGAGAAGCAGATCATATTGTTCGCACAGCTTCGCCGCGCCCTTGACATACGCCTCGTCCAGCGGCATGACGCCGCCCTCGCCCTGCACGACCTCCATCATAACGGCGGCGCATTTGTTGGCCTTGATCAGCTGCTCAAGGTCAGCCAGCTCGTTCGGCTCGGCATAGACAAAGCCCTCGGTCAAGGGAGTAAAATCGTGGTGGAAGACATCCTGACCGGTCGCGGCCAGGGTGGTGATCGTGCGGCCATGGAAGCTGTTTTTCAGGGTGATGATGGTGGAATAGTCCTTGCCCTTTTTCTCCTCCGACCACTTCCGGGCGGCCTTGATGGCGCACTCGTTCGCCTCCGCACCGGAATTGCCGAAGAAGACCTTCTTCATGCCGGTCTTTTCGCAGAGCATCTGCGCAAGCTTTACGCATGGCTCCGTATAATAGAGATTCGAAATATGCTGGAGCGTGCCGAGCTGCTTGGTGACGGCGGCCATCCATTCCTCGTCCGCCACGCCGAAGATATCAACGGCAATGCCGGTCGACAGGTCGATATATTCCTTGCCCGTATCGTCCCAGACGAGCGAACCCTTGCCCTTTACAATTGTCACGGGGAAGCGCGCGTAGGTGTTCGCAATATAGGTCTGGTCAAGCTTTTGTGTATCCATGTTCGTTCCTCCTATCTGGTGAACATTGTGCCGATGCCTTCATTTGTCAGCATTTCGATCAGAATGGCGTGCGGAACGCGGCCGTCGATGATGAACACGCGGTTCACGCCCCATTCGATGGCGCTGCGGCAGCATTCCGCCTTCGGGATCATGCCGCCCTGAATGACGCCGCTGGAAACAAGCCCCGGCAGTTCATCGACCCTGATGGACGAGATGAGCGTCGACGGATCGTCCTTGTCCTTGAGGATCCCGGCGATATCCGTCATGGCGATGAGACTCTCCGCGCCAAGTCCGCCCGCAATGCGTGCGGCGGCGGTATCGGCGTTGATGTTGTAGATATTGCCCGCATCGTCATAGCCGACCGTGGACACGACCGGGATATAGCCCTTGTCGAGCACGTCCAGAATGGGCTTGACGTTCACGTTCGTGATCTCGCCGACGTAGCCAAGCTCCGGCTTTTTGATCTTCGCCTCGAGCATATGCCCGTCGAGGCCAGACAGGCCGATGGCGCTGCCGCCCTTAAGCTCAATCAGATTCACGAGCGTCTTGTTGATCTTGCCCGCCAGCACCATGAGCGCCACGCCGACGGCTTCCTCGTCCGTCACGCGCACGCCGTCGACGAACGTGCTTTTCTTGCCCATTTTGCCGAGCACATCGGTGATCTCCGGCCCGCCGCCGTGCACCAGCACGACCTTCACGCCGATCAGCTGCAGCAGGCAGATATCGCGGATGACGGAATCCTTCAGGTGCTCGGAGATCATGGCGTTGCCGCCGTATTTGACGACGACGATCTTGCCGCTGTAATCCTGAATATACGGCAGCGCGTGAACCAGAACCCTGGCCCGCTGTGCATTTGTGATATCCATGCCGCTCCCCCCTGTTACGTCCGGTAATCGCCGTTGATCTTTACATAGTCATAGGTCAGGTCGCAGCCCCAGGCTGTGGAGGCTGCGCTGCCGGATTTGAGGTCGATCAGAATCTCGATCTCGTGCTCAAGCAGGATTTTCTTGGCCTGCTCCTCGGAGAAGTCAACGCCCGCGCCGTTTTCGCAGACCAGAATGGTTCCAGCCTTGGACGCAAACTGCACGTCGATTTTGTTCACGTCGACCGGCGCGCCGGAATAGCCGATGGCGCACAGGACGCGGCCCCAGTTTGCGTCGGCTCCGAACATGGCGGCCTTGGTCAGGGACGAGCAGATGACGCTCTTGGCGACGGTTTTGGCGATTTCCAGCGTTTCCGCGCCGGAGACCTTGCATTCGAGCAGCTTTGTCGCGCCCTCGCCGTCACCCGCGATGCAGCGGCAGAGATAGACGGTCACGGTATTGAGCGCCTGCATGAACGCGGTGAAATCCGCGCCCTCTTCGGTGATCTCCGCATTGCCCGCAAGGCCGTTGGCCAGGACCGTCACCATGTCGTTCGTAGACGTGTCGCCGTCGACGGAGACCATGTTGAAGGTGTTGGCAATGTCGGTCGAAAGCGCCTTTTGGAGCATGGCGGGAGAAATGGCGCAGTCGGTCGTGATGAAGACGAGCATGGTCGCCATATTGGGGTGGATCATGCCGGAGCCTGCAGATGCCGCCGATCTTGCATTCCTTCCCGCCCACGGTAAAGCTGACGGCAATTTCCTTGCGTCTGGTGTCAGTGGTCATGATGCCCTCGGCAGCCTCATCGGAGTGCGGGCCGAGGCATTTGACCAGCTCCGGGATCCCGGCTGCGATGGGCGCGATGTCGAGCGGCTGGCCGATCACGCCGGTAGATGCGACCACAACGTCGGACGGGCTAATATGCAGCGCCTGCCCCAGAAGCTCGCTCATCTGCTCGGCGATGCAACGCCGTTGGCGTTGCAGGTGTTGGCGTTGCCGCTGTTGCAGATGATGGCCTGCGCCTTGCCGTCGGCCAGATGCTGCTTCGTCACGACGAGCGGCGCGCCCTTGACCAGATTGGTCGTATAGACGGCGGCTGCGCTGGCCGGGACGCTGGAATAGATCAGCGCGAGATCGCGCTTTGTTTTATTTTTCCGGATGCCGCAGTGGACACCGGAGGCCGAAAAGCCTGTCGCGGCGCACACGCCGCCTGCGATCTGTTTCATTTGTGGTTCCTCCCTGTTACAGTTCCAGACCCAGCGTTTTTTCCGCGCCGGTCACCAAATTCATACACTCGACTGCCGCGCCGGACGCGCCCTTGCCGAGATTGTCATAGACGGCCAGCAGGAGCATCCGCTGCTCGTTGCCCGCGACCGTGATCTTCATGCTGTCCAGACCGGACTGTGCGGCAGCGGACAGGAAGCCGCCCTCATCCGCCGCGTCCGTATAGGAGACGACCGGGCCGGTATAGAGCGCCTTGTAGGCGTTTTACCTCCTCCATGCCTGCGCCCGGCTTCAGCCAGCCCGCAAACAGCGGAACCGTCACCTGCATACCGCTGTAGAAATCCGCGACGACCGGACAGAAGACCGGCTCGCTTGCAAGACCAGTGACAGCCTTCATTTCCTTCAGGTGCTTGTGCGTCTGGCCGAGCGCGTACTGGCGCGGCGCGTTCAGGAGAGGACTTCGCTCCGGCGCGCGGTATTCCGCGATCATCTTTTTGCCGCCGCCGGAATAGCCGGTCAGCGAATAGCAGCTCAGAAGCACATCCGGCGCAAGCAGTCCGGCGGAAATGAGCGGATAGACCAGCGCGATAAAGCCGCTGGCGTGGCAGCCTGGGAACGGCAATGCGCTTTGCCTGCCGCAGTCTTGCCTCCTGCACGGGAGAAAGCTCCGGGAAGCCGTAGCACCAGCCGGGCGCCGTCCGGTGCGCGGTGGACGTGTCGAGCACGACGGTATCGGGATTTTCGACCCATGACGCGGCCTCGCGCGCCGCATCGTCCGGCAGGCACAGAAACACGACGTCCGCCTCGTTGAGCAGCCTTTTTCGGCTGGACTCCAGCTTGCGCTCCGATTCCGGGAGCGTCAGAAGCTGAATATCCGTTCGTCCATGCAGACGGTCAAAAATACGAAGCCCGGTTGTCCCGGCGCTGCCGTCGATAAATACCTTTTTCATGCAGATCCCCTCCCATGCTGCCCATCGCGCTTTGTTTGCTATAATATACATCATTATGCATGAATATGCAAGTAAAAAATATTATATTCATCATATTCGTTGATATATACATCTTATATTGAATATTTGCTGCTGTTTTGGACAATTTGACACGAGGCAGACAAAGGCTTCCCTTTGGCACAAGGGAAGCCTTTTGGGTCAGCCGGGGACTTTCCAGTATGGTTTTCCGCCCTGTTCTGCAACGTTCATGACGGAAAACTCCGAAATGCGCTCAAAGGGCTTCTCCGGCTCGAACGGGAGCAGCTCCGGCTCTGCCGGTGCAGACTCCGGTTCCGGCTCCGGCGTCTGGTCGGTCAGGATGCGCGTCTGCCCGGAAAACGGGCAGCTCCGGTTGGAGAGCCTTGCCCGCAGCCGGAGGCCGTCCGGCTCCGGCTGCGGGACGCCCAGAACGGTGCGGGCGCCGTCCGTCTCGGCGATCAGACGGATGGGAAAGTCCCAGTCCTTGCTGCATACGGCGCTGACGTTCCAATACAGGCCGTCCCGCTCGGCCTGAAGCGTCCCCTCGCGGACGCCGGTGATCGGATATGAAAGCATAAAAACACCTCCTGCAAACGATATGCAGGAGGTGCTTTCCATATTCCATGCGGCGGCTCAGCTGCCCTGAAGCCCGAAGCTGACGGCAAGAGCGGAATCGACCTGCTCCATGACGCTGCGGTCCGCATGGCCGGTATGCTCACGCAGGCGGCGCTTGTCAATGGTTCGGATCTGCTCAAGCAGAATGACGGAGTCCTTCGTGAGTCCCACGTCGTGGCCGGTCAGCGAAATGTGCGTCGGCAGGCGCGCCTTGCCGGTCTGGCTGGTAATGGCGGCGGCGATGACTGTCGGCGAATGCTTGTTGCCGGTGTCGTTCTGCACGATGAGCACAGGCCGGCACCCGCCCTGCTCGCTGCCCACGACCGGGCTCAGGTCGGCGTAGAAAATGTCGCCGCGTTTGACGTTCGTATCCATTTGCTTCACACTCCGCGGAAAAAGTACGCGCGCGTTTCGCGCCGCTGTTTCTATTCTCCCACGCAGAGGTCAAAAATAAACAGAGGAACCTCGCTTTCTTTTCACATTCGGATGCTTCCACTTCATACTATGCAGAAAGCGGCGAAAAATGGCGGATTTTCAGACGATATATTGCAAAATCTGCGATGTCTCCGTGCCACGGTGGCAAATACGCGGAATGCGCTTGCTGATCTGGCAGAGGAGCTCATAATTGATCGTCCCCTGCGCGGCGGCAAGGCGCTCGCACGGCACGAGCGTGCCGTCGTCGTCATAGCCGAAGATCGTGACGATATCGCCGGGCTTCGCGTCCGGCACTTCCGAAACGTCCAGCATACACATGTCCATACAGATTCTCCCGATAACGGGAACCAGCTTCCCTGCAGATAGAAGCTTGCCTTTCCGGTCAGCAGGCGGCTCAGGCCGTCGGCGTAGCCGATGGGCAGGACGGCGACGCGGGTATCATGCGTCGTTCTGTAAAGCCGTCCGTAGCTGATATCCGTCCCGGCAGGTACGGTGCGCACCTGCGCGATCATGGAATGCAGCGACATCATGGGCCGCAGGCTGATCGCGCCCTCCAGCTCCTCCGACGGCGCGTTGCCGTAGGTGATGATGCCGGGGCGCACCATGTCGAGCGCGAATTCCGGGTACAGGATCGCCGCGCCGGAATTGCAGCAGTGCCGGATCTCCGGCCGGATGCCGACGCCCTCCATGGCGCTGAGCATATCCATGAAACGCTTGTATTGCAGTTTTGTAAACGAAACGTCTTCCTCCGCCCGGCTGTCGGCGACGCAGAAGTGCATGAAAACACCCTCAATGTGCAGGTGCGGCAGCGCCGCAGCCTGCTTCAGCTCGTCCAGCGTCCGGTCGTTGTCATAGGCAAAGAAGCCGATGCGCGTCATGCCGGTATCAAGCTTGAGATGCACGTTCAGAATGTAATTTGTCCCGGCCAGCGCCTCGTTCAGCTCCTGCGCGTAGGCCAGCGAATGCACCTCCTGCGTGATATCGAGGAAGATCATATTCGCGGCGTACTCCGGCGGCGTATAGCCCAGGATCAGAATCGGCAGGCGCACCTCGCCGCGCCGGATCTGCACGGCCTCCTCCAGATTGGACACGGCCAGATATTCCGCGCCGAGATCGGCCAGCGCCCGGCTGACCGGCACGGCCCCGTGGCCGTAGGCATCGGCCTTCATCACGCCGAGAAAGCGCGTACCGGACGGCAGATGCGCCCGGATGGAGCGGTAATTGTATTCCAGATTGTCGAGCGAGATATCCGCCCAGGTTCTTTTGAGTGTCTTCATATCTATTCCTCTGTTGATTTCATCGAAAACGCGGAGATATCCGCGCGCAGGACCATCCGGCCCTCAAAGCTCAGCTCTGCGCGGACGGGCGCAAGCGGCTCCTGCGAGAACCATGTGTCGACGACAAGCTCCTTTTCCTCGTAGCCCATCCGATAGGTCGTGCGCAGAAGGCCGTCCTCCGTGCCGGTCGCGTCGATGTACTCCCCTGCCCAGCACTGCCCCAGAACATAGGGCGCGGCCAGCGGCGCAAGATTTCCATTTGCCAGCGAGCCAAGGCCGAGCTGCATCCCGTCATAGGAAACGGACGCTGCAGTATCCTTGACCTGCGCCTGAATGCCCGCGATCGACTCCGGCTCCGTCACAGTGACGGATGCGCCTGTTTCAGGCGAGAATACGCAGTCCAGCGTGAAGGACGCGGCGCTCTCGCCGTAGTCCGCCGTAATGGCGGCGGTGAACGAGCAGCCGCCGGACTGCAGAAGCGCCGTGCGGAACGTCAGCGGCGGCTGGGCCGGACGTTTGGCCGAGCAGGCCGACAGGAGCATGGGAACCGTGCAGAGAAGAAGCGCCAGTTTTTTTCGCAACAAATATCACCCTTATGGCAGAAGTCGCGGAATGCGCAGCAGCAGATCCTCCGGCACCATGCCATACTCCCCCAGCTCCTGCGCCGCAAGATCGGCGGCGGAGCCGTGCAGCCATGCGGCTGCGGCAGCTGCCTCCAGCGGCATGATATGCTGGCCCAGAAGCGACACGAGCATCCCGGCGAGCACGTCGCCGCTGCCGCCGGCCGCGAGGCCGGGGTTTCCTGTATGGTTTACATAAACATTCAAGCCGTCGGTAATGACCGTCCGGCTGCCCTTGAGCAGAAGGACGGCGTGCGTCCGGTCCGCGAGGCGCATCGCCTCCTGCGTCCGGTCGGCTGCCCTGGGGTCGCCGCCCAGCCGCAAAAACTCGCCGTCATGCGGCGTAAGCACGACCGGACAGGCACATCCGCGCAACACATCTATATGCGGCGCAGCGGCGTTTATGCCGTCCGCGTCCAGAACGAGCGGCGCGCGGCAGACGGAAAGGACCGCCTGCACCAGCCGCGTCAGCTCCTCCGAGCGGCCAAGACCGGGGCCGAGCAGCACAGCGTCCATTTCGGGAAGCCGCGCTGTAATCGCAGGCAGCGCGGCCATGCAGAGCCGCCCTGCCTCGTCGCACGGGAGCGGAAAGACGATCTCGCTCCCCGCGCCTGCGGCGATGATCGGATAGATTTTCTCCGGCACGCCGAGATACACAAGGCCGCTGCCCGTGCGGAGCGCGGCCTTTGCCGCAAGCCTTGCCGCGCCGGTCAGTCCCTCGGAGCCGCAGAGCAGAAGGACTCTGCCGTAATCACCCTTGTGGCTCTCCCGCCGCCGGACCGGCAGCAGCTCCCCAATCAGCTTCCTGTTCGTGCATTGCGCTGTCCATGCAGGTCTTGCCATTTCCGCAGCCCTCCATATTAAAAATTATAGCTTCTTTTCGAGCAGCACGAGCCGCACATTCGGAATGCTGTTGAACGCGCACGGCACGATGTCCGCCTCCCGGTAGCCGAGCCGCGCGTATAAGCGCCGCGCGGCAGCGTTTTTTTCGTTGGTATCCATCCGCAGCACGGTGCAGCCCAGCGCTTTCGCCGTATCCTCATAGAATTGCACAAACGCGCAGCCGATGCCCCGGCCGGAGAGGTCGGGATCGACGGTCAGCGTGTGCAGGACGAAAACATCCCCGTCCTCCGCCGCATAGGCCCAGCGGCCCTCCGTGTAGACGTCCACCTGCCTCTGATTGAGAATGCCGGAGGCCGCGACGCGGCCCTCTGACCCGCAGACGTACAGGTCGCCGCGCGCAAGCGCCTGCTCGGCGTCAAATCGGATCGGATATACACCCGTGACCCAGCCGATGGTCACGCGGCCCGCGTCCTCCTGCGCGTGGAGCCTGTCATAGATCGCCGTTACGGCGTCAAGGTCAGACGCGGCTGCTTTCCGAAAGGTCAGCGTTTTTGTTTCCATTTCTTTGCTTCCTCTTTTCCAAAAGCTGTCCGGCCAGATGCAGCACCTGCTTCTGGTACTTCCACAGCAAAAACGCAATGCTCAGCATCAGCACGACCAGCACAGCAGAACCGATCCAGTCGCCGTGGATCAGATTGCTGCCCAGCCAACAGTAAACCAGCGTGCTGAACGCGCTGCCGAAAAACATGGCAAGCGTAAATTCCCACGGCTTCAGCCGGGAGCGGCTGGCGGCAATGGGGATAAAGCCGTTCGGGATGAGCGGCAGGAAGCAGAGCGTCACGACCATATAGGCCGGATGCTCAGACTTCGCAACAATGTCGAGTTTGTCCGAGCTGTTGTCCGGCAGGAGCTTATCGAGGTACTTCCCCAGACGCTGGTAGAGCGTAAAGCTGATGCCATGCGCAAGGGAGGACGAGACGAGGCAGATGGCGAACGCGCGCCAGACGCCATAGACGACGCCGGCGGCCACATTGACGATCACGCCGGAAATGACGATGGACCAGACCTGCACCATCTGCAAAAGCGCCATATACAAAATGCCGGTGAACGACATATCGCGGCTCAGATACGCCTCCAGCGCCTCTTCGTCGCCGCTGCGCAGCAGAGGAATGATATCCGGCATCGTCTGCCGCACCACCAGATAGACCAGCAGCAGCGCCGCCAGCACAAAAAGTGCCATGATGCCGCCGCGGATAAGCTTTGTTTTCTTCATCATTAACCGTGCTCCAAATTGGAATGGAATTGATTTTACCACAATCGCGAAGAAATTGCAATCACGCGCACAGGCAAAATATACAAATTATGGATTATGCTAAAGCGTACCGCAGGTCTTCTGCGCCCGGCGTCTGGAGACGGGCGTGACGCGCTCCAGAATTTCCAGGACCTGCGCGGTCAGCGCGCGGTCCTCCACGTCCAGAATTTTCTGCGGCTTTGCGCCCGGATACGGAAGGCCCTCCGGCGCTTCGGCCAGCAGGTGCGCAAGCGCCGGGTGATTCTTGACGAACACCGTGTTGTCGCAGACCAGCAGGACAGGCCTGTCATTGACGTAGATCTGATATTCGCCGAACATCCGCTTATAGTCGACGCCCCGGATCCCCTCAAGCTGCGTACAGACAAAATCCAGATAGTCCTTTGTCGTTGCCATGGCGTCCCCCTCCTGTTTTTCTGATGCAGTGATTATATCTGCGTGCATTCAGCCTGTCAAGGCAGAAAACAGGGCTGGAAAACGCGGCGGTTCCGTGGTAAGATACGTGCAGACCGATAAGAAAGAAGGGGTTGTTCTGCTGTATCTCGGACTGCTGCTTCTGGCCGGTATTTTGCAGGGCGTCATGGTTTCGCTCAATGGCCAGATGGGCAATTATTTCAGTCTGTTCGGCATCTGCTTTTTTGTGCACGCGATCGCGCTCGTGCTGCTGCTTGCATATCTGCTGGCAAAGCGGCAGACGCTGCGGTTCGCGGGTGCGCCGTGGTACGTGTATCTGGTCGGCGTGATGGGCATCGCCATCGTCGCCTCGTCCAGCTGGTGCACACTGCACGTCGGCGCGAGCGCGTTCATGGCGCTTTCGACTGCCGGACAGCTCGTCTCCTCCGCGCTGATCGACCGGTTCGGTCTGTTCGGTATGCCAGTCACGCGCATCCGGAAGCGGCAGCTGCCGGGGTACGCGCTGGTGCTGCTGGGCGTGCTTCTGGTCGTTCTGAACTGAGGGAGGGCTGCAAAATGATCTATTATCTGACCGCCTTGATTAACGGCTTTTTCAACTCCGTCAACCGTATGACGAACGTCCGCGCCGGAAAGCTGTTCGGCACGGCAAACGGTGCGCTCATCAACTATGTGGAGGCGACGGTTCTGTCGCTGCTGCTGATGCTCGTGCTGAAAAACGGGAAGGAGCTGTCGTGGGGCTATATTGTATCCGTCCCATGGTGGGTGTATCTCGGAAGCATCTGCGGGCTGCTGGCGCAGCTTCTGCAGATCGTCGGGACGCTGCGCTCGAACACGCTCGTTTCGTCAATTCTCATGCTGGCAGGCAATCTGGGGATGTCGCTGACGCTCGATTACGTGTTTTACGGAACGTTCAGTCTGCTGCGCGCGATAGGGATCTTCCTCATTCTGGCCGGTATGGCCTTGGTGGAAAAGGAGAAAACAGCAGAGGCGCAGACTGCAGCTGAAGAAAAGTAACGATCCGCGTGCGGAACAAGCAGCAGCGCGGCTGTCCGGTTGAAGGGACAGCCGCGCTGTTCTTGTTTTATTTCGCGCCCGGATACAGGCATTCAATGCCGTGCTCGGCAAAATAATCGAGCCATGCTTTGCTGGGCGCGGCGTTGGTCACGATGGTGTCAAACACGTCCAGCGGAGCGATGTCGATGAACGAGATCTTGTCGAACTTACTGCTGTCAGGATCAGGATCCGCGTTTTCGCGCAGCGCAGCATGGACTGCTTCGTCTGCGAGTGGAATTCGGAGGAATCCGTGACCCCGGATTCCAGATCGATGCCCTTGCAGCTCATCACGGCCTTGTCAACGTGGTAGCGCCGCAGTGCCTGCTGCGTCTGGTCGCCGACGAGGGCCAGCGATTCCGGCTTGAGCCGCCCGCCGGTCAGGAGGATCGTCCAGCCCTCCACGTCGCTCAGCTCCACGACCAGCTCGACCGAATTCGTGATGACGGTCAGGTTTTTCTTTTCCTTGAGCCTTTTTGCCAGATATAAGGATGTGGAGCTGTCGTCGAGCATCAGATGGTCGCCGTCCTCTATGAGGCGGCTGGCAATGGCTGCGATCTGATTTTTCGCTTCCACGTTGGTCTTGTTCCGGATGGTATAGGACAGGTCTGTCTTCGTGCTGTTGCCGAGGATCGCGCCGCCGTAGGTCTTGGTGGCGTATCCTTCCTTTTCCAGCTTGTCCAGATCGCGGCGGATCGTCTCCTCCGTGACATGATAATAGGCGGCAAGGTCGCTGACGAGGACGCGCTGCTCGGCGCGGAGCTTGTCGAGGATCTCATTTTTTCTCTCGATAGCCAGCATTTCAGGATCCCTCTTCTTTCCTGTGGCAATCCCACATAAAACAACATCAGTATAGCACGTGTGGTGCGGGAAAGCAAGCAGAGCTTTTCGCGGAATGGAAGAAAAAGTTGCGCAAAGCAGCCGATTCCGCTTGAAAAATGCGCTGCTATCTGATAAATTAAAGAAGTCGAATTATGTAAATCAATGTCGAAGCTGGAGCGTTTGTGCCATGGTCTTTTCCAATCTGATCTTTCTGTATCTGTTTCTGCCGGTCTGCCTCATTGCGTATTTCTTCTGCCCGGGCATCCGCGCGAAGAACGCTGTGCTGATCCTGTTCAGCCTGATCTTCTACGCGTGGGGCGAGCCGGTCTATCTGCTTCTAATGATCGCCTCCGCCGCGGTCAACTGGTACTTCGGCCTGCTTATCGAGCGCAGGCGGAAAAAGATTTTTCTGATTCTTGCGCTGGTATTGGATCTCGGCTGTCTGGCGGTATTCAAATACGCGGGCTTTTTCGTGGAGAACCTGAACGCGGTTTTCGGCGCGTCCATCCCCGTCCCGCAGATCGCGCTGCCCATCGGCATCTCCTTCTATACCTTTCAGGCGCTTTCCTATACGGTCGACGTCTGGCGCGGCGATGTTCCGGCGCAGCGCTCGTTTGCAAAGCTCCTGCTCTACATCTCGCTCTTCCCGCAGCTGATCGCCGGGCCTATCGTCCGCTATTCGGATGTCGCGGCACAGATCGACGACCGGCAGTTTGACGCCTCCGAGGCGTTCTACGGCGCGACGCGCTTCTGCATCGGCCTTGCCAAAAAGGTGCTTCTGGCCGACGCGGCGGGCAAGGTCGCCTCGCAGATCCTGGACGGCAGTCTCGCGTCCAACACAACAGTCGCCGCGTGGCTCGGCATTCTGCTGTATACGTTTGAAATCTATTTTGATTTCTCCGGCTATTCCGACATGGCCATCGGCATGGGGCGTATCTTCGGCTTCAAATATATGGAGAACTTCCGCCTGCCGTATACCGCGGTGTCCATCACCGATTTCTGGCGGCGCTGGCACATTTCGCTCTCCTCCTTCTTCCGCGATTACGTCTATATCCCGCTGGGCGGCAAGAAAAAGCACAGGCTGCTCAACATGGCGATCGTCTGGGCGCTGACGGGGATGTGGCACGGCGCAAGCTGGAACTTTGTGCTCTGGGGGCTGTATTTCTTCGTGATCCTCGCGATTGAAAAGCAGGTGGGAGAAAAATCGATGCGGCGCGTGCCGTATCTGCTGCGCAGGCTCGGCACGATGCTGCTGATCATCTTCGGCTGGAACATTTTCTATTACACCGACATGACGCGGCTCGTGCAGAACTTCGGCGTGATGTTCGGGCTTTACGGCGCAGGCTTTTCCAACGCGCAGGCCGGCATCCAGCTGACGAACAATCTGCCGCTGCTGCTCCTCTGCGCCATCGGCGCAACGTCCATCCCGCGCAATCTCGGCAGCCTGTTCGGCGGCGTGTGCGCGCAGGGCGGAAAAAAGAGCGGGCAGATCGTCTATGCCGCCGTTTCGTTCGTGTTTGACGCGGCGCTGCTCGCGCTGTCCACGATCGCGCTGGTCGGCTCGACCTATAACGCGTTTTTGTATTTCCGGTTTTAAGGAGGCGGGCTTATGAAAAAAGTATATACGGCGCTTCTGCTGATCCTGCTTGCCGCCATGTTCTCGGTCGGGGTCTATTCGCTGGCCGACTATGACGCGACAGGCTCCGTGTCCGAAAAGCGGGAGTTCGTCAAGCCGGAATTCTCCGTCAAATCGCTGCTGGACGGGACGTATATCCCCGCGCTGGAGCAGTATTATTCCGACACATTCCCGGGCCGCGAATCGCTGTTGCAGGCGAACCGGACGCTCAATAAATTCTATTATTACTCCGGCAGCGGCGAAGACAGCGTACTGATCCTCAACCAGACGGATTCTGCCGCACAGGGCGGCGAATCGCTTGACGCCGTGCAGCGGGCCAACGGCCAGACCCCGCAGCCGGAGCAGACAGAGCCTGCCGCGCCGGATACAACGCCGGAACCGCAGCCGGATACAACGCCGGAACCGGCAGATTCGACGCAGCCGCCCGAACCGCCGAGGAGCAGCCCGAAGAGCAGCCGGAGGCCGACCCGGAGCTTGACACGCCGGAGGAATCCGACGCCAGCTACGCTGGCTCCGTGGTCGTCGTGGGCGACCGCGCGATGGAAATTCCCACACGGCTGGACGATCTCATCACCAGCTACGCGGGCGCGATCGACAATCTGGCCAGCGCCATGGGTCCCGACGTGCGCACGATCTCGCTCATCACGCCGAACGGCGGCGAATTTTACTCGCCTGAGAGTCTGCACACCGGTGAGCACAGCCAGAAGGACATGATCGACTTCTGCTACAGCCAGATGGATGACAAGATTATCACGGTCGATGCTTATTCCAAGCTTCGCAGCCACACGGACGAATATATTTATTTCCGCACCGACCACCACTGGACGCAGCTGGGGGCATATTATGCCTACACCGCCTTCTGCGAAGCCGCAGGCTTTGAAGCCGTTCCGCTGGAGCAGTTCCAGACGGGCCGCTACGACACCTTCCTCGGCTCCATGTACGGCTTCACCGAGGGATATCCGCAGAGCGAGGTGCTGAAGCAGCACCCGGATTATCTGGAATACTATCTGCCCATCGCCGACACCCATGCGCGGTATTACGCAAACGGGAATCTCGAAAACGGCACGCCGGTGAGCGTCGTGTATACGGAGCTGGGCGATTCCGTTTCGAATAAATATCTCTGCTTCATCGGCGGCGACACGCCCATCTGCATTGTCGAAAGCGACGTGCCGGGGCCGACGTGCATTGTATTGAAGGAATCCTACGGCAACGCGTTCGTGCCGTTCCTCACGAGCCATTATGGACGCATCATCGTCATCGACCCGCGCGAATTCAACCGCGACGGCAAGCCGAGCCTGAATCTGGCCGAATTTGCCGCCGATCAGGGCGTGGACGATCTGATCGTCATCAACTATCCCTACATGATCAACAGCAAGGCGTTTATCCGCTATCTGAACGCACTTGCCGGCGTACAATAAATTTATGAGGTGAATGTTATGGAATACCGGAAGCTGCCCCATGGGGACGAGCAGATCAGCGTGATCGGCCTCGGAACCTCCGTCGGCTGAGAGCACTCTGTGCAGAACGTCGGCTTTGGCTTCATGCACTGTCTGGATGAAATCGGTGATTTGGAGGATTACGAGCGGAACGGCATTCTGCGCTATCTGCTTGACCTGAAAGCGCAGGAGCGGGATTATTCCGTCATTGCCTCCCTCACGCCGAAGGACACGAAGGGCACGTGCGTATACTGCAAGCACTGCCACCCCTGTCCGGCAGGACTGGATATCGGCCTGATCAACAAGTATTACGACCTGTCCCGGCTGGGCGACGTGCTGGCGAAGGAGCACTATCTGACGCTCGAAAAGGCCGCCTCCGACTGCCTGCAATGCGGCCACTGCAACAGCCGCTGTCCCTTCTCCGTCGACCAGATGGCGCGGATGGAGGAGATTCAGGCGTATTTTGGAAAATAGCATCTGCCCCCAAGGCTCCCTGCGGCGGCTGTATGGGTCGATGCCGGTCACAGCCGTTCGCGGCAAAGGAGCGTTACGGATGTGGGTCTGCCGCTTGCCGGTACACATTGCCCCGGCAGGATGCACCGTTTTTTACGAAACTCCGCGGCGAATTCATAACTTCCCAACGGGCCGATGTGGGCATCGGCCCCTACAGAGTGCTGCGGGAATTCGCGGCTGCTCATCGGGCGGACAGAGGCGTCCGCCGCTATTGGATCGATCTTCCCAAATAAATAGAGGCCCGGCGGGAAGCGCTTCTTCTCTCCGGGCCGCTGTCTGTTATATGGACGGCCAAATGTAATGTATTGATAATTCCCGCCCCATCTGTTACAGTATAGAAAAAAGCAAGGAGCACACTATGAATATTCTGATCTGCAATGTCGGCAGTACGTCGCTGAAATACCAGCTGTTCCGTATGCCTGAGGAGCTTGTGCTGGCTTCCGGCGGGGCTGAGCGTGTCGGCGCGGGCGAGGGGCGGTTTTACGCCAAAACGCATGAAAACGGCGCGCTGACCGACGAAAGCGCTGTCTTCCCCACGCACCGCGAGGCCATTGCGCGTATGCTGCGGCAGCTGACCGACACGGTTCTTCCCGATCTGTCCGCGCTGGACTGCGTGGGCTTCAAGGTCGTGTTGGCAAAGGGCATAAGCGGCGTGCAGGTTCTGACGGACGATGTGCTTTCCAGCATGGAGGCGTTCAGCTCCATCGCACCCGCGCACAATCCGCCGTATCTCGCCGCCATCCGGCAGTTCCGTGCGCTGCTGCCCGGTACGCCGCTCATCGGCGCGTTCGAAACGGCGTTCCACCGCACCATGCCGCCGGAGGCGTACTATTATTCCATTCCGATCGAGATTTCCCGTAACTATGACATCCGCCGCAACGGCTTCCACGGCGCATCCATCGAATATATGACCGAGTGGACACAGGAGCGGATGGAACGTGAGGACTTGAAGCTCGTCGTGTGCCACCTGGGCGGCAGCGGGAGCATCTGCGCCGTCAAAAACGGGAAATCGCTCGATACCTCGCTTGGCCTGACGCTGCAATGCGGCACGATGCACAACAACCGCTGCGGCGATATCGACCCCTATATCATCTTCTATCTGGTCGAATCCTGCGGCATGACGCTCGAGGAGGTCAAGCAGATGCTCCAGACGAGGAGCGGACTTTACGGGATGTCCGGCGGAGCGGGCTGCGATCTGCGCGACGTGCAGGCGGCAGCCGAGGCCGGAAACGAGGACGCGGAGCTGGCCATCCGCGCATACTGCTATTCGATCAAAAAATACATCGGCGCATACGCCGCAGTCATGGGCGGGCTGGACGCGATCGTCTTCGGCGGCGGCATCGGCCTGAACAGCCCGCTCGTGCGGGCGCTGAGTCTGGAGGGTCTGGAATTTCTGGGTGTCCGGCTCGACGGCTTCAAAAACCGTATGGCGATCGCCGGGATGGATATCTCCATGGAGGACGCCCCCGTCCGCGTCTTCACCGTCCATACCGACGAGGAGATCATCGTCGCCCGAAAGGCGGCGGCACTGTTGGCTACACATTGATAAACAACTTCATCCGAGAGCTGTTTCCGGCAGCTCTCGGATTTTTTTGAAGAAACTTGGGACAGAGGTGAGAGTTTTTTCGATTTCATGTACCTATATAAGTGAAAGAGCCTGACTTCAGGAAAAGGAAAGGAGGCTTCCGCCACTATGTACGATACCGCAAGACGGGTCGCACTCGTCAAGCAGCGGGTGCGGGAAAACACCCGCCGGAGGCAGCGGCGCGAGGTAATAAGCCTCTCCGCAGCGTGTATGCTGCTGTTCGCGGTGCTGATGCAGGCGGCGGGCACGGTCGTCGGGCCGGGGCAACCTGAGGCATGGGGCGTATTCGGCGCGATGCTGCTGCGGGAGGACGCGGGCGGCTATGTGCTGGTAGGCGTTGTCTGCTTTGCCGCGGCGGCGGCGATCACCGCGCTGTGCTTCCGGCTCAGGAACAGAGAAAAACAGAAAAAAGGCGCGGCGGACAAGCACGCCCGACACGAACAGGAGGAGAAAAGCCAATGAAAAAACGAATACTCAGCATCCTGCTCCTATGCTGCATGGTGCTGACGCTGCTGCCGACAACGGCGTTTGCGGCGGATGAGCTACCGGATGTCAAGCTTTCCATTCCAACGACGTTTGACAAGACAGTGTACCTTACAAATCAGAAAAAAGAATTGAATCACGGACAGCAAGACCTATCTGATCAAGGGCTCCGCAGATCCGAACTGGTATTTTCAATACCGGATCAAAATCGATGGCGGGCGCAAGAAAATTACGCCGCACATATTTCTGGACGGCGTCCGCCTTCAGGCACCCAAGGACGGCCCTGCCATCGAGCTTTACGGCGGCGCCTCCGCCTGCCTGTACTTTATCGGCAACGACAGCGAGCTGATCGGCGCGGAGAACTTCGCCGCGCTGCAGAAAAACAAAACCGATGGTTATCTCCGGGTTCTGGTGCAGACGGGGACAAAGCTCACGTGTGAAGGCGGCAGGTATGGCGCTGGCATCGGAGGCTCAAAGGTCGGAATCAAGAAATTCTCGCAGGGACACGGCATGAACCTTCATTTCGGCTCTCTGGCGACGGATATCTATGGCGGTGAGATTCTGCGACCAGCGGCGTATACGGTACGGGTATCGGCGGCGGTCAGGGCGGCGTCGGCGAGCAGATTTATGTGTATTCTGGCAAGCTGACGGTGCGGTCCGTTTCGGAAGGCGCAGGGATCGGCGGCGGTCAGGGCGGCCCCGGACGCTTTATTTATATCAAGGGCGGCACGGTGAATGCCGGCAGCGAGTCAGGCGGAGCAGGAATCGGCAGCGGCGATCAAGACGGACAGAACAAGTCGGAAGATGCGCATCATATCGAGATTTCCGGTGGAACGGTCGAAGCTTGGAGTAACTATGCCGGCGCAGGAATCGGTGGCGGAAGAGACGGTTCGGGCTATGACATTTCCATCACTGGCGGCGTGGTGAGGGCGCAGGGCTACTTTGGTGCGGGCATCGGCGGCGGCATGAACGGCAACAGCGGGAACATTCTAATCAAGGACACAACGCTGACTGCGCTGGCCCTTCCGCTTTATTCGAGTCCCGATTATACAGCGCTGTCTGCATCTGCGGTCGGAAGAGGCTCGAACCGGGTGCACTACCAGGTAGTGATGCAAGATCAGGAATTTGCAATGTCTATAGAAGAGAACATCAAAATCGGAGCCTCAAACGGGAAGTCCGTGTGGCTGAGCGCGACAGGGTGGCAGTGGCGCCACAACCAGGAACCGAAGAAGTACTGGTACTGGGACACCACAACGGAGCTTCTTATCCCCAACGAAAATGGGCGCGTGGACCTGCAACGGCTGAGCCTGCCGTATGCCTACAATTACGGCAGAGTAATCAGCAAGCTGGAGCTGCGCTGCGAGGAAAGCACATGTAGCCATGAATTTGGCTGGGCGATCAGGGACGACTGCCACATCTGGGCCTGCATGAAGTGCGGCGCACGAGACCCCGCCGCGGAAATGTCCAAGCAAAACGGAAAGCACATCCCCGGCGACTGGAGCAATCAAAAGCAGCTCTGCACTGTGTGCGATCATGTGCTTGAGAGGGACACGAAAGCCCCGGTTATGGAAACTCTGACGGACGGCGAAAGCTACACCGTCGAGGATACCATCGATGGAAATCCCGGCGCGTACACCTTCACCGTGAGCGACCCGGCTGCATCGGGAGAGACGTCTTCCGGCATCAAGTCGGTGACCATCAACGGCGAGCCGCAAGCCGGCCCCACCTATCGTCTCCCCGCGCCGGATGGCGGCAACAATGACGCGGGAGCGGAATATACCGTGGTCGCAACTGACAACGCGGGAAACGAGACTACGGCGACAGTCAGAACATACAGGCGACACCATGAGCACAGCTACGGCGACTGGAGCAAGGACGGCACGAGCCACTGGCACGAATGCACCGACGATGACTGCCCGAATAGGAACGAAAGCATCAAGGACAAGGCCGCGCACGTCTACACCAATGACGTGGATACGACCTGCGATGTTTGCGGCTACGAGCGCACCGTCACGCCGCCCGCCCACGAGCACAGCTACGGCGACTGGAGCAAGGACGGCACGAGCCACTGGCACGAATGCGCGGATGCTGACTGCCCGAATAGGAACGAGAGCATCAAGGACAAGGCCGCGCACGTCTACACCGATGACGCGGATACGACCTGCAATGTTTGCAGCTACGAGCGCACCGTCACGCCTCCTGCCCATGAGCACAACTACGGCGACTGGAGCAGGGACGGCACGAGCCACTGGCACGAATGCACGGATGCTGATTGCCCGGATAGGGACGAAAGCATCAAGGACAAGGCCACGCACGTCTACACCGATGACGCGGATACGACCTGCGATGTTTGCGGCTACGAGCGCACCGTAACGCCTCCCACGCACGAGCACAGCTACGGCGACTGGAGCAAGGACGGCACGAGCCACTGGCACGAATGCACCGACGACTGACTGCCCGAATAGGGAAGAAAGCATCACGGACAAAGCCGCGCACGTCTACACAGATGGCACGGATACGACCTGCGATGTTTGCGGCTACGAGCGCACCGTCACGCCGCCCTCCCACGAGCACAGCTACGGCGATTGGCGCAAGGACGGCACAGCCACTGGCACGAATGCACGGATATTGACTGCCCGAATAGGGAAGAAAGCATCACGGACAAAGCCGCGCACGTCTACACCGATGACACGGATACGACCTGCGATGTTTGCGGCTACGAGCGCACCGTCGCACCTCCTGCACCCACGAGCACATCGTCACGGCGATTGGAGCAAGGACGGCACGAGCCACTGGCACGAATGCACGGATGCTGACTGCCCGAATAGGGAAGGTCAGCATCAAGGACAAGGCCGCGCACGTCTACACCGATGACGCGGATACGACCTGCGATGTTTGCGGCTACGAGCGCACCGTCACGCCTCCTGCGCCCACCGAGTTCATCGTCACCTTTGACGGCAACGGCGGCACGGGCAGCATGGAGCCGGTCACCGTTGAAGAAGGCAGCCGGTACGTCCTTCCCGCCTGCGGCTTTACCGCGCCTGATGGTCAGGAATTCAAGGCGTGGGAGATCGGCGGCATTGAATACAATGCGGGCGACGGCTACGTCGTGCTCGGAAACACCGAGATCAAGGCTCTGTGGAAGGATTCCGCAGTGATTCCGACCACGTTCACGATCACCTTCAACGCCAACGGCGGCACGGGCAGCATGGAGCCGGTCACCGTTGAAGAAGGCAGCCGGTACGTCCTTCCCGCCTGCGGCTTTACCGCACCTGATGGTCAGGAATTCAAGGCTTGGGAGATCGGCGGCATTGAATACAATGCGGGCGACGGCTACGTCGTGCTCGGAAACACCGAGATCAAGGCTCTGTGGAAGGATTCCGCAGTGATTCCGACCACGTTCACGATCACCTTCAATGCCAACGGCGGCACGGGCAGCATGGAGCCGGTCACCGTTGAAGAGGGCAGCCGCTATCCCCTTCCCGCCTGCGGCTTTATCCCGCCCGTGAATATGCAGTTCAGCGGCTGGGCGCTCAGCGCCGACGGCAGCGTGATCGCCGACGGCGCTATCATGGTGACATCGAATATCACGCTCTATGCCATCTGGGAGCCGGTTCCCGTCAATGAATTTGTCGTTTTCTTTGACGGCAACGGCGGCACGCCCGCCGTCAGCAGCATGACGACCATCGGTCACAGGCTGGCGTTCCTGCCCGGCGCGTTCCGAAGCGGCAGCTACCGCTTCGACGGCTGGTACACGGAGCGAAACGGCGGTGAGCTGATCGCGACCAGTACCGTTTTCGCGGCAAATACCATCGTGTACGCCCATTGGACCTATACCGGCGGCAGCGGAGGCAGCGGCGGGTACGTTCCCGGCTATTACATCATCCGGGCGACTGCCGGTGCAGGCGGCTCCATCACGCCGAGCGGCGACGTCAGCGTCCGGGCGGGTGCGAACCAGACCTTCACCATCACGCCGAACAGGGGCTATGCCGTCTCCGACGTGAAAATTGATGGCCGGAGCATCGGCGCGGTGCGGTCCTACACCTTCGAGAACATCAGCGCGTCCCACACCATCGAGGTGCAGTTCCGGGTACGCAGCAGCTTTGTCGACGTACCGTCCGGCAGCTATTATGAAGACGCCGTGGATTGGGCCGTTGCAAACGGCATTACCACCGGCACGGACGCCGCGCACTTCTCCCCGGACGGCATCTGCACCCGCGCGCAGGCCGTGACCTTCCTGTGGCGTGCCGCCGGAAGACCCGCGCCCGAATCCCGCACCATGCCCTTTACCGACGTTCCCGCGGACAGCTACTACTATGACGCGGTTCTGTGGGCCGTCGAAAACGGCATCACGAAGGGCACGAGCAGCACGACGTTCAGCCCGGACGATACCTGCACCCGCGCCCAGATCGTGACCTTCCTCTGGCGCTCTGAGCAGTCCCCAGCGGCAGGCAGCAGCAACCCGTTCACGGATGTTTCCGCCGATGCGTACTACGCCGACGCGGTCCTGTGGGCAGTAAAGGAAGCGATCACCACGGGCACCACCCGCACCACCTTCAGCCCCGACGCAGAATGCACCCGCGCCCAGATCGTCACCTTCCTCTGGCGCTGCAAAAAGTGACCGGCTGAGCTGCGGAAAGCCAGCAGAACGAAAATAAACGACCCGCACCGCCAATTTAAGGCGGTGCGGGTTTATATCTGCAAGCGGGAGAAGAACTGCTCGCGCGCAGTGCTGCGGTAGGTGCGGCTGATGGGAACGCGCAGGCCGCCCGGCAGTAGGACGCGCAGCTGAACGCGGAAGCCCTGCCGCTCCAGCTCCTGTGAGCGGGAAAACAGATACGCGTCAACGATCGGATTCTCGCAGATCCCCAGATGCGCCTGCACCTGCGCCTGCGCGGAAACCTCGTTTGAATACGCCGCGGCAGCCTGATACTGTCCGGACTGCAGCAGCGCCTGCATGGTGTCAAGATGCTTGGCAATATCGTGCCGCATACGTCGGATGTTCGCGTATTGCGCGGTGAGCGCGGCATAATGCTCCTTCTGCCGGTCGATCTGCGCGGAGAGAAGGTCGTTTTTCGCCTTGAGCGCACTGCGCTGCGCCATGCCGCGCACGGCAAGATACAAAAACGCGTCCGCCGCGATGCAGACCAGCATTGCGGCAATGACATATGTCATCCTCGGCCTGTGCGTGGCCGTTGCGGGCTTTATCAAGGTCAGCCGTTTCTCCACCATCAACTATTCCGTCGTCGCCAAGGACATTGAAATGGATGCGATCCTGGCTGTTGCGCTCGGCGGCAACGCGCTCTCTGGCGGCAAGTTCAACATCTGGGCCTCCGTCCTCGGCGCGTATGTCATCCAGTTCCTTACGACAACACTCTTTAAGTTCAACGTCGTTTCCAGTGCGCTGCCCGCGTATAAGGCGGTCGTGGTCATCATCCTCGTCGTGCTGAGTGCGCCGACTGTCCGCGAAAAGCTGGAAGCGCTCAAAAAGCGGCACAGAACCGAAGAAAAGAAGGAGGCCGGCACCCATGCGGAATAATACAAAAGCGCCTTCGCTCGCGCGCAAGGGCCGTCTGACGGACGCAAAGCTGCTGCTGATCATCACGATCTGCGTCTTTGCCGTCATGTACGTGTGCGCGGTGCTGTTTCTCGGCTCCGGCTTCAAAAAGCCGCAGACGTTCTTCAATATCCTCAACGAAAACGCGGCGCTGCTCATTCTTTCGTGCGGCATGAGCCTCGTCATGATCACGGGCGGCATTGACATTTCTGTCGGGACGCTCACCGCGCTCGTCTGCATGAGCTGCGCGGTCAATCTTGACTATCAGGGCGGGACTGTCCTGACGGCCATCCTGCTGGCGCTCGGCATCGGCACGGCGTTCGGCCTCGTGCAGGGCTTCCTGATCGCGCATCTTGAAATCCAGCCGTTCATCGTCACGCTTGCGGGGATGTTCTTTGCCAAGGGCATGACGACCATTGTAAACGCCACGCAGTTCAACGTCGAAAACGCGGCGTTCAAGGCGCTGAAAGAAACGCGCATCTATGTGCCCGGCATGGGCTCCGTCAATAAGCTGGGCGCGTATGTTCCTGCCTATGTGGAGATCGGCGTTGTTGTGGCGCTCGTGGTCGTGGCAGTTCTGTTCGTGGTGCTCCGCTGGACGAAGTTCGGCAGAAGCGTCTATGCGCTCGGCGGCAACAGCTACAGCGCCAATATGCTGGCCATCAACGTCAAGCGCACGAAATTCCTCGCGCACCTCATCTGCGGCATTCTCGCAGGCATCGGCGGCTTCGTGTACTTCCTACACGTCGGCTCCGGCTCCCCGTCGCACGCAAGCGGCGCGGAAATGAACGCCATCGCGTCCTCCATCATCGGCGGCACAATGCTGACCGGCGGCGTCGGCAATATCATCGGCACGCTCTTTGGTGTTTTGTCCCTGAGCACGATCAAGAATATCGTCTCCTCGCTGGGACTTGACGAGGCATGGTGGACAAATATCACGGTTTCTGCTATGATATGTCTGTTCCTTGTGATCCAGAGTCTGGTGCTCTCGCGCAAAAACAAGGACGAATAAGCACCGCAATCTGTAATTTTGATAGGAGAGATACTATGAAACACTATGAATTCTGGTTCATCGTCGGCTCGCAGACGCTCTATGGCGAGGACGTTCTGACCACCGTCGCCAATCGCGCGAGGAAATGGCGCAGAAGCTGTCCGCCGTGCTGCCGTATCCGCTCAAATACAAGGTCACAGCTAAATCCAGCGCCGAGATCACGCAGGTCGTGAAAGAGGCCAATTATGAGGATTCCTGCGCCGGTATCGTCACGTGGTGCCACACGTTCAGCCCGTCGAAGATGTGGATCAACGGTCTGGATCTGCTCCAGAAGCCGTGGCTGCATTTCGCCACGCAGTATAACCGCGAAATTCCCAATGAAGAGATCGACATGGACTTCATGAACCTGAATCAGGCCGCCCACGGCGACCGGGAGCACGGCTTCATCGGCGCCAGACTGCGCAAGCCGCGCAAGATCATCGCCGGGTACTGGCAGGATGAGGACGTGCAGGCGCGCATCGGCAGCTGGATGAAGGCGGCCATCGGCGTGGCCGTCTCGAAGGACATGAAGGTCATGCGTTTCGGCGACAATATGCGCAACGTCGCCGTCACCGAGGGCGATAAGGTAGAGGTACAGAAGAAGCTCGGCTGGGAGGTCAACACCTGGGCCGTCGGCGATCTCGTGAAGGAGATGAATGCCGTTTCTGAGGCTGAAATTGACGAACTCATGGCCGTTTACCGTGAAAAGTATGACTTTGCGACCGACGATATCAATGCCATCCGCTATCAGGCACGTGAAGAAATTGCCATGAAGAAGATGATGGACGCGGAGGGCTGCAAGGCGTTCTCGAATACGTTCCAGGACCTTTACGGCATGGAGCAGCTGCCCGGCCTTGCCTCTCAGCACCTGATGGCGCAGGGCTACGGTTACGGCGGCGAGGGCGACTGGAAGGTCGCCGCCATGACCGCCATTCTGAAGGCCATGGGCGAAAACGGCAACGGCGCATCCGCGTTCATGGAGGACTACACCTATCACCTCGTCAAGGGGCAGGAATATTCCCTCGGCGCGCATATGCTCGAGGTCTGCCCGTCCGTTGCATCGGGCCGTCCGCGCATCGAGACGCACTTCCTCGGCATCGGCATGAACGAAAAGGATCCCGCCCGTCTCGTCTTTGAAGGCAAGGCTGGCAAGGGCGTTGTCACGAGCCTCATCGACATGGGCGGCAGACTGCGCCTCATCGTGCAGGATATTGAGGCCGTCAAGCCTATCATGCCCATGCCGAACCTGCCGGTCGCCCGCGTTATGTGGCGCGCGATGCCCGATCTCACCACGGGCGTCGAATGCTGGATCACCGCTGGCGGCGCACACCACACCGTTCTTTCCTACGACGTGACTGCCGAGCAGCTGCGCGACTGGGCGAGAATGATGGAAATCGAATTTGTCCACATCACGAAGGACACCACGGTCGAGGGCTTGGAGCATGAGCTGTTCCTGAACGACCTTGCGTGGAAGCTGAAAAAAAAACTGAATCAGGGCATAAAAACGCCGGAGGCCTCCAAAGGAGCCCTCCGGCGTTTTGCATATCGTTACTGAAAGTGCTCCGCGAAAGCGTCCCATTGCTCGCGCAGGTGTTCGCGGCTGCGTTTGAGCACGTCGACGCACAGGCCAAGCGACTGGTAATACTCGTCGGAGAAGCGGCGGCGGGCGGAATGGCCGCCGGAGCGGTACTGCTCGATCACGATCTCATAGCGCTGCTGCGCGCGGTGGACAGCGTCGTCCCAGGAAATATAAATTTCCTCCTGCGCCTGCCTGCCCACGCGCTTCAGGACCTCCGGTTCATGGCAGAGCTTTGCGAGCAGCGCTGCCATGGAGTCTGCGTTTTCCTCGATCAGGAAGCCGTTTCTGCCGTCCGTGATATCCTCTGCGGCACAGCTGCCGCGCACCAGCACGCTTGCCAGCTCACAGGCCGCCGCTTCGCGCACGACAAGGCCGTTCGTATCGAACGTCGACGGGAACAGGAACAGATCGCCCCTGCAGTACCACGCGCGGATGACGCTGCGGTCATATTGGGGCGAGGTAAAGAACACGCAGTCCGAAAGCCCAAGCTCGTTTGCGTAGGCGACGACCTCGTCCTTATCCCCGCCGCTGCCGACGAAGACCATGCGGAACGGGTGCCCCGCGTCCTTGAGCTTTTTGAGCGCGTCCAGCGTGATGCGCAGGCCCTTGTACCACATCATGCGGCCCACGAACAGGAAAACCGGCACGCCCTCCGGCAGATCAAAGTCCCGGCAGACCGCGCGCACGTCCTCCTCCGGTACGCGGCCGCGTGCGAAGTCGACACCGTTCGGCATCACGCGCCAGTCGCCCTGATAGCCGAGCGAGCGCAGGTTCTCCCCTGCCCCATGGCTGACCGTCCAGACCTCGTCGAAGGCGCTGATGTTGTCGACGAGCAGCTTTTTTGCGCCCTCCTGCAAAAGCTTTGCGTGGATGGCGTTGGCAATGTCAATGTCAAACTTGGTGTGGTACGTAAAGACCGCCGGGACGTGGATGCGGGCGCGCAGCTCGCGCGCGAGGACGGCGGAGGTGATCGGGCAGTGGCAGTGGATAAGATCGAACGGGTATTCCATAAGCGTCTGCATGGTCTTCTCCGAGAACGGGAAGCCCGCGTGATAGCCGACGAGCTTCGTCATGTCGATGCTGGGATAGCGCACGACCGGGAATGAGAAGCCGCTGTCATCCGCACCGGGATAGGCCGGCGTTGCGACGACGGCCCTGCTCCCGCTCTCGGTGATCGCGCGGCCATAATTGACGACCGCGTTCGCAACACCGTCTGTTACGGGCGGGAAGGAATCGTTGATGAGGCAGATGGTTCTGTTGGACATGAGGTGTCTCCTTTATGTAATGAGCGTGAGTGGTTTTCTATTGCGTTTTTTTAACGCACCCTGTAGGGGCCGACGACTCTGTCGGCCCGAAAATGTCGCAAATTCGCCGCAGATTTCCGCGAAAACGCAGTATTTTGCGGGCGGACAGAGTCGTCCGCCCCTACGCTAAAATGGGCAAGAGTCTTCGCATTCGCCGTAAATTCTCCAAAAATCACTGCAGCCCGTCGGGCGGAGCAGCGTCCCGCTCCCGCCAGAATTTGAGAGGAATCGAATTACAACCTGATTATACCCGATTTTCCGCCCAAATGGAAGTCTAACCGCCGAAAATCACGAGGATCACGCCGTAAAGAACGCTGGCGACTGTGCCGTAGACGATGACGGGGCCGGCGATGATGAACATTTTGGCCGCCATGCCGGTGACGAAGCCCTCGGCCTTGAATTCAATTGCCGGCGAGACGACCGCGTTGGCAAAGCCCGTGATCGGCACGAGTGTTCCCGCGCCCGCGATCTTCGCCAGATCGTCATAGACGCTCAGGGCCGTCAGGACAGCGCTCAAAAACACGAGGCTGACCGAGGTGGCCGCCGCCGCGTCCTGCTCAGAAAGCTCCAGCGCGGTGTAGCCGTTCAGAATCAGCTGGCCGACCACGCAGATCAGGCCGCCGATGAGAAAGCTGTTCAGCAGATCCTTTCCCAGCGGCGATTTTTTAGCCAGCCGCGCCACATAGCGGTTATATTCCTTCGGGGTCATGTTCATACTGCTCCGCTCCCTTGCTTTTTTATCTAGTATCCGCAGGACAGCCTCTGTTCATGCACAAACTTTGTGTTTGCCGCATATGCTAACGGCTGAAAGCAAAAAGGAGGCGGTATAATGCAGGAATACGGAACCGTGACCGCGCAGATCGTGACATCCGCCGCGCAGATCCCCATTCCGGGCGCGACGCTCACCATCACGCAGGAGCTGCCGGACGGCAGGCAGGAGCTGCTGGCCGTGCGCATGACAAATTATGACGGCTTTACCGAGCCCTTTGACGTTCCCACGCCCCCGGCGTCCGACAGCCAGACGCGGCAGACCGCCGAGATGCCCTACGCCCTTGTCGACCTGCGCGGAGAGCGTGCGGGCTATGACCGCGTGTTCATCCACAACGCGCAGATCTTCCCCGGTATCCAGACGCTACAGCAGATCGTGCTTATCCCGACGCCGACGCTGCCGGACAGCTACGCGCAGACGCAGGAATTCGACATCCCATCGCAGGCGCAGGATCTGTAAAGGAGGGAGCTTTTTGGCGACGATCGCCCCGTACATCCCCGAAAGCATCACCGTTCATCTCGGTTCGCCGGATTCGAACGCGGAAAATGTTACCGTGTCGTTTTCCGACTATGTGAAAAACGTCCTGTCCAGCGAGGTCTACCCGACGTGGGAGCCTGCCGCGCTGCGGGCCAACGCGCTGGCGATCATCTCGTTCGCGCTCAATCGGATCTACACCGAGTATTACCGCAGCCGGGGGTATTCCTTCGATATCACGTCCTCGACGGCCATTGACCAGAAATTTATCAATGGCCGCAACATCTATGAAAATATCTCCGAGCTGGTCGACGAGCTGTTCACGGATTATCTGCGGAAGCAGGGTTTTGTCGAGCCGCTGGCGGCAAAATTCTGCAACGGCGTGACGGTCACGTGTTCGGGCCTGAGCCAGTGGGGGTCGCAGTATCTGGCGCAGGACGGCGCAAACTCCATCGACATTCTGCGCACCTATTACGGGGAGGACGTGGAGTTTGTGACGAACGCGCCCGTGCAGAATTTGCAGGAGTCCTACCCCGGCAGCCCCGTGCGGCGGGGCGATATCGGCGTGAACGTGTCGTTTTTGCAGGTCGCGCTCAACCGCATTTCGCAGAACTACCCCGCCATTCCCAAGGTTCCTGTCGACGCCATCTTCGGCGAGGCGACGGAAAACGCCGTGCGCGCGTTCCAGTCCATTTTTTCTCTGACAGTCGACAGCATTGTGGGCCGCGCGACGTGGTACACAATCGTGATGCTCTATACGGCGGTTCTGAAACTGGGCGAGCTGCAATCGCTGGGGCAGACGTTCTACGGCTATTCGTGGGAATACCCCGAGCAGATTCTGCCCGGCGAACAGGGCGCGAAGGTGACGCACCTGCAATATATGCTGTCCGTTGTTTCCCAGTTCAATTCCGCCGTGCAGGAGCCGCCGGTCAGCGGTGTGTTTGGCGACACAACCACGCAGGCCGTCACAACGTTCCAGCGTGCCTACGGCCTGCCGGAAACCGGCACAGTCGACCGCGCGACGTGGGACAGCATCTATTCGCAGTTTGCGGGCATCGAGACGACCGTTTTCGGAAACGAAGCGCTCTTCCCGTTCACGCGTCCGCCGATGGCCGTGACGGAGGCTGATTTGCAGGAGCAGCTGATCGCCGCAGCGGCGGCCTTCCCGGAGCTGGACGCGCCGAAAAAGACCAGGAAGCTGGACGCACAGACGAAAGTCTCGCGGTCTTCCAGCGTCTGACCGGAAGCGCCCCGACCGGCACACCGGACGCGCAGAGCGCGTCCGATCTGGCGGGGATGCAGTTTTTATTGCAGCACGCGCAGTCCACGCGCTTCGTGCAGTTTCCGGGGATAACGCTCAAGTCGGGTATGCAGGACAGGGAGGTGCGCATCGTATGAACACACCGTTAAGTTACGTCGGCCAGCCCATCCGGAGCCTTCAAACAATGCTCCGCACCATCGCGCACGCGGATGAGACGCTGTTAAAGATTGTACCGGACGGTATTTATGGCCCAAACACCGTGCAGGCCGTCCGGGAATTCCAGCGGCAGAACGCTCTGCCCGTCACCGGTGAAACGGACAACGCGACGTGGAACAAACTCGTCGCGGTCTATACCGTCCAAAGCCCGTCCGTCCTGCCCGCCGCGCCGGTCACGGTCCGCTGGACGCCGAACCGCACGCTTGCCGCAGGCAGCCGGAACTCGCACCTGTTTTTGATCCAATCCATGCTTCAGGCGCTTGCGCGCTTTTACGTCAACGCCCCGGTGCTGACCGTGACCGGGGTTCACGACGCGCCGTCCGTTGCAGCAGTCAAGTGGCTTCAAAAGCTGGCCGCGCTCCCGCAGACCGGCGAGATCGACCAGACGACATGGGCCTATCTGAGCGGCCTTTATACCCTCGCCTCCGGGAATGGCGACGGCGCTGATCTCCATAGCGGTTCATAGTATGCCGTAACATTAGCGTCAGCTGCCAGGCGCACATACGCGCTTGGCAGCTGACGCTAAAAGCTTTTTTCGTGCATTGCAAAAAGCTGCGGACGCTCAGGCAAGCCTGCTGCCTCCCAGTGAGCGAAAAATGCGCAGCTTGCCTGCGGTGATCAGCAGGACCGGCAGAACATAGGCGATGTACTGCGCCGTGCCGCCGTAGGCGATGAGAAGATTATAGATCGCATGGAGGGTGATGGCCGCGCCCAAAAGGCCGCAGGTTCCGGCGATTTTCAGCCACGTCCGCTGCCACGCATACGTCAGCCCTCCGCCGACGATCAGGCCGCAGAGCACGTGCATGGCCCCCGTCCCGAAGCCCCGGAAAAAGATAAAGGAAAAACGGCCGGCTCCGTTCTGGATCAGATAGCACACATTTTCAAAGGTGGCGAAGGAAAGCGCCGCTGTGATCGCGGCGGGCTTGATCCGCTCCGCCTCCGGCTCGAATACCAGCAGGTAAAACACCAGCGGCAGCAGCTTCATCACCTCCTCCACCACCGGGGCGATCTCCACGGTGGCGGCAAGCGCGTCCGCCTGATACACCGCCGCAAGGAAGGTATTGATGTAGGCCGAGAGCAGACACACCCCCATCCCGGCAACGCCGAACAGGAAGAAGCGCAGCCGCCGCCTGCCCATGCACAAGGCGGCGACCAGCAGCGGCGAGGCCATGCAGATGAAAATGTTTTCAATGCAGGTCATGTGCGCACCGCCTTTCTCGTAGCGGGCAGCAGGCCCAGAATGGCGAGCGTCAGCAGAATATCACACCAGAAGGCTGGGCTTGCCAGCGAATCGTTCTGCCAGAAGCAGCCGGCCGTCCAAAGGAGATATTCAGACGCAGCAAAGCACAGCACGGCGGTATGAAAGTGCCGCATATCCCGCGCCGCACCAGTCTGACGACGCGCATAAGCGAGGCCCCGTATGGAGCAGAAGGAGAGCGCGATCATCATGCCGCACCAGATCAGGTTGGAGAGGATATCCCCATAGGTGCAGTAAAACACCATCAGCGGCACGCCGACCAGCGGCGCCAGCCATACCACCCGGCAGCGGAAGGCACGTTCGTCCGGGCCAGAGAGCGTTGCCTGCAAAATGCGCAGGAAGATCATGCTGGCCACCCAGCCGAATTCCGACACATAAAACACACGCGGCGTCGCACCAAACAGCAGCAGATACAGCGTCCAGTAAAGCGCGCCCAGCGCGAAGCAGCCGTAGAAGCAGAACAGCAGAAAATACTTCTGCGCTCTGCTTTTCCAATACGCAAAGCCGGCAAGGCACGCCCCGGCGAACGTGACCAGTAATTGCAGCAGATTTTCAATCAGCTCCATGCTGTCCCTCGTCTTTCTCGTCCCGCTCCATCTGCCGCAGACGGAAGCACAGGATGGTCATGCACACACCCAAAAGGAAAGCCAGAAGTCCGACGATAATATACCCCAACGCGTCGCCGCCGCCATACATACTGGCCGCCGTCTCAAAGCCGGTGCAGCTGTCGGGTTGAAGCTGCGCGGTCATGCCAGGCATGGCGATCGAGACGCCAGCGAGCAGCGCAAGGCACGCCGCCGCAGCTGCTGCCATAACGAGCCTGCCGCGCCGGAGCCGTTTCTTCCGCTTTTCTGCGGCAATTCGCCGTTTCACCTCCGCGCACCGTTCCTCATAGCTCCGCATTTGTGATCCCCTCCCGTTCCAGCAGCCTGCGCAGGCTTTTCTTTCCGCGATATACCATGTTTGTGATCTGCTTCACCGTTTTGCCCATGACCTGCGCGGCCTGTGCGTAGCTCATGCCCTCAAAATAGGTGAGATAGAGGGCCTCGCGGTAGTCCGGGTTCATTTCGTCCATGCAGACGTGCAGGATGCGGCTGCGCTCCTTCGTCCGGACGACCTCCTCCGCCAGAAGCCTGCCGTCCGGCTCGTCCGCCAGCTCATCGAGGCTGAACAGGCGCTTCCGCCTGCTTTTGCAGCGCAGCGCCATGTGGCGCGCCGCCTTATACAGATACGCCTTAAAGCCTCCATCCCGGATCCTCGGCTTCTTTGTGAGAAGATAGGCGAAAACGTCGAGCATCAGCTCCTCCGCCTCATGGACATCGTGCAGATAGCCGTCAATGTACATCGTCAGAGGGTCGCCGTATTGTTTCATCAGAGCCTCCAGCCCTGTGTCGTCGCCGGACAGATATTGCCGATACAATGCCTCGTCGCCGGACATCCTGCGCCCTCCTCTGCTTTCCATTTATCTGCCATACAGTATATACGAATCCGCGAAGAAACTCAAGGCGGCAGATGAAATGCTCCTGTATTGCCGAAAACAGCGGGAGCAATCACAGACATCCATGATTGCTCCCGCTGAAGCATTGCGTCAGTCTTCAGGGAGTCTATTCTGCCGCCCGCCCTTTGGAAGGCTCAGCGGATGTTCTTGTACATCGGGCCGTAGGCGGCGCAGGCGCGGTAGTCCTGGCCCTCCTTGTCCATGCCGAACGCGTTCCACGCTGCCGGACGGAAGATATCCTGCTCCGGAACATTGTGCATACAAACGGGGATGCGCAGCATCGAGCAGAGCGTGATGAGGTCCGCGCCGACGTGACCGTAGGAGATCGCGCCGTGGTTCGCGCCCCAGTTCTGCATGACGGAGTAAGCGCTCTCAAACGGGCTGCCGGCCTTGCCGTCGCAGCGCGGGGTGAACCAGGTGCACGGCCACGTGGGGTTCGTGCGCTCCATGAGCGTGTCGGTGACTTCCTCAGGCAGCTTGACCGTCCAGCCCTCGGCGATCTGCAGCACAGGGCCGAGGCCCTTGACGAGGTTCAGGCGGATCATGGTCGCGGGCATTTCCGCACGGGTGACAAAGTGGCTGGAGAAGCCGCCGCCGCGGAAGTTGTCGAAGCCGGCCTCGCACCAGACGGTCGCGTCGGTCATCTTCTTGATGTCCTCGTCCGTGACCTCCCACCATTTCTTCATGACGGCATTGCCGTTTTCATCGGTGCACTCGCCGCAGGCGTCGAGGCAGGCTGCGCCGGAGTTCAGCAGATGGATAATGCCGCCGTTCTCCTTCGCCTTGCCTTCGAGATCGTAGCCGGTGACGCGCTTCGTCGCCTCAGGCGACCAGTAGGTGCGCACGTCGGCGAAGATCTGCGCGCGGTTCGTCAACAGCTCCATGAACAGCATACCAAGGCCGTTGAGCACGTCGTTTTCCGTTGCGAAGACCATCGGCTCCTTCGGACCTTCGAAGTCGAAAGACGAGTTAAGGACAGCCTCAGGATAATCGCAGTTGGGCCAATGGTCCGTCCACTGTCTCTGGCCCTGGAAGCCGGCAGCGATGGCGTTATGGCCGACGGATTCTTCAATGAAGCCTGCGGGCAGGTTCTTGTTGCCCTGGATCAGATCCTTGATGATGCAGTACATCTTGATCGTGAATTCCCACTGCTTCTCTTTTTCTTCCTTTGTAAACTTGATGCGGCGCTTTTCGCCGAGGAAGTCGACGTATTCGGGGTTGTCGTCGCGGCCTTCCTTGCAGTGCTCCTTCGTCCAGGCCAGTGCCTTTTCATAGGCCTCATGGTCGTAGATGCCCTCTTCCATGCGGCGGAGGATCTCGACCTCGTCAACGGACTCCACGCGCAGGCCCAGATACTCCTCCATGAAGTTCTGATCCATGATGGAGCCGCCGATGCCCATGGTGACGGAGCCGATCTGCAGATAGCTCTTGCCCCGCATCGTCGCGACTGCGACAGCGGCACGGCCGAAGCGCAGCAGCTTTTCCTTCACGTCGTCGGGGATTTCCGTGACCTGGTCGCGGTCCTGCACCTCATGGCCGTAGATGCCGAAGGCGGGCAGGCCCTTCTGGGCGTGGGTCGCCAGAACAGAGGCCAGATACACAGCGCCCGGCCGCTCGGTGCCGTTGAAGCCCCAGACGCCCTTGATGGTCATGGGGTCCATATCCATCGTCTCGGAGCCGTAGCACCAGCAGGGGGTAACGGACAGGGTGATGGCGACGCCCTCGCGCTTGAATTTCTCGGCGCAGGCAGCGGATTCCGGCACGCGGCCGATGGAGGTGTCAGCCATGACGACCTTCACAGGCTCGCCGTTGGAATAGTACAGATTTTCCTCAAACAGCTTCTTCGCGGCCTCGGCCATGGCCATGACCTGATCTTCCAGACTCTCGCGCAGCTGCATCGGGCCGCGGCGGCCATCAATGATGGGGCGGATGCCGATTACGGGGTATTCGCCGATATAACGATTCTTAGCCATACAACAAACTCCTTTACGCTTATAGAATGTCATTTCATACGCTTCCGGGCGGGACTTACAGGTTGGAAAGCTTCGCCTTGAGGCGCAGCAGCTTTGCGGGCGACGCGTCGCCCGTGAGCCGCGCCAGCAGCAGCTCTGCCGCGCGCAGTCCCATTTCATCCATGGGCTGCTCGACAATTTCAAGCTTGGGCGAAACGATGGAGCACAGGTCGACGTTGTCATAGCCGATGAAATCCACCTCGTCCGGCAGGGCCACGCCGCGCTCATGCGCAGCCATGATCGCGCCGAGCGTCATGTCGTAGTTGGTGACGAATACGGCGGTCGGCGGCTGCGGCATATTGAGAAAGGCGTTGAACAGACGCGAGCCGGATTCGAGATCGTAGTTCCCGGCGGCAATGAGCGCCTCATCGACCGGCAGACGGTAATCCGCCAGCACGCGGCGGTAGCCCACGGTGCGCTCCCGCGCGGTGGAAATGGTCTGCGGGCCTGCGATAAGGCCGATGCGGCGGTGTCCGCGGCCGATCAGATGCTCAACGGCCATATAGACCGCGTTCAGATTGTCGACCACGACGGTATCATACTGCGCATTTTCCAGCGACCGGTCGATCAGCACGACAGGGATCGTGCCGACGCGGACGCGAAGCTCTTCGGCGGTCGCGTGCTCCGGGACGTAGACGATGCCGTCGACGTGATAGCGCGCAAGAAACGCAAGCTTGCCGAGCTCCTGCTCCCGGTCAAAATCATAGCTGCATACGAAGCATTCATAGCCGCTGCGCCGCAAAATCAGCTCCAGCGACGCGACCACGCGGCCAAAAAAGGGACTTGAGATCGTCGGCAGCAGCACACCGACTGTCATGGAGCGGTTGGCCTTGAGGCTGCGGGCAAACACGTTGACGGAAAAGCCCAGCTCCGCGACCGCCGCGTCGATCGCAAGGCGGTTCTCCTCGCGGACGTTGCCGCCGTTGAGATATTTGGAAATGGTGGACAGCGAAAGCCCGGTCCGGCGGGCGACGTCCTTGATCGTTGACATTGGCTGCTCCTGTTTGCACATAACGTTTCGCTTTTTCTTCATTGTACTCTATCCATGCTTTCCGCGTCAAGAAGCAGTTCGCTCAAATTTTCCCGCTGTTTTTGTGGAAAACGCGCAAGCCGCCGCAAGATAGTCCGCTTCTCCCCTGCCACATTTCCCCCGTTCTATCGCGAAACGTTTTGTCTTTCGGCTTTCACAATTTGCGCCGCTCCGGTATCCGGCCGTCAGGGCTAGGATCACCAGCTCATTGTCTTGGATCAGGCAGATCAAACGACAATCCTCCATCCGATAGCGCCATTGTCCGCTGCGTATATCGGTCCAATCGCTTAAATTCTTTTTCAAAATGCTCCGTTGTCTCAACATTCTACCATGTGGGGAAAATCACTATGGATTTTTTCTTAGGTGTCCAACTTCATTTTACAATCGACCGAAATAATCCACATCCACGTTGAGCATACATGAATTCAACCTTTTTGGTACGATCATTGGATAACCAGTGTCCCACTTTTGTATTGAAATCTTTGATCCAGCAGTTCTGCTGAAAATAGCTTTTCATAATACCCGGCAACGAAAGCAATTACGTCTCTGGATGCTTTATAATAATCACTAATCACATACATATCATTTCTCTTATTCACACGCTAGCATATTTCGTCAGGCTCGTCGATAGGCTTTTCCGCAAATGCGTCGTTCAAAATGATCTCCAAAAGTTTCTTTTTCGATAGTCTTTCAGCTGCAGCCCTTTGCAGACAGGATATCCGCTGTACGCTTGTCAGTTCCGCTTCCATGATGACCACGTTCAGCGTCCAGCCGATTTTCATCGCCAGCCGGAGGAGCGTTTGGCCATTTTCATAAGTCCTGTAAAAATCGCGCATCCGGCGCACATTGCGCGGGGAAAAGCCCGTGCGGTCAGGGAAATTCGCCTGCAAAATCTCTGCGGCTGCGACCGCCGCGCCCTTCTCCGGACGCTGGCTGATGGTCTTGCCGATGGCATAGATTTCGTCCATCTGCGGAAGATTCTGCGCGAGAATTGCGCTCAATTCTCGGTACATCGCACCGTAATCCACAGGTTTTCTGACGTTCATGACTTCTCCTTTCCGCGCTGCCGCGCATCGTATATTTCGTCGTTTTGCGAATAGCCTGCTACAACATTTTGTGGTATGATTGCCCCGTTCGTTTGATTCTTGCGAAGGGAGAGCAGTCATGCAGTACACCGATAATGAAGCCGCCCTGATCGGCGGCCTGATCTCAACTTATTTCTTTCAGCCTGCCGTGTCCGCATCCTTGAAGGACGCTTATAGCCGTGTTTTGGAACATCTGCATCAAAACGCCCTCACTTCCTCTGACCTTCAGCAGATCCGAAAGGCTGTGAATTTTCTGATGCCCATGTGTCAGGCGAACCGGCAGATCCAGCGGGAGCTTATGGGTATCAATGCACGAACAACAGCGCTTTTGAATATCTCCCGATGACAGCAGGCTGTATTTTATAATCAGTAAACAGAAAGAGCGAAAAAAACGGCGTCAATGTCGTTTCTTCGCTCTGTTTCTTTTCCTGTCTGACTTCTTATTCAGACTCATGCGGCAGTGTGCCGTATTCCTTGAATGCCTCGATTCGATGGTCGTTCGTGAGAGACTGCATCATCTGTTTGGCACTGGCATTTAACCGCAGGAGCCGTTCGCTTTGCGGTATACAGCTTGAATTCAGCCGAGATCCACGAGGCAAATTCAAATGCGATATCCTTTTGTGCAAATGTTCCACCATAGCGCCCCGCTTTTGAAACGATCCCGATGGCCCCGGTCACCTCAACCCATTTCTTTGGAGACATGGTAAACGCATTCGAGCCGGCCTGCGTTCTAAACCCGTCGAATTCGACGGGTTTGAAATCCGGGTTATTGAGCTGCTCCCATAGACCGAGGAATTCGATTGTATCACGGTTGCGCATCCAGTTTTTTATCACGTCATCCGGCGCATCGCTTTTGTACCGTGCAATATCCGTCAGTGAAATATAGTCGTTGCTATCGCCGGTAGAAAGAACCGTGATCTCCGTTCAAAAAAGAAGCAAAGAAAATAGAGACGATCAAGTCTAATGTTGATACGTTCCTCTCTCCTTCTGCTGACCATGACCGTGATCATCTGCGCAGCACACAGCGCGAATAGTCCTTTCAAAAGCAGGACATCTCCTGTTGACCGGAGATGCCCTGCATCCTTGAGAGAAGGTTCGAGAAATTGAAACTTTTTCTTTAATTTCTGCATCAACGAATTGCTCTTGAGAATGAAATCCAGTATAATATTATAAGCGATGTTGAATGCAAGCAAGCGAAAGGATGGTTGCCGTGCGCATAAGCTATAAGAAACTATGGATGCTTCTTCTGGAACTCGACATAAAGAAGACTTCTCTACGACATGAGGTAGGGCTGTCTGCCGGAACATGGACAAAACTGAATAAGGGAGAAGAAGTGTCCCTCTCTATTTTGCTGCGCATTTGTGATTACTTGAACTGTGACATCGGGGATATATGTGAGGCTGTGCGAACGGACAAGAACTGAGTCCGGTTTTTCGTACAGCTCTTTTTGTAAAATAGGTTAGATAAATACACAGGGAGGATTTTTGCCAAATATCCTCGTGGTTGAAGATGATGAAAATTTGAATCGTGGAATTACTACTTTCACTG
>VOFJ01002781.1_pt1 | contig 101409 bp, 219 predicted proteins | sample 5384081 | NCBI WGS metagenome assembly VOFJ01 (sample SAMN12384729, study PRJNA508395) | human gut metagenome | isolation source: healthy gut I | host: Homo sapiens | reverse complement strand
TGTATAAATATCGTTTTTTTTATTGCGTATGCAACAAACTTTGAAGATATAGACTGTTCCTTATATTCTTCATTTCCATTTAACTTATATACAAAATCTACACATTTTCTAAAATTATCTTGCCATTCTAATGAATCATCTAAACATGTATTATAAATATCTTCTCACATATCCATAAATTCTATATCTGTTATAAATTCATCATTTTTCGAATATATGTAAGGTACATATTCTTTTATAAGTTCAAAACCATAGGCATAAAAAAAGAAAGTATTATATGCAGATGCAAAAGAAGAAAAAGTCAGCATTTAAAAAATTAATTAGTAACATTCCTATACTTTCTGCATAATGAATATAAATAGTTGAAGGATGTTTTTATAATTTCCTTTTTTTCTATTTAATTTTGTTTTAGAAATATCTTTTTCCAACTTTTAAATATACTCTTGTTTCATCTCTCGTCTTTTTCTTCATCATTTTCTTTGTCTGTATCTTTTCTCAGTACATTATATAAATATAATGGTGTTGAGTAATATTCTTCTTTTTTCCTTTATATTAAACCATATATAAAAATCTTCTGATACTAAATGTGAAGGTAACTCTTTCATTTCTATTTCCTCCAAAAAAATTTTAGTAAAACATTTAAAATTGTATTGACAAATATAAATTATGATTATATGACAACAATATCAAATTTCATTGTAAGATTTTTCACAATATTATAATACAACATATAGTAAAAAATGTCAACAATGAAATAAAAAGTTAATTATAAAATGTAAGTTCCTATAGGATACTTATGTCAAAAAATTTTACAAACAAAAAAAAATCAACCATAGAAGGAGGCTAAATGAATATGAGTAATAAAGAGAAGATTTTAGATTTATATTATAATCAACATTTGAAACAAAATAAAATAGCAGGAATTGTTGAAGGTACTACTACTCAATATGTTTCAAAGGTAGTAAGAACAAAGAAATAAAGAAGAAAAAGAAAAAACGCAAAAAAGAAAATTCTGAAAATAGAAAAATTTATTTACAAGAATATTTTAAAAACTTATAATAGACCAAAGAAAGATGACAACAGTTACGAGCAAATGATAGCACAACAAATTCAAGATTCAATGTAACTATCGTTTAGTAATAGTAACATTTCAAATTATGTTTTTGTAAAATGGAATTCATCTGCTTATCATACTAATAATAAAGGAAACTTAGTAATAGATAGAAAATTGAAAGTTGGATTTGATGTTCCAAAATCAGTAAATATGAATATTAAAATACCTGCACAGAAATATAAAAATAGATGTGTTTATAGTTATTAATGAGATTTATTAAAATTGTTTAATAAGTCTTTTTTATTTTAAATTTTAAAGAAAGGAGATCTGCCCTATGGGAAGTATTAAAGAAAATTATGAAATGATGTTTACTTCATATCCAGATTTAGTAAATATCAATCAATTAAAGGAAATGCTTGGAATTGGTATAACTCTTGCTTATAGATTAGTACGAAATAAAACAATAAAAGCACTTAAAGTTGGTAGACAATACAAAATACCAAAAAAAAATGTTATAGCATATTTAACAAATCAAAATGAAATATAGACTGGATTTAAAGTTATAAACATGGTATTATACCAATATCAATAGTAGGTTAAATCTAGTCTGTTATGAGAAAAAAAAGGAGTTTTAATGAATATAACAGCAAGCCTACAAATAAAAAAAATAATATTTATCAAGTTGTTTTAAATTATAAAGATATTAATGGTAAAAAGAAAACAAAAATGGGTTTCAACAGGACTATCTGAAAAAGGTAATAATAAACGTTTAGCAAATCAAAAAATGCAAGAAATTTTAGCAGATTTTAAAGAAACTATTAATTGTACTACATCAAAGAACAATAAAAAATTATTTACTTTATATCTTAAAGAATGGTTGCTAGATATTAAAAATACTATTGAAGAAAACACTTATGATTCTTATAAAGTTATAGTGAATAAAATTTGCGATTATTTTGAAGATGAATAATTACTACTTAAAGATTTAAAACCTGTTCATATTCAAGAATTTTATACTACTTTATATGAAAAAAATTAACCGGAAATACAGTATTACATTATCATAATGTTATAAGAAAATCATTGCAAACTGCTCTAAAATTAGACTTAATATTAAGTAATCCTGCTGATAAAATTGAAAGACCGAAAAAAAAAAAGAACAGTATATTGGTACTTTTTTTATTCTAAGGCTGAACTTAATACACTTTTTTAGCTTAATAAAAGATGATCCTTTAAAAATAGTTATTTATCTTGCTAGTTTTTATGGATTACGAAGAAGTGAAGTTTTAGGTTTAAGATGGGATGCATTTAATTTTGAAGATAAAACAATTACCATCAAACACAAAGCCATTGAAACCAGAAAAGATAATAAAAGAGTTATTCTTTTGAAGGATAAAACTAAAAATCAATCTAGTTATAGAACTTTACCATTAGTTGATGAGATTATCGTTCTTCTAAAAAGAACACAAGAAACAAATTGATGAAAATGAAAAATTATGTGGAAACAGTTATAATAAACAATATTTAGATTATGTATGCGTCGATTCTACTGACAAATTATTTAGACCAGAATATGTTACAGACCATTTTACTTTGATTATGAAAAAAGAATAAAGATGTTTTAAGAAAAATTACTTTTCATGGATTAAGGCATTCTTGTGCTAGTCTTTTACTTGCTAAAGGAATACCTATGAAAGAAATTCAAGATTGGCTAGGACATTCTACTTATTCTACTACTGCCAATTTTTATACACATTTAGAAAAAGATACAAAAATAAGTCTGCAAATGTTCTTTCAAATACTTTAACATTCGCAGAATAATATACCTCGCGAAAAATTGTTAGTGAACACAGTGAACGATTTTTTTCGCGAAACAAGGAGCAACAGTGTTTTGACTTAAGTTGTTTTTGTAAAACAAAGCAACTAGTCAAATTAACTAGTTGCTTTGTGGTTGGGGTACTGTGATTCGAACACAGGAATGCCGGAATCAGAATCCGGTGCCTTACCGCTTGGCGATACCCCAATGTTTTTTTCTATGTATACTATAATAGCACACTTTTATTAAAATGTCTATATATTGACAAGATATGTTATTATAATTATAGTTAATATTTAGTAATATTAATTAATTATATATAGAAAGAGTGGAATTTTGATGAACAAAAAAGAAATATTAAATAGATATTCAAATGAAGATGAAAAGATACTTATGGCTAAAGTAATGGATAAAATAGAATTTACATTAAATAGAAATACTATAGAAAATACGGACTTTTTAGACTTATATCAAAAGGAATTAGTAAAAGATTTACTAAGGAACATAGAATTTAGTAATTATACTTTTTGGGGTGGAAGTGAGACAGCAGAAAGAGAAATTTTAATATTATATCCAGAAAAGCTAGAAGGAATATTAAAAAAAAGAAGATGTTGCAGAAAAACTATTAAGCATTGTGAACGTAAATTTGCCAAATGAATTGAAAGGCGAATATAATCATAGAGATTATTTAGGGGCTATTATAAAATTAGGGAGTAAAAAAGGGAAAAAGTAGGAGATATATTTGTTAGAAATGATGGAGCAGATATAATTGTTTTAAAAAGAAATAGAAGAATATTTGCTTACAAATTTAGGGACAATTAACCAGATTTGGCAAGAGCCAAATAGATATTAAAGATATAAAAAGACCTTGAAGAAATAGAAACAATAACTCAGAAAGTTCAAGTAATAATTCCTCAAATGAGATTAGATTGCATTGTTTCAGAAGGTATAAGATGTTCAAGAGCGAAAGCAAGTGAAATAATAAAGCAAGAGAGGGTATTTGTAAATCATAAATTAGAAACAAAAAATTCCAAACTATTAAAAGAACAAGATATGATTACAATAAGAGGCAAGGGAAGATTCAAGATAAACACAATTTTGTCAAGAACAAAAAAAAGATAAGATAGTGTTAGAAATTGAAAAATATGTATAAATATTTTAATATATAGTACAAAAATAATGTAGAATAAAATCGAAGAAAGCATATTATATATTAATAGTATTAAAAACAATACTATTGAGGAGGTAGAAAATATGCTAGAAAATAACTGCAGAAGAGCATTCAGATGTTGCATAGATATAGTAATATTTATAATTTCCATTTTACTAACTTTTGTAATAGGAGTTTTGGTAGGCGGACAACAGAATTGGCAACAGTAATAGGAACAGGTGGATTTATAGTATTAATAACAGTATTTGTACTATTTATTATAATTAGAGTTGTACAATTGTTATGCTGTAAAATAAAATGTTGTTAATTAAAAAAGATATTGAAAAAAAAATCTTGCATATTGTAAAATATATGCAAGATTTTTTATTGAAAAGGGTAAAAAAAAATGGCAAATATAATAGATGGTAAATTGTTGGCTAGTAAAATAATGAAAAAGTTAAAAGAAGAAGTAAATAGTCTAAAACAAGAAGAAATTTTGTCCTAAATTAGCGGTTATAATGGTAGGAAATGATAAGGCATCGGAAGTATATGTTCGAAACAAAAGCAAAGCATGTAACGAAGTAGGTATAGAATTTGAAGAGTTTATTCTAAAAAGAAGATATAACTATGCAACAACTTCTAGCAATAATAGAAAAAACTTAATAATAGAAAAAGATATACATGGAATATTATTACAAAGTCCAATACCAAAACATTTGGACATTAGAAAAGCATTTAATACCATAAACTGCCAAAAAGATGTGGATGGATTTAACCCAATAAATATTGGAAAAATTAATGATAGGAGAAGATACATTTATTTCTTGTACACCATATGGAGTTATAAAAATGCTAGAGGATAACAATATAAAAATAGAAGGAAAGAATGCAGTAGTAATAGGAAGAAGTAATATTGTTGGAAAACCATTAGCACAATGCTTGTTAAACAAGGATGCAACAGTAACAGTTTGTCATTCTAAAACCCAAAATTTGGAAGAAATAACAAGACAAGCAGACATATTGTTGGTGGCAATTGGCAAACCAGAATTTGTAACTGCTAAAATGGTAAAAAGAAGGAGCAACAGTAATAGATATAGGAATAAACAGAAATGAGGAAGGAAAATTGGTAGGAGATGTGAAATTTGACGAAGTTTCACAAAAGGTACAATATATATCGCCAGTACCAGGCGGTGTTGGACCTATGACAATTGCAATGTTACTTAATAATGTAATAAAAAAGCAGCAAAACAACAAAATATAGGGGGCTAAAACTTAATAGTCCTCTTTTTTGATGCAATGATAAAAAAATAGGTTAAATATTCAATTAGAGAAAGGAATTAATTAAAAAAATGGAATATAAAATAATAAAGATTAATGAAAAGGAATACCCTAAAAAATTAAAAAAAATAATAATATGCACCGCCTCAAGAACTATATGTATTGGGAAATTCAGAGATACTTAATGAAAATAGTATTGCAATAGTAGGATGCAGAAATTGTTCAACATATGGAGCAAATATGGCAAAAAAGTTTGGATATGAATTATCAAAAAAAAAGGAATAAACATAATTAGTGGTTTAGCAAGAGGAATAGACACATATTCACATATAGGCAGTCTTATGGCAAATGGTAAAACAATAGCAGTTTTGGGGAGTGGATTGGATAAGATATATCCTGCGGAAAACAAAAAACTATGCAAGGCAATAATAGAAAAGGGAGGAGCAATAATAACAGAATTTCCAATAGGAACAAAGCCGGAAAAGACAAACTTTCCCATTAGAAATAGAATAATAAGTGGATTATCAGATGGAATACTTGTAATAGAAGCCAAAGAAAGAAGTGGAACATTAATAACAGTAGGGTATGGTTTAGAACAAGGAAAAAAAGAAATCTTTGTAATACCGCGGAAATATAACAAGTGAGTTCTCTACAGGAACTAATAAACTAATAAAAGATGGCGCAAAAATTGTAATGTCTATAGAAGACGTATTAGAAGAACTGCAATAAGATTAAAATTTTGTCAAAAGTCTTTTCATTTTTAATATTATAATATATAATATATTAGTAATATTTTAATTGAGAAGGAAAGTTTTTTTCCATCTAAATTAATGCCTTTAGAAAGGAATGAGATAAAAAAATGAGATCCAACAATAAAAAAGACAAATGAATATGAAATAAAAGGGAAAAAAAAAGAAACAAAAAAAGATAAAAAAGAAACATTCAAAATTAAAAAAGTAATATTAATAATATTTATAACATTAGTAATAATTGATTAACAGGTATTGGAATATTTGCAGGGATATTCTTTAGTGATAAATGGAAAATTACTAAGGAAGATGTAGTTATAGGTTATAACAATACTACTGTTTATGATTCAGAGGGAAAATTTTTATGCGAGTTATCAGGAGATGAAAATAGAAAGATAATATCATTAGCAGATATGGGAAAATACATACCAAAAAGCGTTTGTAGCAATAGAAGATGAACGTTTTGAAAAACACTCAGGTGTTGATTTAAAAAGAACAGCCGGAGCAATAGTAAACTTTATAATTCACAGAGGCAAATCTTCTTATGGAGGTAGTACAATAACACAACAATTAGTAAAAAACATGATGAAAGAAGATGAAGATGAAGGTCTAGCCGGTGTAAGAAGAAAAAATAAGAGAATGGTCAAGGGCATATCAAATAGAGCAAATGCTATCAAAAAATCAAATACTAGAGACATATTTAAATCAAGTATTTATGGGCGGAGGAACAAATATATATGGTGTAGAAAAAGCATCAAAATATTACTTTAACAAATCTGCATCAGAGTTAACATTAGCAGAAGCAGCATTCTTAGCAGGCATAAATCGTGCACCAAATGCATATAACCCATATGAAGAGGGCAATGAAGAAGCAATAAAAAAAAAAGTTACTAAAACTGTTTTAGTAAAGATGAAAAAGAACTTGGAATGATAGAAACAGAAGAAGAATATAATGAAGCAATAGCAACCGTAGACAAGGGTTTAACATTTACCAAAGGAGAAATAGTAGATTCAACTGATATATCATACCATACTGCAGCAGCTATAGACCAAGTTGCAGAGGATATAGCAGAACAAAAAAAGAAGTAAATATAAAAGAAGCAAGAAGAATATTATATAGTGGAGGGTATAAATTATACACAACACAAGTAACAAGCATTCAAGAAAGAATGGAAAAAGAATATTTAAGAGATAAATACATATTTGATTCTAAAATAACAAAAGACGAAAACGGAAAATATAAACATACTCAATCTGGAATGACTATAATAGAACAAACAACGGAAAAAGTAGTTGGAGCCATGGGAGGATTGGGCTCAGACTCAAGTCCATTAGGATTAAACAGAGCTACGCAAACATTTAGACAATGTGGTTCTACAATGAAACCATTAGCAGCTGTGGCAGCAGGACTAAATGCTGGTGTAATAACTGCAGCAACAGTATATGATGATTCATGGACTAACTTTGGAAACTGGGCACCGGGAAATTCAACAGGTTATGGTGGATTGAAATCAGTAAGATTTGGAATTGAAAACTCATCAAATATAATTAATTTAAAAATAATGTCAAATTTAGGACCAGAGAATTCTATAAAATTTTTAAATTCCTTGGGACTAGATACATATAACGAAGACGATAATATGTTGTCATTGGCTATTGGAGGAAGTACACATGGGTCTTCTCCACTTCAAATGGCAGCTGCATATGCAGCAATAGCAAATAATGGAGAATATATAACACCAATATTTTATACAGAACTTCAAGACTCTAATGGAAAAACAGTACTAAAGCCTACACAAGAAAAAAAAGAAGAGTTCTATCTGTAGAAAATGCATATATAGTACAAAAGTATTTTACTTTCTTCTGTAAATGCAGGAATAGTGGCAGATGTCGGAAGAATTTCTGGAATGGACTCAGCAGGTAAAACAGGAACAACAAATAATTATGTAGATAGATGGTATTGCGGATTTACTCCATATTATACAGGTGCAACATGGTATGGATATGATGAAAACGAAAAAAAGAACCATATGTTGGTAATAATCCATCAGGAGACATATGGAGAGAAATAATGAAAGATGTTCATAAGGACTTAGAAACTAAAAGGTTTGAAAAACCAAGTGGAGTTGTGTCAGCTAAAATATGTAGTCAGTCAGGAAAATTTTGCAACAGACAAATGCAAAAACACATATTATGAATACTTTGTAAATGGAACAGTTCAAAAGCATGTGAAGGACATATTGAATTAAAAATATGCAAGGATACGGGAAAAAATAGCAACAGAATATTGCACTAATACAGAAACAAAAATATATACATCAAAACCGGAAAGAGAGCAAAATCAAATTGGAGTACAAGTGCAGGAAATAAATATAATGTTCCAACTGCAACTTGTGACAAACATACAAAACCAGTGGTAGAAAAAAAATTAAGGTTCCAAAGTAATAGGAAAAACAGAAGAAGAAGCAAAAGGTTTGTTAAGTCAATTTTCTATTCAACTCGTATATGAAGATAATAAAACAGAAAAAGATGGAATTGTTTTAAGACAAAGTTTACAAGAAGGAACAATTGTAGATGCTGGAACATCTATAACAATATTTATAAACAAAAAAAGTATTGCCAGAACCAGAGAAACCAGAAGAACCAGACAAACCAGAAGAACCAGACAAACCAAATGACAAACCAGAAAATTCAAATACAACAAATACTGCGGGACAATAAAAATTGGGGAATTTTATGCAAGTAAAATTATATAATACTTTAACAAAAACAAAAGAAGAATTTAAGCCAATTGATAATAAAGAAGTTAAAATTTATACATGTGGGCCAACTGTGTACAGCTATGCCCACATAGGGAATTTTAGGGCATATATTTTTATGGATAATATACGTAGAGTTTTAAAGTATAATGGATATGATTTAAAACATGTTATGAATATTACAGATGTGGGACACTTAGAATCAGATGCAGATGAAGGCGAAGATAAAATGGAAAAAAGCAGCAAGAAAAGAAAATAAGAACCCATACGAGATAGCAAAATATTATGAAAGTATGTTTTTTAGAGATATTGAAAGACTAAACATATAGAAAAACCTGAAACCATTGCAAGAGCTACAGAGCATATACCAGAAATGATAGAATATGTCCAAAAAATTAATTGACAACGGATATGCTTATGAAACAAGCAGAGGAATTTATTTTGATATATCAAAATTAGATAAATACCCTGTTCTGTCAAATAGAAATATAGATGATCAAATTGCAGGTGCAAGAGTAGAAGTAGACAAGGAAAAAAGAAATCCGTATGATTTTGCCATTTGGATTAAAGCGCCAGAAAACCATATAATGAAATGGGAAAGTCCATGGGGATTATCATATCCAGGTTGGCATATAGAATGTTCTGCAATGTCTTTAAAATATTTAGGAGAGCAATTTGATATTCATACAGGAGGAGTTGACCATATACCAACACATCACGAAAATGAAATAGCGCAAAGTAAAGGAAGAACAGGGAAAATACCTGCAAAAACATGGATGCATGTGGAGTTTCTACAAGTTGACAATGGAAAAATGGGAAAGTCATTGGGAAATGCATATACATTAGATCAACTACAAGAAAAAAAGGAATAGAGCCATTGGCATATAAATTATTTTGCTATACTGCTCATTATAGAACAAAATTGAACTTTACGTTTGAGATAGCAAAATCATCACAAATAGCAATAGATAGATTAAGAAATGGATATTTAAAGCATTTGAATGGAACAGATATTATAAATAATAATATTATAGAGGAATATAAAAAGAAATTTTTTGGAAACAATAAATGACGATTTAAACATTCCTTTAGCAATGAGCATTATATGGGAAATAATTAAAAGTGAAAAAAAAAAATCAAAACAATATGCAGAATTATTATTGGATTTTGATAGGGTTTTGGGATTAGACTTAAAAATTCAAAAAAAAAAAAAAATATTTAGAAAGCAAAGAAAAAATACAAATACCAGAAGATATAAAAAGAATTAATTGAAGAAAGAAAAAAAAGCAAGAGAAAAAAAAAAATTGGCAATTGTCAGATTTACTAAGAGACCAAATAAAAAGGAAAAAGGCTATATAGTAAAAGATACCAAAGAAGGAATGACAATTGATAAAATATAAAGGAGAAACAAAGGTGGAAGAACAAAAAAAATATCGTTTTGGAAAAGAATATGTATATCTGTAAAAAATGTAGAGAAATATCAAATATTGGCAGGAGAAAGTATAAAAAAATCAATTGTATATTTATTAAAAATAATGATTATATTTTCTCTAGTCGTCTCACTAGCGTTAACTATTAGATTTGGCAATGTTGTTACGAACCTAAAAAACTTTATAGAACAGAACATAGAGGAAATATAAATTATAAGGATAATAAATTGAATGTAGTGGCTAAAGAGAATTTGACATACTATATAGATGAGGTTTCAACTAAAATTATAATTAATACCGGTGAGTTAACAGCGGAACAGCAAGCAGAATATGAAGAATCTCTAAAATACGAATTTAATGGAATTATGCTTTTAAAGGACAAAGTAATTATTAAAAATCAAATGACCAATATTCCTTCAGCATATAATTATTCTGATATTGCAGAACAATATGAAATAGGAACAATAAACAAACAAGATATAATAGAAAAATTGTCAGGAAAAAATCAATATACATTATGTTTTGTATTTTTTATTGTGATGACTATATACTTATTTATAATATATTTTTCTAGTGTTTTGATGGATGCGTTAGTATTAGCTATATTAGGCTATATAACTTGTTCGATTTTAAAAATAAAATTAAAACCAAGTGCATTATATAATATAGCAATATATGCATTAACATTACCAATAATATTAAATGCTATATATATGATTATAAATATATTTACAGGATTTACAGTTAAATATTTCCAAGTAATGTATACAGCAATCTCATATATATACGTTATTTCTTCTATATTAATTATTAAATCGGATTTTATAAAAAAGCAAGCAGAACTTACTAAAATATTGAGTGAGCAGGAAAAGGTAAAAGAGGAACTAGCAAAAAAAGCAAGAGCAAAAAAAAAGGAAGAAGAAAAAAAGAACGAATAAGAAAAAAGGACAAGGGAAAAGAAGACTCAGAGAAAAAGGAACCTAATAAGAAAGAGAAAAAAGGATTCAAATTTGGGAGAGCAAGCAGAAGGAACTAATGCATAGTAGGAAGGGAGAAAATGATGAACAAAGATAAGGAAAAAGAAAAAAAAAAAAAAAATAGTATATATTACTTTGTCAATAATAGTATTAGTGGCAGTATTTATAGTATTGGGAATGTACTTAGTAAATGCCAAAAACAAAGATAAAGCAAATGAGCCAGCTTATACTGACTTGATTAAGGAAATTAATGAGGGAAAAAAGTAGAAGAAGTAGAAATGACTGTAGGTAGCAACACTGTTAAGACCAAAATTAAAGACGTAGAGGAAAAAAAAGATTACAAATGTACCAAATACACAAGCATTTATCGAATTAATCCAACAACAAAAAATAGATAAAAATAATGATATAAAATTAAATCAAAAACAACAAAGCATAATTGTAAAAACATTAACTTCATTATATGGTTTACTTCCTACAATAATGATATTAGTGTTATTCTTTTTAGTTATAAAAATGCAAGGATTAGGTGACAAAAAAGTAAAGTATATGATTCAGAAACTACAAATTCAAAAAGTAAAATTTGAAGATGTAGCGGGCTTAGAAGAAGAAAAAAGCAAGAATTAATAGAAATAGTAGATTTTTTGAAAAAATCCTAAAAGATTTTATGAAATGGGTGCTAAAATACCTAGAGGAGTTTTGTTATGTGGAAAGCCAGGAACAGGAAAAAAACATTAATAGCAAAAAGCAATTGCGGGAGAAGCTGATGTTCCATTTATTTCTATGAGTGGTTCAGAATTTATAGAGATGTTTGCTGGATTAGGTGCATCAAGAGTTAGAAAATTGTTTGAAAAAGCTAAAAAGATATCACCATGTATAGTATTTATAGATGAAATAGATGCTATAGGCGAAAAAGAAGGTCATCAGGCAATGGAGCAGAAACGGAAAATAATCAGACATTAAATCAACTATTGGTAGAAATGGATGGGTTTGACACAGAAGAAACAATAATAGTTTTAGCAGCAACTAATAGACCAGAAATGTTGGACAAAGCATTATTACGTCCAGGAAGATTTGACAGACAAATAACAATAGCACTTCCAGACTTGAATGGAAGAGAAGCAATATTAAAAAAAAAATTCACGCAAAAGGAAAGAAGTTTGCAGATGATGTGAATTTAAGGAGTATAGCAGAAGATACGGCTGGATTTTCAGGTGCAGAACTTGCAAAACATATTAAATGAAGCAGCAATAATAGCAACAATTAGGGGACATAAAGCAATATCAAACAATGATATAGAGGAAGCAGTAAAAAGGTTACAGTTGGACTAGAAAAACAAAGTAGAATTGTGTCTGACAAAGATAAAAAGACTAACTGCATATCATGAAGCAGGACATGCAATAGTAAGCAGTCAATTAGAAACACAAAAAAGACATTAAAGAAGTATCTATTATACCAAGAGGTGTTGCAGGCGGTTATACAATGTATAAGACAAATGAGGACAAGTATTATATTTCTAAAACAGAAATGGAAGAAAAATTGGTATCATTGCTTGGTGGACGAGCAGCAGAACAAATTGCCTTAAACGATATTTCAACAGGAGCAAGTAATGATATAGAAGTAGCAACACAAATAGCAAAAAGTATGATAACAAAATATGGAATGAGTAAAACATTAGGTCCAATATATATAGACACAGATAAGGATCCTTATGAATTGCAATTGTTAGGGCGAAAAATTTGGAGATGCAATAGGAGCAGAAGTTAAAATTATGATTGATACCGCATATGCGAGAGCTCAAGAAATATTAAGAAACAATATGCCAAAGTTGGATAAAGTAGCAGAGAAACTTTTAGAAAAAAGAAATAATATCGGCAGATGAATTTCAAGAATTAATACAATAGGGACAATTATGGACAGTTCCAAAATGTGCAAATAGGACATTTTAGGACTGTCCCTAATTGAGCTTAATTTTCTAATAATTCTGGCTTTTTAAATACTTTTTAAATAGTTTTACAGAATTTGCAAAATAATATCCATCGCAAATTCTTTCATCACAAACAATTGAAAAGGAAATACACTTTTCTTCTTTTATTATATCATCATCATATATGTAACTTTTTTTTTTTTTTCCCATAGCTATAAAAATACCAGTAGTACCAAAATTATAGAGATGATGATATATGGAGTCTATTCCAAGAGAAGCTACATTTGTAAGAAAGGCACTTGTATGAAATGGACTAGCATTTATAATACTTTTTTTTTTGGAGCAAGCCTCCATTATCTAGAAACATAATAGAATTAACCAAAAATTTCAAAAAGCCAATTAGGTGTTAATGATAAAATTTTTGCTAATTTATCTGTTTCGTTAGAATTTGCATTAGACTTATTTTGAATTATTGTAGAAGATAATTTGTTATTAATTTCAAATATATTTTCATTGCCTGTAAAAGGTAGTTTTACAATTGTTTCAATTCCCTCATCAGATAAATCTTTTTTTTTTGCTAAAGAAATATAAATACCAGTTCTTTCATATGTTATTCCATTCATTATAAATCTATTTAATTGAGGTCTTTGAGAAATAAGTTTTACCAAAGCCGAATAAATGGCACTCATGTAAGACAATTTTATTCCCTCATCTGCTTTTTTATCTATGTATTCATCAAGTGCTGTAATTGGTATATCCTCTGTATAATATACTTGTGCATCATTTCTTGTTTTCATTATATATGTGGAATTAGCTTAAAAAAAGGTGAAATATTTTTGACCTTTTTCCATCACTTCTATATCCAAAACACTTAAACTCCCCTTTTGTCAATGTATTTATATAGCGCATAACATAAATATACAATAAACGACAAAATATTGCAAGTTTATAATAATTTTTAAATTTTAGAAATTGTAGGTTTGTCAAACATATGTCACACTTCACTACAAATTACTGCTCTATAAATACCTTCTGTGATTTACAAGCTCTACATCCCAATAAACTGTAGATATTTTTTCATTTGGACTTTTCAATTTAATGGTTTCATTGGAAAATTATTATATTCTCTTGTCCAATGTCTTAATTTTTCTTTAAAATCTTCAAAACTCACAAATATTCTTTTATAATAAAATCTTTCTTGATCTTTTCTATGACTTCTTTCCACCTTGCCATTATGTCTTGGTGTTCTTGGCTTTATTAATTTATGTTTTATTCCTAATTCTTCCAATTTCTTTTCAAACATTGTTTTTTTCATTCGCTTTTTGAGAATTTAATCTATTTGTAAACTCAAATCCATTATCTGTTTGAATACATTCTATCTTATATTTAAATTTTTTATTATTTCTTCTATAAATTTCGCCGATGCATATGTACTATGTTCTTTACTTGCCCACAATACTCTTTGTCTTGTATATTCATCTATTGCTGTATATTGATAATATTTTTCTTCCTTATCTTTTAATTCTTTACTCATGCATTCTCTTGGCACATATTTTACATCTACCTGTATTCTTTCTCCTGGATGTGTCATCTGCTGATATGGTTTTGGTATATACTTTTTCTTTTTTACTTGGTGTTTTTTTATATAATTTTAATCTTTGCATTACTCGATATAAACTTGTTATGCTCCTTGTATATCCTGCTCTTCTTAATTTTATCCATAATACCACTAATCCTGCATCTTTATTTTGTGCCTTATACTTTTTTTTATCATAATTATTTTTTTTCTGTATGCTCCATTTGGATGGCTCTTTGGTCTTCTTGACTTGTTTACTAATGATTTTCTTGTTCCATCATATTTTTCTCTCCATCTATATATCGTCTTTCTATGTTGTTTATATCTTTTTGCTGCTTCTGTCACTCCATGTTTTTAGAGAATATTCTACAACTGATTGCTTAAATAATATATCTTGTGTTATACTATTCATTAGAAATACCTCCGTGATTTTGATTTTGTTTTTTCGTCGAAAACATTATATCACATTGGTATTTCTTTTTTTATTTAATGTGTGACATATCTATTGTAAACTAATAATAATAATTTTTAAATTTTAGAAATTTAAAATTAAATGTTGTAATATAATTATAAAAATGATAAAATTTGTTTTGAAAGGAATTTTATAATGGATAATTTATTTAGTATATTAATAAAAAATATACCAGAAGAAAATATATATTTAAATGAACCAATGAAAAAACATACATCCTTTAAAGTAGGAGGTAATGCGGATATCTTTTATATAAAAATAAATGAACTTGAAGAACTAAAAATATATTTTTGAAAGTGGTATAAAAAGAAAATGTTCCATTAACTATAATAGGAAATGGAACTAATATGTTAGTAAAAGATAACGGAATACGAGGAATTGTTGCAAAAATAAACATACAGAAAATACAAATAGAAGATAAAAATGAAGAAATAATTGTGACATTGGGTGCAGGAGAGCCTTTAGGCAAAATTGCACAAATCCTTTTAAAGAGTTCCATAGAAGGCTTTGAATTTGCATCTGGTATACCAGGAACAATTGGCGGAGCAATAAGGATGAATGCTGGTGCATATGGAGGAGAGTTTAAAGATATTGTTGAAAGTGTGACTTATATGGAGGAAACAGGCGAAATAAAAACAATAAAAAACAAAGAGTGTGAGTTTGAATATAGACACAGCTTGTTTTCTAACAAAAATTATATAATTATACAAACAACACTAAGATTAAAAAAAGGAAATGCAAAAGAAATAAAAGCAAAAATGGATGAATATGCAAAAAAGTAGAAAAGCTAAACAACCTATAACTATGCCAAGTGCAGGTAGTACATTTAAAAGAGGAGAAGATTTTATAACTGCAAAGCTAATTGATGAATGCGGATTGAAAGGATATAGTATAGGAGATGCAGAGGTATCAGACTTGCATGCAGGTTTTATAGTGAATAAAGGGAATGCGACTGCAAGTGATATTTTAAAATTAATAGAGTATATTAAAAACGAAGTATATAAAAAATTTAATAAGAAAATAGAATTAGAAATTGAAGTGTTAGGAGAGTAGGATAGAGATATGAAAGGCTTTTTAAGATGGTTTAAATCAGGAGCAAAAATGAAAAGATGGGTAGTTATAATATTAATAGGAGTAACTTTGTGCTGTTATGGAATGATGAAAATATTAACAGGTAAAAAGCTAGAATTTATGGAATTGGCAAAAATAATTGCAGTTTTTGTAATAGGATTTGTATTACTTATAGTAAAGGTATAATATCAATTCAAAAACGAACATTAGAGCTATTGGTAGCTGAATCTGATAAAAGGAATAGTAAAAAAGATACAGATGTAAAATCATTAATATTTAATAAAAAAAGTTTATAATCAGGGTCCAAAAAAAATAGTTGCAATAGGAGGAGGAACAGGCCTAAATTCTGTTCTAAAAGGTCTAAAACATTATACAGATAATATAACTGCAATTGTAACAGTATCAGATTATGGCGAACAAGTGTCGGATTCTAGAAAAATGCTAGAAACAATGCCATTAGATGACATAAAACAAAGCTTGATTGCATTATCAGCAAATGAAGATGCAATGGCAGGAATATTAAATTACAAATTTAATACTGGAAAGCTAAAAGCTCTTTCTTTTTTGAGATATATACTTATTAGGAATGAAAGAATTATATGGCGATTTTGCCGAATCCATAAAACAATCAAAAGAAGTGTTAAATATAACCGGAAAAGTACTACCAGTGACGTTAGAAGAAATAAAAATATGTGCTGAACTAGAAGATGGAACAATAATAGAGAATAGAGAAAAAAATTGAAGAAGAAGTTACAAGTAGAATAAGTAAAATAAATAGAATATTTATAAATCCAACAAGTTGCAAACCAGCTCCAGGTGTTTTGGAAGCTATAGCAGAGGCAGATGCAATAGTTATAGGGCCAGGAAGCTTATATACAAATGTTATACCAAATTTATTAGTGAAAGGTGTAACAAAAAGCTATAAAAAAGAAAGCAAAGCCTTTAAAATATATGTTAGCAATTTAATGACAGAACCAGGACAAACTGATACATATAGTTTGTCAGACCATATAAAAGCAATTAAGGAACATGTTGGGGAAGGAGTAATAGAATATTGCATATATGATAATGGAGATATAATACCAGAGTTTATAAGAAAATATAATATGGAAGGACAGGATTTAGTAGAAATAGATGTTTCAAAAGCAAAAGCTGAAGGAGTAAATCTAATGCAAAGGGACATTTCATGTGTCACAGATGGGTATGTACGTCATAATCCAGATGCAATAGCAGCTTCTATAATACAATTAATATGTGATGATTTGAAATTTAACGATATGCAAAACAATACACAATATATGATTCTTAATGATAAATTAAAGGATGCAAAAAAATCATTAAAGCAAGATCAAAAAGCAAGACCAAAAACAAATAATAAAACACCAAGAGGAAAAAGCAAGTTTTATCAGAAATATCAAGAAAGAATAAAATCAATACAAGAGGCAGAAATTAAGGAAAAAAAGAAAGAGAAAAAAAGAGAAATATACCTAAAAGGGTAGAAAAAAAAAAGAAGAAACAAAAATAGAAATAAAACCACTAAGATAAAAGGGGAAAGTTAAAATGGAATATGCAAAAAAAGATAAAATGAGTTTAGAAGAAGGAATAAAAAGAGAATGGATTATAACAAATGGCTTAGGAGGATACTGTAGTTCTACAATAATAGGTGCAAATACTAGAAAAAATATCATGGCCTTTTTAGGTAGCACCACTTACACCTCCAGCAAGAAGGCATCTAATTTTATCAAAACTAGACGAAAGTATACAAACAGACGGAAAAAAGTATAATCTTTACACAAATATGTGTAAAAATTATATTTCAGATGGATATAAATATTTACAAAGCTTTAAAAAGATTATATACCAGTATTTGAATATGAAGTAGCTGGCATAAATATAAAAAAATCAATATGTATGGAATATAGAAAAAATACAGTTGTGTTAGTATACGAAATAAAAAATAATGATAAAGATTCAATATTAACACTAGCACCAATAATGAATCTTAGAGATTTCCATACTGTAACAGCAAACTATGAGTTTGATTTAAGACAAAACATAAATAAAAAATAAGGTTAAAATAGTAATAAATAGACAATCGGAAACACCGATATATATGAATTTAACAAATGGAAAGTACATAAAACACGAAAATGACAAATTTAATAATATGTATTACATTGGCAGAAGAAGAAGAAAAAAGAGGAATGGCAGCAGAAGAAAATTTAATCGTACCTGGAAGATACGAAATAGAATTGGCACCAAATGAGGAGAAAACAATTACTTTTGTGTGTTCTTTAGAAGAGAACATTGAACAAATTGATGGAAAAGAGATTATAAAAAAAGAAATATCAAGAATAAATAAACTAATAGATAAATCAAATCTGTTAAATTCGGAAAACGAAGAATTGGTCAAAACATATATTATTGCATCAGATAATTTTGTAGTATATAGACCATCGTTTGCCCTTTATACCATAATTGCTGGATATCCATGGTTTTTAGATTGGGGTAGAGATACTTTAATTGCATTTGAAGGACTATTGCTATTGTCAAATAGATATGAAATAGCAAAGGAAGTTTTATTAACATATATAAGAGATATAAAGTTTGGTTTAGTTCCAAATGGATACTCAGGATATGATAATAGACCATTATATAATAGTGCTGACGCATCATTGCTATTGTTTGAGCAAGTAAAAAAGTTTCTTAATTATACAAAAGACTATAACTTTGTAGAGAAAAAATATATATAGAAGTTTAATAAAAGTAATAGAGTCATATATAAATGGAATAAACCATGATAATAACAATATATGGTTGGATAAAGATGGGTTGCTTGTAGCAGGGACAGAACATACACAAAAAATACATGGATGGATGCAAAGGTGGGAGAATATTGTGTTACACCAAGAAACGGAAAAGCAGTTGAAATAAACGCAATGTGGTATAATGCATTAAAAATAGCAGAAGAACTTACAGAACTATATGGTACCAAAGAACAAGAGAAAAAAAAATACAATGAATTGGCAGAAAAATGTAAAAAAGAGCTTTACAGAGAAGTTTTTACAATAAAAAAGAAGAAAATGCTTATATGATGTCATTGGAGATAGCAAAATAAGGCCAAATCAATTATTTGCAATAAGCTTAACATATCAAGTTATAGAGCCAAACTCGGAAATAATAGCAACAGAAATGTTTGAAACAGTAACTAAAAAATTATTAAATGATTATGGATTAAAAACACTTGCTAAAGGGGAACCATTTTATAAAGAGGTATATGAGGGCGATGTTTTAAAAGAGATATGAGTTATCATCAAGGCATAACGTGGCCATGGCTATTAGGTATATACTCAGATGCATATAGAAATAGAATAAAAGCAGAGAAAAAATGCAAAAGTAAAAAATGAACTAAAAAAAAAGCAATACGAAAACTTTAGGGAAAATGTTAAACAAACATTTATAAAGGAAATGAACGAAAATTCAACTGTTGGAAGCATAAGCGAACTATATGATTCAAAAAAACCATATTTAGCAAAAGGCGCATTCGCACAAGCGTGGAGTGTATCAGAAATATTTAAAATAATTTTACAGAAGGGATAAAAAGTGAGAATATTAGGAATTGACCCAGGTTTTGCTATAACTGGGTATAGTATAATAGATTACATAGGCAATAAATTTAATTTAATAACCTCTGGTGCTGTCACAACAAAGGCTGGGGAATCATTTCCATTAAGATTATTAAAATTAAATAATGACTTAGAAAATATAATAGACGAGTATAAGCCAGATGCAATATCAGTAGAAGAATTATTTTTTAACAATAATGCAAAAACAGCCATAAATGTTGCTCAAGCAAGAGGAGTTATATTAGTTGTGGGAAGTAGAAAGCAAGTTCCAACATATGAATACACACCACTTCAGATAAAGCAAGCGGTTGTGGGATATGGAAGAGCTGATAAAATGCAAGTGCAAAAAATGGTTAAAAAACTATATTGAATGTTGAAAAATTGCCAAAATTAGATGACACTACAGACAGCATGGCTGCAGCAATATGTCATGCACATTCATCAAAATTTTCACAAAAATTATAGGAGTTTTTAATGGTATATTTATTATATGGAGAAGAAAGATATCTTTTAGAAAATAAAATAAAAAAGAATAAAAAAAAATTTGGAGAATTAATACAAGGAATAAATTATATACAAATAGGAGAAACAGAAATAGATAATATTATTTCAGATATTGAAACTCCTCCATTTGGGTATACAAAAAAAATGATACTAGCAAGAAACACGGGAATATTTAAAAAGAGCAAAAAAGACAACTAAAAAGGAAGAAAAAAGCTAAAACTATAGTGGACAAACTAGCTGAGTATATAGAAAAAAAATATAAAGCAAATAAATGAAACAGTAGATATTATTTTTGTAGAGGAAGAGGCAGAAAAAAAATTCATTGTATAAATCAATAGAAAAAAATGGCGAAGTTATTGAGTTTACAGAGTTAAAACTTCCAGAACTAATAAGCAATATAAAAAAAAATATGTAATGCATATAAAGTAAATATAGATGAAGCAACAACAAGATATTTTATAGAATGTTGTGGCACAAATATGCAAGAACTAATTAATGAAATAAGAAAAAATTGATAGAATATGCTGGAGAAAATGGAACAATAACATCAAGGGAAATAAATTTACTAAGCACAAAACAAATACAAGCAATAATATTTGATTTGACAGATAGTTTGGGAAAAAAAGGATATAGCACAATCTTTAAAAAGTGTTAAAAGGTTTAATAGCATCAAAAGAGCCAATACAAAAAATTTTAATAACACTGTATAATCATTTTAGAAAGTTATATATAGTAAAATTGCTGAAAAGAAGTAATAAAAAAACTTAATAACGGCTATGAATTTAAAACCAAATCAAACATTTCTTACTACAAAATATAAACAACAGGCAAAATATTTTGAAGAAATAGAATTAAATAAAATATTAAAAAGAATTATCAAATTTAGATTCAAATTACAAGAATGGATTAATAGATTTGCAAATAGGACTAGAAAGCATATTGTGTAGATATTGCTCAAAATAAAATGTATAAAAAATACCGATTTTTCTAAAAATATAGTAGAGATAGTGTAAAAGTAATCTATGAAAAAATGTAGGGACGATTTTAATCGTGCCCGTACTTCGAAGAAATTACTAAAAAAATTTATAAGAGAGGTATTTTTATGTATAATTTTAGAACAGACTTAGCTTTAGAAAGAAGAGATTTATATAAAAAGAGCAAATAATATAGAAAATGAAGTAGACGGAATAGAAACAGAAGAAGAAAAAGTAGATGAAGACATAAGAATAACTAGAGTAAAGGTTTTAAATGAAAATGGAGAAAAAAAGCAATAGGAAAAAAAGTTGGAAATTATATAACAATAGACATAAACAACTTGAAAATAGCGGGACAAGAGCAGATTCAAAAGGCTTCTGATACTTTAACAAAAGAATTAAAAAGAGTTATTAAAAAAAACATATAGGCGAACAAGAACCAATATTAGTTGTAGGATTAGGAAATTTATATGTTACACCAGATGCCTTGGGGCCAAAAGTTGTACAAGATATAGATATTACAAGGCACATATTGCAATATATGCCAGAAGTACTAGATAAAGATACAAGACCAGTAAAGCGCTATATCGCCAGGAGTATTAGGAACTACAGGAATAGAGACACTGGAAATATTAAAAGGAATAGTAGATAATATTAAACCTAAACTATTACTAATAATAGATGCTTTAGCATCAAGAAGTATAGAAAGAATAAGTAGCACAGTGCAATTAGCTGATACAGGTATAGTGCCAGGTGCGGGAGTTGGAAATACAAGAAAAGAATTAACAGAAGAAACATTGGGAGTACCTGTTATAGCAATAGGAATACCTACGGTTGTAGAAGCAGCAACAATAGCAGCAGACAGCTTAGACTTATTTATTCAAAAAATACAAGAACAAGCAAAATCAAATGATTTTCTAAACAAATTGCAAGAAGAAGATAAATATGAAATGATAAAATGAAGTACTTGCACCAAATGATTATAATTTTATAGTAACACCGAAAGAAATAGACTAATTAATAGAAAATATGAAAGATGTAGTGGCAAGAGGAATAAATTTTGCGACTCAAAAGTAGAGAGAATGGGCGATTTTAATCGCCCACTAAAAATATTTAATTGATATCTTGTATGGATTAATAAAATATGATAAAATTTAAAAGATTGCGAGTAAAGCAAACAAGTATAGAAAATGAACTAAAGGAGCGAAAAAAAATTGAGAATATTAAAAGATTTTAAAATACCTAATTTTAAATTTCCAAAGTTAAAAATGGATAATTTGTCAAAGATAGACAATGTAGAAGTTAATTATGAAGATGTAAAAAAGGCAGAAGAATATAAAAAAAAAGAAGAAAAAAAAAAAAATTATCCAACTACATCATATACAACAATAAAAGAAATATTTGCAAAAAACATACAAGAATTTTCTAAGGAAACTGCAATATTAGAAAAATTTAATCAAAGGAAAAATTTACGGAAATTACATATGAACAATTTGGAAATGATGTTATAAATTTTGGTACAGCATTAACTAAAAAATTATGTTTAAAAGATAAAAGAATAGTAATTATAGGGGAAAATACATATCACTGGTATGTATCTTATATGACAATGTTATGCGGGGCTGGAATAGCTGTACCTGTCGACAAAGAATTACCTGAAAACGAAATAGAAAATGTAATAAGAAGAGCAAAAGCATCAGCAGTTATTTTTTCCACGAAAAAATCAGATGCAATAAAAAAAATAGAAGAAAAATTACCGGAAGTACAATACTTTATACAAATGAATTCAGACAGCGAAATATCTGGAAAAAATGTTGGAATGGATTGTTTAATAAAACAGGGCAAACAACATGTAGAGCAGGGAGACAATTCTTTTATGGATATTAAAGTAGATCCAGACGAATTCAAAGTGCTAATTTTTACTTCTGGAACCACATCAAATTCAAAAGGGGTAATGTTGTGCAACAGAAATTTGGCTGCAAATATTAATGCGGTTTTAGCATATGTTAAGTTATATCCGAGTGATAGATTTATGTCTATTTTGCCATTACACCACACATATGAGTCTACAATTGGATTTTTTATTACCGTTTGCAATAGGCGGATCTGTGGCAGTATGCCAAGGACTAAAATATATAGTACCAAATTTACAAGAAACGAAACCTACAGCATTATTGACAGTACCATTATTGGTAGAAAATTTATATAAGAAAATAAATGCAAACATTAAAAAAAGTAAAAAAGAAAATATGGTAAATTCAATGATACACGTTACCAATGCATTAAAAAGCAGTTGGTGTAGATATCAAGAAAAAAGGTTTTTAACGAAATACATGAAAATTTGGGAGGAAATTTAAAATATATAGTTTCCGCAGCAGCACCGATAGATGCTAAAATTGGAAATTGGATTGAAGATATTGGAATAATTTTTTTACAAGGATATGGCTTAACAGAGACTGCACCAGTAGCAGCACTTACACCAGAGTTTGACGCAAAGATTGGCTCAGCAGGAAAAGCTGTTGTAGGAGCAGAATTAAAAATTGATAATCCAAATGAAAATGGCGAAGGAGAAATATTAATAAAGAGTCAGACATTGATGTTAGGCTATTATGAAGATGAAGATGCTACAAATAAAGTAATAAAAACAGTAGATGGTGAAAGATGGTTCTATTCAGGAGATATAGGCTATTTGGATGATGAAGGATTTTTGTATATAACAGGAAGATGTAAAAATGTTATTGTTACGCAAAATGGAAAAAATATATATCCAGAGGAAATTGAATTGTTATAGGGAGATATCCCAGAAATTAAAGAGAGTCTTGTATATGGAAAAGAGACTGAAAATGACAGAAAAGATGAGAATGAATTAATAATATCTGCAAAGGTAATACCAAATTATGAAGAGATAGAAAAGATACATGGAAAAGGTTTAACAGAAGAACAAGTATATAACATTATTTGGGAAAAAAGTTAAAAGCGTAAACAAAAAATTGACTTCGTATAAAGCAATTAAAAATTTAGAAATAAAACATGAAGAATTTGAAAAAACAACAACAATGAAAATAAAAAGATATGCGGAGCTAAAAAAGACAAAAATTGACTTGACAATAAAAAAAGCGTGTAATAAAATTGTAGTAGAAAATATCATAATCCTATTGTAATTTTATTTATAGCATTATATAATATTATTGAAATTGTAAAAGTAGATATAATAACATAGGACAAAGGAGGTAATGTTTACAATGTCTAGAGCTGGCATAGTAAACGTGAGAATGGTAATCACGGAAGAAAAAAAAATCTTATCAAATATTGATAAAGTACAAAAATTAATTAATCCAAACAGTAAAAAACAAATAGTACAATTAGAAGAAGATGCATATTTTAAAGATTTAATTGAATCAATAAAAACATACCTAATAGAATATCCAAAAAAGAAAAAGTTTTCCTAAAGGAGTCTATAAAGCATCATATCAATTGGTAGAATATGCAACAAGTGAGTTTGAAGAAAACACAAAAAAAATAGAAGAATTAATAAGACAAAGAGAAGCTAATATAGCGCTAGCAGCAAAACTTAAAAATATATTAAATGCAATAGTTAATAAAGAAGCAAATTGGAAACAAACACTTAAAGAGGCTTCAAATGATTTCTCAGAAGATATAATAGATACATTAGGGTTAATAGGAAGAGCAAAAATCAAAGAAATCACAAAATTGCCAAGATGCAATGAAGTTAATTAATGCTAGAATAGCAAATTTGGAGTCAAACCTACATATTGAAATAGACATGGAGAGAATAGAAGACAGATCAAAAAGCATTAAGCTACATAGGAATCGAAATTGCAGATGCGTTAAAGGCAATACCTGCACCTCAAGAAGAGAAAATAATACAAGAAGCAGATCAAGTAGCAATAGAAAATGAACAGTATATTGAAGAAACAAGAGTAAAAGTTAAACCAACTCTATGGCAAAGAATTAAAAATAGTAAGTTCGGAAGAACAGTAAGTAAAATTATGAGAATTAGAATAGTGGTACAAATACCTACACTTCCAGAAGGAAAAAGAAGAATAAAAAATGTCGAAAAACCAGTTAAAATAACTGGTTTTTTTGATAAAAATAATATTTACAAAACATAGTTAGAGTGATATAATTACGGTGTCAATAATTTAAAATATATATGAAAGGGGCTTAATTATGAAAACAAACAAACTAAAAATGATAATGACTATATTTTTTACAATTTTTATATTATGCATATTATCATTAACAGTTAACGCAACAAATGAAGAAATAGAAATATTAGAAAAATTAGAGGAAGGAGAAAAAAAAATATTATTTATATTTCGACAGATTCAGAATTTGAATTCGCCTTTTCAGATAACTCAGCAACAGAAATAGATGACTTAGTATTTTTACCATCGGTAACAGACACAAATGGAAATAACGTAGCTTATATAGACTCAACAATGTCAGCAACAACATATTTATGGGTAAAAAATACAACAAACAATACGATGCTTATAAAAGGATTAAAAGTAGATTTAACAGACACTGTTTACAGATAGTATTGTTGACGAAATAGCTGATATAACAAAAAAAAATTAAAGTTGACATGACTAAAAAAGAATAAGGAAGAAAAAGAAATTGACGGCGTAAAAACTACAATAACAACAGGCAAAGTAGAAATAACAGATAATGAAAATTCAGTATATAAATATCAATTAATTAAAGTTACAGACAGCAACAAAGATTTTGAAACTTTAATTGAAAATATGAATAAAGCAACCAATATGTTTGAAAAATTGAAAGCATATAAACACTTTTATAATAGATATTATGAGCTAGTGCCTTCACCACGTGATTTAGCATGGCAAGAAGTAAAAAACATGACTATACCACAACCAGAAACGTCAGAAAATGGAGACAAATATATTTTATGGTTAATGCAAGATGGCGATATTATAGATTTGCAAATATTAACTTGTACTAGAGCAGAAGATGGTGGAGAAGAAATAGAAACTGTTATAGTAAAAGAAACATCTAAATTACCTTTTACATATGATAGTATGATTTTATTTATAGTATTAGGAGTATTAATAGTATTAGCAATAGTGTTATTAATAGTTAAAAATAGAAAAAAATGAAAAATAGAATAATTAATATATTGTTAGCAATTTTAATAACAGGAATAATAGTAACAATAATACTTATAGTAATAAAATATGGAAGAAATCAAAAAAAAAAAAAAAAGAATTAAAGGATGTTGTTGAAATTGTTACAACAAAAAATAAAAGAAAATAAAGAAGAAAAATAAACCTATAGGCAATATAGAAGTGAAGGGTTATAAAGTAGAGGGAATAATAAAAATTTCTAAAATAAATATAGAATATCCAATACTAGAAAAAACAACTGATGAGGCTATGCAGTATTCTGTTACACCCTTGTTGGGGTGATAGTGTGAATTCAATAGGAAATTACACAATAGCAGGGCATAATAATATTGATGGTACAATGTTTGGGAATACAGACAGATTAGAAGAAGGAGACATTATAGAATTAACAGGACTTGACGGAAAAAAAAAAGTACAATATAAAATATTTAAGCAATATATTATTGATCCAGAAGATGTTAATTGTGTAAAAAGTGTGAAGGCAGGAACTAGAGAAGTAACTTTAATAACTTGCCAAAATGGACATAAAAAAAATAGATTAGTAACAAAGGCAAGAGAAATAGAACAAGAATAATTAATATAAAAGGTAGTGTAAGGTAATCTATGAAAAATGTAGATGTGATTTTAATCGCTCGCACTTTGAAGAAATTACCAAAATAGAAATGGAAAGGGCAAAAAAAATGAAAAGCAAGTTCAGTTATAAAAGCAAAAGAACTATTATAATAGCAGCAATTATAACAGTACTTTTTAGCTGGAACAGCAACAGGTGTGTATTTCTTTACAAAAGGTAATGCACAAGCACAAGCTGCTGGCGATAATAATACAACACAAGAACAATATGGCGAAGCACCAGAGGAAAACAAGAACGAACAACAAAATAATACATCAGGAGAATGAACAAAATAAAAATGAACAAGGAGAGACAACTCAAATCAACAAGAAGAACAGGAAACAGAAAGACAAGAGCAAACAACAAATAACAATCAAACAACGCAAAATGAACAAACAACAACAACTACAACAGGGGAAGTTCCAAATCAAGAATATGTAACTGAAAGAGAAGAAACAGTTAAAAAATCCTTGGGAATCATTAGAAGTGGGCTGGGGACCAACACAATTTGCGTCAATTGCATCAACTGCAAACTTAACAGCAAAGAAATCAAATCTTGAAATACATAAGACTGTAGACAAAGAAAGTGTAAAAATAGGAGATACACTAACATATACTATAAGCGTAAAGAATAATGGAGACAAAGTTGCAAAAAGCAATAATATATGACAATGTACCAGAAGGAACAGTATTACTAAATAAAGATAATAATGAAGATGAAAATACAAAAAAAAATTAACTTGAGAGTAACAGTAGAGCCTGGAGAAACAGAGAATGTTGAAATTTACAGTAAGAGTTAAAGCAGAAAAAGGAACAATAAAAAACTCTGCAATAGTTAACGGAAAAACAACGGAAGAAACAGAAACAGGAATTATAAATATCACAGGTAAAAAAGAAGTAAATACCTCAGAAGCAAAAAGTTGGAGATACATTAACATATACAATTACATTAACAAATAGTGGAAATGCAACAGGAACAGTAACAGTAACAGATGAAATCCCAGCCGGAACAACATTAGTTGAAAAGTCAATAACAAATAATGGTGTTGAATCTAATGGAACAATCACATGGACTGATGTAGAAGTAAAAGCTGGAGATACAGTAGAAGTTTCATTTAAAGTAACAATTAACAACGATACAAAAACATCAGTAAGAAACACAGCTGTAATTGATGATAACAAACCAACAGAAGAAGTTGAAACAAAAGTTGCAAAATATTACAGGAGCAAAATCTGTAGATAAATCAACAGCAAAAAGTTGGAGATACATTAACATACACAATAAAATTAACAAATAGTGGAAATGGTGATGGAAAAGTAACAGTAACAGATGAAATCCCAACAGGAACAACATTAGTTGCAGATTCAATAACAGCCAATGGAAGTTATAATGAAGAGAATAAAACAATTACATGGACAGATGTAAAAGTAGAAGCTGGAAAAACAGCAGAAGTTTCATTTAAAGTAACAATTAACAGCGACACAAAAACATCAGTAACAAACAAAGCGGTAATAGATGGAAACAAACCAACAGAAGAAGTTGAAACAAAAGTTGCAAATATTACAGGAGCAAAATCTGTAGATAAATCAACAGCAAAAGTTGGAGATACATTAACATATACAATTGAATTAACAAATAGTGGAAATGGTGATGGAAAAGTAACAGTAACAGATGAAATTCCAACAGGAACAACATTAGTTGCAGATTCAATAACAGCCAATGGAAGTTATAATGAAGAGAATAAAACAATTACATGGACAGATGTAAAAGTAGAAGCTGGAGAAAAACAGCAGAAGTTTCATTTAAAGCAACAATTAACAGCGACACAAAAACATCAGTAACAAACAAAGCGGTAATAGATGGAAACAAACCAACAGAAGAAGTTGAAACAAAAGTTGCAAACATAACAGGAACAAAAACAGTAGACAAAACAGAAGCAAAAAGTTGGAGATACATTAACATATACAATTACATTAACAAATAACGGAAATGCAGATGGAACAGTAACAGTAACAGATGAAATCCCAACAGGAACAAGAATAAAAAAGACGAAAACACAACTGGATATAATAACAAAGCAACAAATACAATGATATGGTCAGATGTAGAAGTAAAAGCAGGAAAATCGGTCGAATTAACATTAGAAGTTGTAGTCAAAGATGATACAACAGATACAGTAAAGAACGTTGCAAAAATAGATAACAAAGAAATACCAGAAAAACCAGAAACAAAAGTTGCAAACATAACAGGAACAAAAACAGTAGACAAAACAGAAGCAAAGGGTTGGAGATACATTAACATATACAATTACATTAACAAATACTGGAAATGCAACAGGAACAGTAACAGTAACCGATGAAATCCCAACAGGAACAACATTAGTTGCAGATTCAATAACAGCCAATGGAAGTTATAATGAAGAGAATAAAACAATTACATGGACAGATGTAAAAGTAGAAGCTGGAAAATCGGTCGAATTAACATTAGAAGTTGTAGTCAAAGATGATACAACAGATACAGTAAAGAACGTTGCAAAAATAGATAACAAAGAAATACCAGAAAAACCAGAAACAAAAGTTGAAAACATAACAGGAACAAAAACAGTAGACAAAACAGAAGCAAAAGTTGGAGATACATTAACATATACAATTACATTAACAAATAATGGAAATGCAGATGGAACAGTAACAGTAACAGATGAAATCCCAACAGGAAGAAGAATAAAAGACGAAAACACAACTGGATCTAATAAAGCAACAAATACAATGACATGGTCAGATGTAAGAAGTAAAAGCAGGAAAATCGGTCGAATTAACATTAGAAGTTGTAGTAGAGGGTGGAGTATCAGAAATTACAAATACTGGAAAAATAGATAATAATGAAATTACAGATAAACCAAAGACAATTGTAAAATACTATTATACAATAGAACATTATACAGAAAATTTGATGGCGAGTCATATACTAAAGTTGACGAAGATATTATTAAAGATGTTTTAGCAGGAACAGAAACAAGTTATACAGCTAAAGAAGATTATACTGGATTTACATTTGATGATGACAAAACAGAAAATAAAGGTGCAAAAGTGCCAGCAAATAACGATTTAGTAATAAGACTATATTATACAAGAAATAGTTACGAAGTAATATATAAGTATGTAGGAAATGTTCCAACAGGAGCAAGTGAGTTACCAGCAAAAGCAACATATAAATATGGATCAAAAGTTAAGGTAGCAGAAAATGCAACAGCACCAGGATATGAATTTAGTAGTTGGAGTATAAAAAGATTTCACAATGCCAGCAAGCAATGTAGAAATCGAAGGAAGTTTTACTGCAAAAATAGATACAAAATATACAGTAGAATATTACTATCAAATAAATGGAGAGTATAAGGATACAACTGCTATTAAAGAAACAAGAACAGGAACGACAGGAGAAACTGTAAGCGTTACAGAAAACGATAAAAATCAATTGACATATAATGGTAAAAAATATGTGTTTGATCAAGAATATCCAGAAAATATTTTGAGCGGAAATATAGCAGGAGATGGAAGCTTAATATTAAAGTTATATTTCAAGCAACAGTTTACTGTAAGATATACAGATGGTGTTGAAAATGAAACTATATTTGAAGATAAAGTAACATCAGGGTTAAACTACAATGACGATACTCCAAAATTTGGAAATGATCCTGTAAGAATTGGTTATGAATTTATGAAGTGGACACCTGAAGTAGAAGAAAAAGTAACTGCCGATGCAACATATGTAGCTCAATGGCAAGCTAAAAAAATATCAATATACAGTAAACTATTACTATAACGGCAAAATAGATCCGAAAGCTGGAATAAATGAAGAAGCAGAATACGGTTCAGAAGTTGGATACATGGATAAAAAGTAATGGATTTACATTTGAAAAAGTTGATCCATCTTCTGGAAAAATTACTATTTGCGAAGATGCAACAAAAGAATATAATAAATGTTTATTATATAAAAGAAGTGCTTTCAGTAAAGAAAGAAGCAACAAATAATAGTGTAAATGCAGGAGATAATATTGAATATACTATAACGGTAAGAAACAATGGATTAAAAGGAATCACTACAACTGTAACAGATACATTACCAACAGAAATAGACCTATCAGAAGAAGGAATTAAGATTATAGAAGATTCAATAACTTCAGGAGGAAAATATTCAGAAGGTAAGATTATATGGGATTCTATAAACATTGATGCTGGAACTTTGGATGAAAAAAAGGAGAAATGCTACCAGCTGAACTAACATTAACATTTACCGCAAAACTTAAAGGAAATACAATAGGAAAGACTGTAACAAACACAGTAAGCCTACCAGAAGGTGCAGGAGAAGAAAAAGGACATTACAGCCATAGCAGAAAAAAACAGTTGAAGAAAAGTCAATAGAAGTTGTAGAAATGACAGAAGGCAAAAAAAAGAATACAACAGATTCTAACATTGTAATTGTTATGGACTTATCTTCTAGTATGAACTGGTCAATAGATAACAATAAACAAAAAACAGCAGAGTTGGCTAAGAGAAGATTAACAGCTGCTAAAAAAATGCTACAAAAAACATTTATAGAGAATTTCTATGCAAACGGACAGAATGCAAATTCTACAGTTTCTGTAGTAGCATTTAACAATAAGGCATGGTTACTAGAATTTAAAGGAAATAAAACAACAGCAACAAGACAAAATTATGAAGACTTGCTAGAAGCAATTAATAAAATTTCTATAGGTGATAAACCAAGCGGATATGGAACCTATATGAAAAAAGCCTTAGATAAGACAAATGAGAAGATTTTCGGAACAAACGGGTTAGCAACAACAGAACAATACAAAAATAATAATAATGTCGTAATATTCTTGAGTGATGGAAAACCATCAGAAAAGAATAGAAACGAAAATATAGATTATTCTGGTGTTAATGATAAGGCAACACCTATAAAAGCAAAAGGCGCCAGCTTATATACAATTGGATTTGGACCTGAGTATGCTACAGTTCCAAACCCTATAAAAGATGATTCACCATATGGACTGCTTAAAAATATGTCATCAAATGGTAAAAAGTATATCAAGCAAGTGATACAGATACACTTGTAAAGCAATTTACAGATATATTAGCAGAAGAAAATCAATCTAAGACATTAATAACAGGTATATTTGAAGGCAAAAAAAAAATAACAAATGGAACATTAAAAATACAAATGTCTAAAGAATTGGTAATAAATGAAGAAAACAAATTAGTTATAAAACATAATGACCAAGGTGTAATTGTAGAATGCAGTAGTGAAGCAAACTTGGAGAATTATTATATAACCTATGATAGTGCTACAAAGACATTGACATGGAATATTAATGAATATTTAACCTCAAATTCTAATGGAATTACAGAACTAAAAGGAACTGTTAAGTTTGTTTATTATATTTCAAGAAATTCATAGAAAATAATGGAAAAAAAAGGTCTAATTTTATATAAGTTAGGCCTTTTTATAATTTGTATATTTACAAAAGTGTGATAAAATCCATAAGAAATATAATGATTTATCATCATTTGATAGAATATATGGAAAATTTCATACAATTTTAAAGATTAGACAATAGTGTAATATAATTGTAAAAAAAAAAATAACATTTATTTGTAATAAAATAAATTCATATATGTTATATAATAAAAAAATAGTAGGAGTAATGTATATGAATGATAAAAAACTATTTGAACTAACTGGTATAAATGTAATAGAAAAAATTGAATTTGAAGCTAAAGAAGAAAAATAGTAGATAATGTTGCAAACATATTGGCAAGTGAATTTGAGCAAATTAATTATAGGGAAATTAAAACAAAGTTGTTAGAAACGCCAATGTACATAGCTGATGTACCAAACCAATATTATGGAGTTGTTTTTTTGCACGATAATTCTTCTATATATATAGATAAAAAAAAATTGATATTTTAGAATTGTCAGAAAAAGAGTTATACATGAATTTATACATGCAATACAAACAGTAAAAACAAAAAGAATAATACCCAAAAGTGGGAGTTTGCGAATTTAATGAATTTAAAGCAACAGGAATAGGATTAAATGAAGCAGCAGTACAATATATAACATCTAAAATAGAAGGAAAAAAAATATGAATATATAGAAAAATATGAGGTTGTTGCTAAAACGTATAATGAACAAAGATATCCGTTAATGTGCAATTTAATATTACAACTAATTTATGTGACGGGAGAAAACATTTTTCTGGACAGTATACTAAATTGTAAAAAAATGATTTTGAATATAAAATAATGGAAAATTGTGGAGAAGGAACTTATACAACAATAATTAATGGATTAGATAAAATGTTATATGCAGAAGAAGAAAAAATATACAACTATTTCAATTTTTAGAAAAAGCATAAACAAACGAGTAATGCAAACACAGATTATGCAACAACAGAGCAAAAATATATAGAACAATGGCAAAAATAGAAGCAAACAGAAAAATAATAAAAGAGACATATATAAAATTGGAAAATTTAATATTAAATTCATATTTTAACAAATACTTTTCAAGAATAGAAACACTAGATGATATAATAGCATATAGAAAAAGACTTGTATAATTATAAAAGAAATATATGGAATGAATAGCTTTGATAATGAATATAACAAATATTATTCAAACAAAATAAAAAGATTTGGAAGATAAACGAATTAATATAATGAGAAAAAAACAGGACAATTTTCTTTAGCTAAAACAGATAACAAGATATTAAATATCTTTTTTCAAAAAAAAAGAGCTGCATTATTGGGCATATTTAAAAGAAACATACAAAAAAGAAGAAAAACAGATAAAGTTTTCTTCTTTTTTTACTTATAAAAAAACATATTTAAAAAATTAAGAACAATAATTCCTAATCCAATTTTCCAGGTAATTGTAGTAGTTTTATCAAATAAATTACGAGCCAATGCTAAACGGTATTCTTTTTTCTAACAGTTAAAGCAAGGCAATTTGTGTTATCTGTAGTCTCTTTTGGAATGTTCATATTTATTTCATTCACATTTATCACCTCCTCTATATTTATCATAAGTAAACTAAAAAATTATTAATTAAAAGTATAACATAAAAGGAAAAAAAATATTGCAATAACGTTGACATATGTTCCAAGATATGGTAAAATAATTAACTGTAAGCCGCCTAGGTCGGGTAACTAAATATTAGCTAAAAGCTAATTACCTTTGAATTTTATGCTTAGCGAGTATTCGGATAAGAGGAGGTGTACATGTAATGTACGCAATAATTGAAAGCTGTGGAAGACAATACAAAGTAGCAGAAGGAGATGTAGTATTCTTTTGAAAAATTAGAAGGCGAAGAAGGAAAAAAAGTTACATTTGATAATGTAGTTTTAGTATCTAATGATTCAAAAGTAGAAGTAGGAGCTCCTTATGTAAAAGGTGTAAAAGTAGAAGGAAAAAGTAGTTTCTCATGGTAAAGGTAAAAAAAATCTTAGTGTACAAATATAAAGCAAAAAAAGAATTATAGAAGAACACAAGGTCATAGACAACCATATACAAAAAGTAGAAATTACAAAGATAAAAATGCCTACAGAAAAAGCAGAAGTAAAGGAAGCTTCAGCAAAAAAAGGCAACTGCTAAAAAAGAAGCATAATAAGAGATATAAAGCACATGAAGGGAGTGAGAAAACATGGCTCATAAGAAAGGTCAAGGTAGTGTTAAAAACGGTAGAGATAGTGAATCTAAACGTTTAGGACTAAAAAGAGCTGATGGACAAATAGTTCCAGCAGGAAATATATTAGTTAGACAGAGAGGCACTAAATTCCATCCAGGAACAAATGTTGGAATTGGTAGTGATGATACGTTATATGCAAAAAGTAACTGGAAAAGTTAAATTTGAGAGACTAGGAAGAGATAAAAAAGAAAGTCAGTGTTTATCCAGTGGAAGAAGGTAACAATTAGGGACAGTCCCCAATTGTCCAAAAAAGCAGTAGAAAAAAGTTCTACTGCTTTTTGTCATAATACTTGCAAATAGGCAATATTTACCTTATAATTATATAAGAAAAATGTATAATAAATTTAAAAAGGAGATTGTACTATGGAAAGTAAAAAACGTGTTTTGACAGGAGATAGACCAACCGGAAAATTACATATAGGGCACTATTTTGGGTCTTTAAAAAAAGAGAGTAGAAATGCAAAATAGTGGAGAGTATGATTTATATATATTAATAGCAGATGTTCAGGCATTAACAGATAACTTTAACAATCCAGACAAAGTCAGAGCAAATGTAAGACAAGTAGCATTAGATTATTTATCTATAGGGATAGACCCTGAGAAAACCACAATATATATTCAATCTATGATACCAGAAACAGCAGAACTTACAGTCTTTTATTCAAACCTAGTTACAATAGCAAGACTGCAAAGAAACCCTACAGTAAAGACGGAAATAGCTCAGAAAAAAAAGAACTATTTGGCGAAAGTGTAACATATGGGTTCTTGGGGTATCCTGTAAGTCAAGCAGCAGATATAACATGTTTTGATGGCGAACTAGTACCAGTAGGAGAGGATCAACTTCCTTTAATTGAACAATGTAGAGAGATAGTAAGAAAATTTAATAGTATTTATGGAGAGACATTAAAAGAGCCAGAGGCAGTGCTATCTAAAGGAAAAAAGAATAAAAGGGCTAGATGGAAATGAAAAAAATGGGTAAATCCTTAGGAAATGCAATATATTTATCTGACAGTGAGGAAGAAGTTAATAAAAAAGTTATGAGCGCGGTAACAGACCCTAATAGAATAAAAAAAGATGACTTGGGAAATCCAAATATATGTATGGTTGCATATTATCATAACTTGTTTACAAATTTAGAAGAATATTCTACAGTTTGTAAAGAATGTAGAGCAGGAGAAAGAGGATGTGTAGCGTGCAAAAAGCAATTAGCAAAAAATATTAACGAATTTCTAAAGCCAATGAGAGAAAAAAGAGCATATTATGAAGAACACCCAGAAATAGTAGATAAAATATTAATGGAAGGAACAGCCAAAGCTCAAAAAACAGCTAAAGAAACAATGAAAAAAGTAAAAAAAGCAATGAAATTAGATTATTAAAGGACATTTTAGACGAAGCGATTTTGTCATTTATGCAAAAGAAAAATAGATGAAAAAAAAAGATGGAAATGATAAAGACAAAAGAATTTTTAAAAGCTAAAAAAGAATATATGAAAGAAGGAAGATAATGTTTACTGACTATGTAAAAATAATTGTAAAAAGCAGGCGATGGAGGTAATGGAGCTGTTTCTTTTTCGTCGTGAAAAGTATGTAGCAGCAGGAGGACCAGATGGAGGAGATGGAGGCAAAGGAGGAGATGTTTACTTTGCAGTGGATCCAGACGCTAATACATTAATAGATTTTAGATACAAAAAAGAAATTTAAAGCGGAAAATGGTAATAATGGAGAAGGCGGACATAGATATGGAAAAAGTGGGGAAGATCTTACTATTAAAGTACCATTGGGAACTATAATAAAGGATTCAGCCACTGGAAGAGTATTGGCAGATTTGTCGGAAAAAGGCGAAAAAAGAGCTAATTATATTAGGAGGAAGAGGTGGAAAAGGAAATTCACACTTCGCAACTTCAACCAGACAAGCTCCTAGATTTTCACAGCAAGGAGAAAAAAGGGGAAGAAAAAGAATTAATACTTGAATTAAAATTATTAGCAGATGTTGGACTAATTGGATTTCCAAATGTAGGCAAATCAACATTTTTTATCAGTAACAACATCAGCAACGCCTAAAATAGCGGATTATCACTTTACAACATTAGAACCTAATTTGGGAGTTGTAAAGAGTGAATATGGAGACAGCTTTGTAATTGCAGATATACCTGGAATTATAGAAGGTGCAAGCGAAGGAACAGGGTTAGGACTTCAATTTTTACGACATATAGAGAGGACAAGATTGTTATTACATGTAATAGATGTATCTGGCTCGGAAGGAAGAAATCCAGTAGAAGACTTTAAGATTATAAACAATGAGCTAAAAAAATATAGTGAAAAAATTAAGCAAAAGAAAAGCAGATAATAGTAGCAAACAAAATAGATAGTATGCAAGATGAAACACTTTATAAAGAATTAAGCGAATTAGCTAAAAAAGAAAAATTGGAAATATTTAAAATATCAGCAGTTACAGTAGAAGGAATAAAAGAACTTTTAAATAAGGTTTCGCAAGAATTGAAAGAATTACCAAAAAGAAGATCTTGTAGAAGTAAGTAGAAAAAGATAAAAAAAATATATGAATTAAAAAGATGAATCACAATTTACAATATATAAAGAAGGAAAAATCTTTGTTGTTGAAGGTCAAGCAGTACAAAGGGTAATGAGAAGAGTAAATGTAGAAGACAATGAATCACTACATTATTTCCATAAATGCTTAGATGACTTAGGAGTAAATCAAGCGTTGAAAAAAGCAGGGGGGTACAAGAAGGTGATACTGTAAGAGTAGTGGATTGGGAATTAGAATGGTATGATTAAAATTTAAAACTTTTGTTTGACATTTATTTGTTTGTATGATATTATATTGGCAGATAAAAAAGAAGGAGTGATTTATAGTGAGAGAAAAAAAAAACTAAAAACTGGCATTAATAAAAGGGAAAAGGCAATATTAAAATTTATAGAAAAAGCAAATAAACAAAAACGGTTATCCACCATCAGTAAGAGAGATAGGAGAAGCTGTTGATCTAAAATCTACTGCTACGGTACATGGATATTTATCTAGACTAGAGCAAAAGGGGTATATTAAAAAAAGAACAAAAAAAGGTAGAACATTAAGATTACTAAAAGGGGAAGACGGAAAAGAAAGAAACAAAAAAGGCAGAACCTAAAAATCTATATACAGGTAAAGAAATGGTAGAGGTTCCTGTAATTGGAAAAATTACAGCTGGAGAACCTATTTTAGCAGTTGAGAATGTAACAGATACATTTCAATTCCACTAGACTTTGTTGGAAATTGTGAAAGCTTTATGCTAACAGTTAGAGGAGAAAGCATGATAGAAGCTGGAATCTTAAATGGAGATTATATTTTAGTAAAAAAAAAAAAACACAGCAGAAAATGGTGAAATAGTTGTAGCTTTAATAGGAGATGAAGCAACAGTAAAAAACATTTTATAAAGAAAAAGACCATATAAGATTGCAACCAGAAAATAGTACAATGGATCCTATTATAGTTCCAGATTGCCAAATTCTAGGAAAAGTTGGAGGAGTATTTAAAAAATATAAAATTCCTATATAAATAAGAAAGGGGAACAAAATGAGTGATTATATGGACTTTTGGTGCATAGATAAAAAGAAAAAAAGAATGCACAATATAATAATGTATATCTTAATAATTGCACTATTATTTGTATTTTCAAATGTAATGATTTATTTATATATAAATGGAACATACAAGGCAATAGAGGATAGTAAAATAGAAGTAGAAAATCCTAACATAACTATTGAACAAGCAAAAGCAACCTATGTTAATGGATATGTAAATGGAAAGATAAAAAATAATACAGAAGAAACAATTAATGAAAAGTACATAAAATTTGAATTTTCTACACTTAGAGATGTGAATATAGGAAATAAATATTTAAAAATAGAAAATTTGGAACCGGGACAAGAAATAGAATATAAGGTTAATTTTAAATATCAAGACATAAAAAAGATGAAGATTAGTGAAGCAACAGCAGAAGAAGTAAAAAAAAATGCAACAGAAAGCGAATTTGAGATAACAGAAGAAATGAAACAAGGAATGTTAATAGGAACACTATTAATATTATTATTAAAAAATAACAACACAAACACTTGAAAAATAAGCAAAAAAAGTGTTACTATATGAAATAATTATAAAAAAAAGCGATAATAAAGGACACGGTATATAAATTAGTAATATTTAGAGAGCCAAATACTTGCTGAAATTTTGGTATATGAAAAATATATATTATCACCTTTTATGTTGTTTAATTGAACAGAAATAAGTAAATTAAACCGTAAATCTTGCGTTAAAGATATTAAGAGAGATAATATTAAATTATCTAATTTAGGTGGTACCGCGGAAACAAAACCATTTCGTCCTAAAAAGGGCGGAATGGTTTTTAACATACATTGAAAAATGTAGGGACGATTTTAATCGCCCGCACTTCGAAGAAATTACTAAAAAAAGAACAGGAAGGGGAAAAATAAAGTGGAAGAAGAAAAAAAAAAAGATTATGGCAAAACACTTAACTTGCCAAAGTACAGATTTTCCGATGAGAGGAAATTTACCAGAAAATGAACCAAAAATAAAAGAAGAGTTGTATGACAATGGACTGTATGAAAAAATGTTAAAGAAGAATGAGGGAAAAAACACCATTTGTATTACATGATGGACCTCCATATGCAAATGGAGAAATCCATTTAGGACATACTTTAAATAAGGTACTTAAAGATACGGTGGTAAGATATAAAAATTTAAAAGGGTATTATACTCCTTTTATACCAGGTTTTGATACACATGGATTGCCAACAGAGAAAAAGAGCAATACAAGTATTAGGGCTTAATAAAGATGAAATAGGAGTTACAAAATTTAGAAATACATGTCGAGACTTTGCATTAGGTTTTGTTCAAAAAACAAACTGAGGGATTTAGAAGATTAGAGTTTTAGGCGATTGGGAAAACCCATATATAACATTAAAGCCAGAATTTGAGGCAAGACAGATTGGCGTATTTGGAGAAATGTACCAAAAAAAGGTTATATATATAAAGGTCTAAAACCTGTATACTGGTGTACAGACTGTGAAACAGCATTAGCAGAAGCAGAAATAGAATATGCTGATGTAAAAACAACATCAATATATGTAAAATTTAGGGTGGCAGATGGAAAAGGAAAGTTAGATGAAAAAAAGACACATATATAGTAATTTGGACTACTACGCCTTGGACACTTCCAGGAAATACAGGAATAACTGTAGGAGAAGAATTTGAATATAGTGTTGTAGACACGGGAAAAGAAAAAATTAGTAATAGCAACAGAACTTGTAGATAAAGTAATGCAACTAGCTAAAATAGAAAATTATAAAACTATAAAACAATTAAAGGGGAAAGATCTAGAAGGAATACAATGTAAAACATCCATTTTTAGACAGAAACTCAAAAAGTTGTATTAGGTAGTGAAGATACAATATTGGTAGAATTGGGTACAGGTACAGGGGCTGTACATACTGCACCTGGTTATGGTAAAGAAGATTATCTTTGTGGAATGAAAAATGGATTAGAAATAGTAGTAACAGTAGATGGAAAAGGCTATCAGACAGAAGGAGCAGGACCATTTAAAGGGTTATTCTATGAAAAATCAAATGCAGAAATAATTAAATGGCTAGAAGAAAATAATGCATTATTGCAAAAAAGAAGAATTAGTTCACTCATATCCACATTGTTGGAGATGTAAAAATCCAATTATATTTAGAGCAACAGATCAATGGTTTGCTTCAATAGATGGCTTTAGAGAAAAAAGCTATAGAAGAAATAAAGAAAGTTGATTGGATTCCAACATGGGGAGAAGATAGAATATTAAACATGGTAAAAGATAGAAGTGACTGGTGCATTTCTAGACAACGTACATGGGGTGTACCAATACCAATATTCTATTGCAAAGAATGTGGAAAAAGAATATATTACAAAAAAGAAAGCATAGAAAAAATTCAAAAAATATTTAGAGAAAAAGGGTCTAATGCTTGGTTTGATATGATCAGAAGAAGAGTTGATGCCAGAAGGTGCAAAATGTGAATGTGGGCATACACACTTTAAAAAAGAAACTGACATTATGGATGTTTGGTTTGACTCTGGTTCTTCACATCAAGGCGTATTGGTTGAAAGAAAGGTTTACCATATCCAGCAGATTTATATCTAGAGGGAAATGACCAATATAGAGGATGGTTCAAATCATCTATGTTAACAGCAGTTGCAACAACAGGTCAATCACCATATAAACAAGTTTTAACACATGGATTTTTAATAGACATGGATGGAAGAAAAATGTCTAAATCATTAGGTAATGGTGTAAATCCACAAGATGCAATAAAACAATACGGAGCAGATATACTAAGACTATGGGTAATATCTTCAGACTTTAAATCAGATATAACTGTATCACAAGATATTATGAAACAAATAGCAGAAGTTTATAGAAAAATAAGAAACACAGCAAGATATATATTAGGCAATATTTCTGACTATAACCCAGAAGAACCTGTAGAATATAATAAGTTACAAGAAATAGATAAATGGGCTTTAACAAGGCTAAATAAACTTATTAAAGATTGTACGAATAATTATGACAAGTACGATTTTCATATTGTATATCACGATATAAATCAATTTTGCGTAACAGATATGAGTAATTTTTATCTAGATATAATAAAAAGATAGATTATACTCTTCTAAAAAGGACTCTATAGAAAGAAGAGCAGCACAAACAACAATGTATGAAATATTAAATACATTAGTAAAAATATTAGCTCAATTTTATGCTATACAGCTGAAGAAATATGGAAATATATGCCACACACGAAAAATGAACAAGTAGAAAGTGTTATGCTAACATATTTCCCAGAGGTTAATGAACAATATGACAATAAAGAACTAACAGAGAAATGGAATAAGATATTAGAACTAAAAGAGTTGGTATCTAAAAACTTAGAGTTAGCAAGAGCAGACAAAATTATAGGACACTCTTTGAATGCAAAGATAAACATTATATGCAAATGACAAAGATTACGAGTTTATAAAAAATAATTTAGAAATATTAAAAACAGTATTTATTGTTTCAGATTTACAGGTTGAAGAAAATTTGAGAAAAGAAAAAGAAAAAAATCGGCATAAAAGTAGAAATGGCAGAAGGAGAAAAATGTGAAAGATGTTGGATGTATTCTACAACAGTAGGAGAAGACAAAGGAAAAATCCTACAATATGCCATAGATGCAGTCAAGTAATTAAGGAGTAACAAAATGAAAGTATCAGATTTTAATTATAATCTGCCACAAGAACTAATTGCACAGGTTCAATAAAAAATAGAGATGAGTCAAGATTAATGGTTTTAGATAAAAAGAATAAAACAATAGAACACAAAATATTCAAAGATATAATAAATTATCTAAAACCAGGAGACTGTCTTGTAAGAAATAATACAAAAGTAATACCAGCAAGACTATATGGAATAAAAGAAGAAACAGGAATAAATGTAGAATTTTTTACTTTTGAATAGAATTGAAGGCGACTATTGGGAAGTTATGGTTAGACCGGGTAGACGTTTAAAAGAAGGAACAAAAAGTAATATTTGGAAATGGAATATTACAGGCAGAGATATTAGAAATAATGAATGGTGGAAATAGAAAAGTTAAATTTACATATGAAGGAATTTTTAACGAAATTTTAGATAAAATTGGACTTATGCCATTACCACCATATATTCACGAAAAAAACTAAAAAGAAAAAGATAGATATCAGACAGTGTATGCAAAGTATGAAGGCTCAGCAGCGGCGCCAACAGCTGGTCTACACTTTACAAATGAGTTATTAGAAGAGATTAGACAAAAAGGAATAGATATAGCAAATGTAACATTGCATGTGGGAATAGGTACCTTTAGACCAGTTAAAGAAGAAAATGTAGAAGAACATGCTATGCATACAGAGCATTTTTTACATTAAACAAGAAGATGTAGAAAAAAATAAATAAAGCAAAAAAAAGAAGGACACAGAATAATAGCTGTTGGAACAACTTCTTGTAGAGTGTTAGAAAGTATTGCAGATGAAAATGGATATGTAAAACCAATAGAAGCAGATACAGGAATATTCATCTATCCAGGTTATAAATTTAAATGTATAGATGGTTTAATTACAAATTTTCATTTACCAGAATCTACTTTAATAATGCTAGTGTCAGCGTTAGCAGGTAAAGATTATATAATGCATGCATATGAGGGAAGCGGTCAAAGAAAAAATATAGATTTTTTTCTTTTGGAGATGCAATGGCTATATTATAAAACAATTAAATATATAAAAAATTATTTGCATTTTAGGAAAGGAAACAAGAATGAAATCAGCAATAACATATGAATTATTACATGTTGACAAAAATAGTGGTGCTAGAAGAGGAATAGTACATACTCCACATGGAGACATACAAACACCAATTTTTATGCCTGTAGGAACACAGGCAACAGTAAAATCTTTAACACCTGAAGAACTAAAAAAGAAGAAGTAAAAGCACAAATTATATTATCAAATACATATCATTTATACTTAAGACCAGGAAATAAAATAGTAAAAGAAGCAGGTGGATTACACAAATTTATGAATTGGGATAGACCAATATTAACAGACAGTGGAGGATTTCAGGTTTTTTAGCTTAAGTGATTTAAGAACTATAACAGAACAAGGGGTGGAGTTCAAGTCACATTTAGATGGTAGCAAACACTTCTTTTCACCAGAAAAAGTAATGGAAATAGAAGAAGCGTTGGGAGCAGATATAATAATGTCATTTGACGAATGTGTTGAATACCCAGCTACATATGAATATACAAAACAATCAATGGAAAGAACAACAAGGTGGGCTGTTAGGTGTAAAGAAGCACACAAAAATACAGATAAACAGGGGCTATTTGGAATAATACAAGGCGGATTTTATGAAGATTTAAGAAAGCAAAGTGCAGAAGACTTAATTAAATTGGATTTTCCAGGATATGCAATAGGAGGAATAAGTGTAGGAGAACCAACTGAAGAATTCCTAAGAATATTAAAATATACCACTCCATTAATGCCAGAAAATAAACCTAGATACCTTATGGGAGTTGGTAGTCCAGATTACCTAATAGAGGCAGCTCTTGCTGGAATAGATATGTGTGATTGTGTATTGCCAACAAGGATTGCTAGAAATGGAACAGCAATGACATCTAATGGAAAAGTGGTAGTAAGAAATGCAGTATATGCAAAAAGATTGGGGACCACTTGATTCAGAATGTGACTGCTATACTTGTAAAAATTATACAAGAGCATATATAAGACATTTGATAAAAGCAAATGAAATATTGGGAGTAAGATTATTATCAATTCACAATTTAAGATTCTTGACTAAATTAATGGAAAGAGTTAGAATAGAAATAGAGAATGACAACTTGCTGAATTTTAAAAAAAGAATTTTACGCTAAATATGGTTATACAAAAGAATAAAAAATGGTTACGAGCTAGAAAAAAAGCGAACCTGAAAGAAAGGAATGTAATAAAATATGGATCTTACTGGTATTAGAAACATGAAATCTAGCAATGAAGAAAAGATAAAAAAAACACTTAAAACCACTATTGTTATATTAAGTGTGATTTCAATTTTAATAATTATTTTAATAGGACTTTTATATGTTCAGAAGAAAAAAAAGCGTTAAAAATATTTATTGATGGTGCAGACAATACAAAAATAATGGATAGCAAAATAGTTTTTGAAGGAGACAAAATATACATTCCAATAAAAACATTTGCTAAACAGGTGGGATATGAAGTGTTTGATGGAGAATACAAACAATCATACATAGAAGACAAAAACAAATGTTATATAAAAAATAAAGATGAGGTTACCTCATATGTGTTAGATTCTAATCAGATTTATAAAAAGAAATAATTACAACAAATGAAGTAAGTAATTACGAATATTTTGAAATTGATGAACCAGTAAAAAAAATTAATGGAGAATTATATGCATCTATAAATGGTATATCAAATGGATGTAATGTAGCAATTTCATACAACAAAGAAAAAATAATAAAATAGATATATATACACTTTCAAAATTAGTAACATCATATACGGCTCAAGGTACAAAATTCGAAAAAAAAACTCGGCACTTGTAGGTGAAGATGTTAATTATAGTAATCAAAAAAAGCAATATTATATGGAATGATGGTTGTAAAAAATGATGAGAAGAAATTTGGAGTTTGTGATTTAAAAGGGCAAACTATAATAGGTACAAAATATAAAAAAGCATAAAATTTATCGAATCATTAAAAAGCTTTATAGTTAAAACAGATGATAATAAAGTTGGAATAATAACATATGAAGCAACCCCTATAATTCCACCAGAGTATGACAATATAGAGCAAATAAATAATCAACTATACTTAGTGGCTATAAACAAAAAATTTGGAATAATAAATAAAGAAGGAAAAAAACAATAGTATATTCAGAATACGACCAAAATAGGTGTTGACGCTACTAAATATCCTTCTATAGATAATCAATATATAATGCTAGATAAATATATTCCTGTCATGAAAGATAAAAAATGGGGAATGTATAACACAGATGGGCAAGAGGTTTTAGGTTTGGAATATGATGAAATAGGTTGTACAGAAAAAGTATAAATCTATAGCAGACCCTGTAGTCGTAATACCAAAATATGAACTAATTGTTGCAAAAAAGAATAATGCATATGGATTAGTTGATGGAACAGGAAAAACAAAAAAATACAATTTGCACTAAAAAACGTTTATTCAGTATTAAGTGCAGGAGTGAATAAATATTATATGGTATATGAAGGCAAGGAAATTAATATAGAAGACTACCTTGAACAAAATAAATAATAAAAAAATAGTGTGCTATAAGCACATTATTTTTTTTTTTGTAAAAAAGCAATTGTTCTAAAACACAAAAACAAGAATACAAATGTAAAAAGAATAATTATAAAAAACTAAAGGAGGGTCACAATGGAAAAAATAAATAAAATGGAAAGAAGTAAACAAGAGCAAAACATAATTAGAATAGTAAAAGGAAGTCTTTTTGCAATTATATTAACATTTATTTTTTTATTTATATTTGCAACAATACTAACATATTCTAATATACCAGAAAGTACAATAACACCAATAGTAATTATAATAACAGCTATAAGTATTCTAATAGGGAGCGCAAAAAGTACAAGAAAAATAAATAAAAATGGTATGATAAATGGAGGCATGGTAGGATTAATATATATAACTTTTTTATATGTTTCATCAAGCATAGTGTTTTCTGGACTTCAGCTAAGCCTCAAGTCCATAATAATGATAATTTCAGCAATCTTAGCAGGGATAATAGGAGGAATAATAGGAGTAAATTTCACAATAGGGGACAGTCCCTAATTGTGAAAAAAAAATATTTTGAAAATTTCAAAAAATGTATTGACAATTTGTAATAAATTTAGTATACTAAGGAAGTCGTAGGAAATGGGCGCATAGCTCAGCTGGGAGAGCATCTGCCTTACAAGCAGGAGGTCATAGGTTCGAGCCCCATTGCGCCCACCATTTCTATATATAAAAAAATCTATGGCCTGGTAGTTCAGTTGGTTAGAACGCTAGCCTGTCACGCTAGAGGTCGACGGTTCGAGCCCGTTCCAGGTCGCCATTTTTTTATTATATAGGCAAAAATAACTGGCTTGATAGCTCAGTTGGTAGAGCAGAGGACTGAAAATCCTCGTGTCAGTGGTTCGATTCCACTTCAAGCCACCATACAACATATGGGGCTTTAATTTTTTATCATATGGCGAGGTAGCTCAGTTGGCTAGAGCATTCGGTTCATACCCGACAGGTCGAGGGTTCGAATCCCCCCCTCGCTACCATAGAAAAATTACTGTAAATAGTTTGTATCTAAGGATACAAGCTATTTTTATTATTATTTATCTTATTTTAATATAATTTCTAATGATATTCCTCGAATCAAATTTTTTTACTGCTAAAACAATCAGACAATGCAAGCTGGTTGTTTTTTATTATGCAATGTTTGTAATGAAAATGTAATACAAACGCAATTGAAATGTAATATATAGCCCGAAATGTAATAAATTAAAACCGTTTAAGCCAATTTAACAATAAACAAGAAACAAAAAAGTATTGATTTATAGATTAATAAATAGTATTATATAAACAAAGGAGGGAAAAATCATGAATAATAAAAAAAAGTTATAGGGATAGTAGTGCTAGTTGCTATATTAGCAATAGGAATTGGATATGCAGCAATAACAACTATACCTTTGAAAATCTCTGGTACTGCAGGTGCAACAACTAAACAAGGAAACTTTGTAGTAAGATTTGAAGGTACTCCTACAGTAACAAAAGGTGAAAACCTTGACGCAAGTGTAACAGCAACAGCAACATTAACAGATGATACAAATGCTAAATTTGAAGTTGCAGGCTTAACAGCAAAAAAGGAGATAAAGTAACAGCTAAATACACAATAAAAAAAATGCAAGCCCAGATTTAAGAGCTAAATTAACTGTAAATGACCCAGTAGTTGAAAACACAACTTATTTTAAAGCTACAAAAACAGTTACAGGATTAGCAGAGAACAATACAATGGAATTAGCAAAAGATGCAACTGTAGAAGTAGAACTAACAGTTGAACTAATTAAAACACCAGTAACTGATGATCCAGTAGCAACAACAGTAAATATGTCAATTAATGCAGATCCAGTACAACCATAATTATTAAAATGGATAAGAAAAGCAAAAAGGAGGAATTATGAATAGTGATAGACTTAGATTATATATAATAGAGTTTTCATTAATTTTAGTTCTCCTTTTAGCTCTCATTTTTAATGAATATATAACAAGAACAATAATAATGACAGTATTATTAGTATTTATGGTAATAGCAATAAAATTTATTAAAGGCCAAAAAACAGAAACTATATATAAAAAGCAGATGATACTTTTAGTAAGTACAGATTGCTATAATTTATGTAGCAATTTTATATATGCTAGGAATAAAATTGGGCTTTTATAGCTCTGTAGTAAAATTTAGCAAATGGTCTATAATAAACTATATAATACCATATGTAGTAATAATAATATCATCAGAAATTATTAGAAAACAGATATTAATAAAACAACAAAAAAAAGGCTAATCTAATAATTTTAATAGCAATGATATTATTAGAAAATAATAATATCAACAAATATAAGCAGTATAAAAACATTAAAAGATTATTTTACATTAGTCAGCTATACAATATTTACTGCAATAGCTAACAATGTGCTGTACAACTATATTGTAACAAAATACGGAAATTACAAAAGCAGTAATATGTTATAGAATAATAACATTAATGTATATGTATATTATACCAATAACACCAGACATAGATATATTATTTAGAGCAATAATAGGAATTGTTGTGCCATACGTGACATATGTTTTGCTAGAGAATTTGTACTCAAAAAGAGTGCAGATTGTAGCAGTGAGTGAAAAAAGAAAAGAAAATGATAATATGCATAATACTGTGTATATTAGTATCACTGCTAATAATGGTAGTTTCTTGCAGATTTAGATATGGAACTTTAGTAATAGGCACAGGAAGTATGACAGGTACTATAAATAAAGGCGATATTATAATATATGAACGCTATGAAAAAAGAAGAACTAGAAATAGGAGAAATAATTGTATTTAAAACGGAAAATGTTTTTGGGATTCATAGAATAATTGATAAAAAAGAGAGTGTTGGAGAAGAAATAAGATATTATACAAAAGGGGATGCAAACCAACAGGAAGATAAAGGCTTTAGAACACAAAAAACATAGTTGGAATAGTTAAAGGTAAAATACCATATATAGGAAAAATTACACTATTATTAAACGACATAATTAATAAGTAAAAATCGGAGGATAAAAAGATGGGAGAAGTAAATCAAGATACTATATTGCAACATCAGAGAAAGAGAAGAAGAACACAAAATAAAATTAGCTGTAGGAAGTTTTGTAGTAATACTAGTAGCTATTATTCTTATAGCAACATATGCAATATTAAGTAAAAACTATTATAACGAATACAAAGAAAATGCAGAAGTAGAATATAAAATAAGACTAAACGAAAATGAATTCTATACAGGAGAATATTTGGAGGGAAGCACAGGAGTAGTTGCAAGTATAATAAAAGATATAGAAGCCGAATTTAAATATAAATTAGATTTAAAAAGAAGAACAAGACTATATATATGATTATAAAATACTTAGCCAAATAGAGGTAAAGGAAGGTAGCAGAGAAAACTCAATATATACAATTGAAGAAGAAATAGCAAGTAAACCAGCAACAGAAACAAACTCGAAACAATTGGAAATAGACGAAAAATTCACCATAGACTATAATGAATATAACAGAAAAATAAGTAAATTTATAACAGTATATAATTTAAGTAACACTAATAGTACCTTATCTGTAAATATGTATTTACATGTAATAAATAAATATGATGGAAGCCAAGTAAATAAAGATGAAAAGGTAATGACACTAAATGTACCACTAACCACCAAAACAGTAGATGTAAGCATAGCAACAAATGTAGTAAAAGGCGAAGGAAAAATGCTAATACAAGAAAGCCAATATGGTGACCTAACATACGTTTTAATAACAGGAGTTTCAATTTTAACCATAGGAATAATAATATTACTAATGTTTATAAAATATATGTTAGAAACAAGAAGCGCAGAAACTATGTACGAGCAAGAGTTAAGAAAAAATATTATTTAACTATAAAAGTAATATACAAAAAAATAAGTAGCGAAGAAAAAAACTTACAAGGATATAAAATTTTAAAAATAGGCAAATTTAACGAAATATTAGAAATGAGAGATACAATACAAGCGCCTATACTAATGTATGCAGAGAATGAAGAAAGAACAAAATTTATGATAATAAATAATGACGTTTTATTTGTTTATGTATTAGGAGTAAAAGAAATAAGGAATGAATTAAGAGAAAAAGCAAAAAAAAAAAAAAACAAAAAGCAAAGAAATAAGTTGTAGGGGCGATTTTAATCGCCCGCACTTCGAAGAAATTACTAAAAAAGAAGATCACAAGGAGAAAAATGTGAAATATAACGACAAGAAATTTAAAGTTATTGGTGCTGTACACACACCAATATTTTATATAAAATTTAGTAAACAATCATTAATACTATTTGTGTTATTAGGACAATATTATTTATAGGAATAGGCTATTCCGCAATAAATTCTGTAACAGCAGAAATAACAGGAGGAATAACAGCAACAACACAAAATGGAGTATTCATAACAGATGTAACATATGTAAGTGGAGTAGATGCAAACGTAGATGCATCAATATAGAATACTATAGAGGAACAATGCTACAAAGCTTGATATCACTTTCAGAACAAAATCAAACTCAGAAATAAAATATAAAGTAACAATATATAACAATTCAGAAGAAACATATCCATTTGTAGCAGTACTGTATGACGAAGAATTTTATGACAATCCAGACATAGTATTTGAGATAAGTGGATTTAGTATAGGAGAAACAATAGAGCAAAAAGAAACAGAAGAGCTATATATAACATTTAAATATAAAAAATCAAACAATACCAGAAAAAAACAATATTAAGCTCATATATAAACTTTAAAATAGCAGAACCAAATAGACTAATGGCAACCGCAAGTTCAGAAGCAATAAAAACGTATTTAAGAGGAACAATAACAAAAGAAAAAAAAATAGAAGAAATAGAATTTGCACAAGGAACACAACCACCAGAAGGCACAATAAATGAATTAAGTTTTGACGCATCAGAAAAGCAAGACAAAAGCATAATGGGGTATTACACAGATACAGATGGAAATGGATTATATAAATTAACCTTTTTAAGTCCAGAAATAATAGCAACAAATAAAAATGCAGGGTATTTATTTCAAAATTTATCAAGCGTAAAAACATAAAATTTGACAATTTTAGTACATATGGTGCAAATAAAATGATGAATTTTATGTTTGGCGGTTGCAAAGAAATAATAGAAATAAATTTGAACAAATTTGATACAAGCTATGTAACAGACATTCAAGGGATGTTTTATAACTGCGCCAGCATAAAAACATTAGATGTAAGCAAATTTAATACCAGTGAAGTAAAATCTTTTTTGCAGTAATGAAGCATGGCGAGCTAACGGGACTTTTCAAGACTGTACTAGTTTAGAAAATATAGATATATCAAGTTGGGATACATCTAAGGCTACAAGTTTTTGTAAAATGTTTTCTGGATGTTCAAGTTTAGTAAATTTAAATGTAAAAAACATTAATACAAGTAATGCGGTAAGTATGGCAAGCATGTTTAGAGGGTGTAGTGGATTAACAACACTTGATGTAAGTGGTTTTGATACCAGAAGTGTAACTGAGATGTACGGAATGTTTTATGGTTGTAGTAGCCTCACAACTTTAGGATGTAAGCAACTTTAATACTAGTCAGGTGAAACTTTTCTGTAACAATAATGCGTTTTCAGATGATGGCATTTTTTCAAAATTGTGCAAGTCTTGAAAGTTTAGACCTATCCAATTGGGATACTTCTGCTTCGGTAAGTTTTACAAAAAATGTTTTCTGGATGTACAAATTTAACAAACCTAGATATAAGTAATTTTAACACAAGTAATGTTGTGTATATGTCATATATGTTTAGTGGCTGTAACAAACTGACAAGCTTAAACTTAAGCCATTTTGATACAACAAAGACAAATAATTTTGAATTCATGTTTCAACATTGTAATAACCTTGAAAGCTTGAATATAAGTAATTTTAAATTAAAAAAATAATATAAGATGCTTATTCTACTATTGCAATTTGTTAAAGGAACTTAATTTATCAGGAGTAACTGCTACTAACATAACAAACCTGCAATGGACATTTGCAAATTGCAAGAACCTAAAATCACTAGATTTAAACGATTGGGATGTACAAAATGTGACAACAATGCACCAAACGTTTTCAAGTTGTACAGCTCTTGAAACATTAAATATATCAAATTGGAAAACAAGCGATAAATTAACAACTATGTATGCAACGTTTTATGAGTGTTCAAGCTTAAAACAATTGAATTTAAGTAATTTAGACACAACAGGAGTTGGAGGTGCGTATTCTATGTTTTATAAATGTGAAAGTCTAACAGAATTAGATATTAGCAATTTTAACACAAGTAATGTAAAAAGATATGGATTGGATGTTCTATGGATGTAGCAGTTTAATAACAATATATGTTAGTGAATTTAATGCGGAAACAAATACAGGTTGGACTACAACAGCGGTTACAAAATCTGATTTGATGTTTTATAATTGTACTAAATTGGTAGGCGGTAACGGAACAACATATAACAATAATATAACAGACAAAACCTATGCAGTTATAGACACAGCAACAACACCAGGATACCTTACAAATATTAATAAAAAAACAAGCAGTTAAATAGGTTAATATCTGCTAGCAGTGTAGCTCCAAATGGAAAATATTTAAATAGTACAATAATAAAAAATAAAATAGAAACAATAGAATTTAAATTAGGAAAAGAAAAACCAGAAGGAACAATAGAAGCTTTTGATGCATCAGAAAAACAAGATGAGAGCATAATGGCATATTACACAGATACAGATGGAGATGGATTATATGAATTAACTTTTACAAGTGATGGAGTAATTGCTACAAACACAGAAGCACAATATTTATTTCAAAATTTAACACAATTAACAAAAAATAACTTTTGACAACTTTAGTACTTATGGTGCAACAAATATGAAGTCTATGTTCTCAAACTGTAGTAAATTAACAACATTAGATGTAAGTAAATTCAATACAAGTAATGTAACAAGCATGTTAGAAATGTTCTATAGCTGTAGAGCATTAACAACATTAAATTTAAGTAATTTTAATACAAGTAGCGTAACAAATATGCAAACCTATGTTCAGTGGTTGTATGGCTTTAACAACATTAGATTTAAGTGGCTTTAATACAATTAATGTAATAACCATGAGAACTATGTTTAATAATTGTAAAGCTTTAACAACAATATATGTAAGTGAATTTAATGCAGAGACAAGCACAGGATGGACGACAACAGCGGTTACAAATTCAACAAGTATGTTTTCGAATTGTACCAATATAATTGGTGGCAACGGAACAACATATAACAATAATATAATAAACAAAACCTATGCAGTTATAGACACAGCAGAAACACCCGGATACCTTACAAACATAAACCATAGATGGAGGAAGAATTAAATATGAAAGTTTTAATAACAGGGGCTTCTTCTGGAATAGGAAGAGATATGGCAAGAATTTTAGCAAAACTAAATTATAATCTAATTTTAGTTGCTAGAAATGAAGATGGATTAACTAAAATAAAAAATGAACTAGAAACAGAAAACAATAAAATAAATATAACAATATACCCTATGGATTTAAACATAAAAGAGAATTGCTACAAATTGTATGAAAACGAAAAAAAATATAGATGTATTAATAAACAATGCGGGATTTGGCTTATTTGGAGAATTTGCAGAAACAGATTTAGAAAAAGAAATAACTATGATAAATACAAATATAACAGCTGTGCAGATATTAACAAAACTATATTTAAAAGACATGATAAAAAAAAGACAAAGGAAATATATTAAATGTAGCATCAATAGCTGGATTTATGCCAGGACCACTAATGGCAACATATTATGCGACAAAAATTATGTTGTTGCATTAACGAGAGCAGTTAGAAAAGAACTAAAAAAGAAAAAATCAAATGTAAAATTAGTTTGCTATGTCCAGGGCCAGTAGACACAAATTTTAATAAGGTTGCGAATGTAAAATTTAAAATACCAGGATTATCAAGTGAAAAAGTAGCCCAATATGCAATAGATAAAATGCTAAAAAATAAATTTATGATACTTCCTGGAACATTAATAAAAATAGGAAAGGCATTTTCGGAAATAACGCCAGATATAATAAAAGAAGAAGTAGCATACCATGCACAAAAAAAAGAGACCAAAGGTCTAAAAAGGTATTCTTCATCAAATTTAATGAGTGCTAAAATTTAAGTTAATTTAACAACCTCTTAAACATATAATAAGTTTAGGAGGTTTTTATGATACGAATTGGAATTTGTGGATATGGAAACTTAGGAAAAGGTGTTGAAGAGGCAATAAAGTATAGCAAAGATATGGAATTAGTTGCTATTTTTTCTCGAAGAGACATACAAACAGCGGTACCATTGATAAAAATGGAAGATATGGAACAATACAGAAAAAAAAAAATAGATGTTGTAATTATGTGTGGGGGTTCTGCAAAGGATTTGCCAAATCAAGTTCCGCAATTTGCAAAAATATATAATACAGTAGATAGTTTTGACACACATAAAAAATATACCAGAATATATAGAGAAAATTAATAGAATAAACAGGGAAAGTAATACAATATCTCTTATATCAGCAGGCTGGGATCCGGGACTTTTTTTTTCAATAAACAGATTGTATTCAGAAGCGATAATTCCGAATGCACACACATATACTTTTTGGGGGAAAGGGGTAAGTCAAGGACATTCTGATGCAATAAGAAAAAATAAATGGAGTAAAAAATGCAATACAATATACAATTCCCATAGATAGTGAAATAGAGAAAGCCAGAAGAGGAGAAATACTATGTTTAACGAATGAGCAAAAACACTTAAGAGAATGTTTTGTGGTACCAGAGGAGGGGGCTGATTTAGAAGATATAAAGCAAGAAATAATAAATATGAAAAATTATTTTGAAGGTTACAAAGTAATAATTCATTTTATTACAGAACAAGAATTAAAAGAAAAACATAATCAAATGCCACATGGAGGAAGTGTAATTTGTTCTGGTTTTTACAAGTACAGAGAATAAGCAAATAGTAGAGTATACTTTAAAATTGATTCTAATCCAGAATTTACAGCCGGTGTTTTAGTAGCATATGCAAGAGCTGTTTATAAATTAAGTTTGATAAAGGATTATGGAGCAAAAACGGTTTTAGATATACCACCAGTTTTATTATCAAGTAAGAAAAGAGATGAACTTATAGAAAAAATATTATAGGTGATAGTGAATAGGGACTTACTATACTTAATAAAATTAATTAGGAGGATTAAACATTGCTTTAGAAAGGACGGAGATAATAGGGTGGTTATAAAGATAAAAGAAAAGTGTTTTTTTTTAAGATAAGTGTATTAGCGATTATGATAATTACATTATCAGTTGTAACAATATCTTTAGGAATGGATCATTATTATAATGTTGATTTTACAACAGGATTAGTTACAGCAAGTTTACTAAATGTTAGAAGCGGACCAGGTACAAAATTTCCAATAGTTGCAACAGTAAAAAAAAGAATGAATATATTAGGGTATTTGCAGGGATTGGAGATTGGTATGTGGTACAATTAGATAGCAATTATATAGGGAGCAGTAAGTAAAAAAAAGTATATAAAGCCAATTTATCCTAATACTGGAACAGGAACAGGTTTAAACAATAATGATTCAAATAATAATACAACTAATACAACAAATTTAACTTCAGATGAATGGGAAGTATTTAATCTAATTAATCAACAAAGGAGTCAAAATGGTTTAAGTCCATTAAAAATAGATTATGAAGTGCAAAGAGTAGCAAGAATAAAAGCACAAGACATGGTAAACAATAACTACTTCTCACATACTTCACCTACATATGGTTCACCATTTAATATGCTGAACAGTTTTAAGGTATCTTATAGAACAGCAGGAGAAAACATAGCCGGAAATTCAAGTAATAGTGCGGCAGTAACTGCATGGATGAACTCTTCTGGACATAAAGCTAATATACTAAATAGTAGTTTTAATTATACTGGGATTGGAGTAATAAATGGTTCAAAATATGGAAAAATATATGTACAAATGTTTTTCCATAGGGGTCAATTGAAAAAAGTAAATTCTATTTGGAAAAAGTAAATTCTAGTTACCGAGTAAATGCTATGTATAAGCAAAAATTTAATGCTAAAACATTGATTTTTGCTTATTTTTAGTGTAAAATGAGGATATAGACAAGAAAAAAAAAAAAAGACGCACTTAAGCGAGTGAATTCAAATTAATTTTTTTACCTGTAAGACTAATTTCTATTCACTTAATTGTGCTCGCAACAGCGGCAATATGTAGTTAGTGCAGATGTTTCTTGGCATAATTTTTGTAAGTTTTATAAGTTAAGAAGATAAGGCTGTAGTGTGACCTCATCTTCTTTTTATCTTTTGTATATTTAATTTATCTAAAGTATCTTTACCATAGAAGAATTCAAACGCTTCGTATGGTGTTTTTCCACCAAGAGATTTTCTTGGCACGGAATTTATGTGTGAGAACATTAAGTCAAGCTTGTCCTGCGTCAAATTTGACATAGATTTTTTCTTTAAATATAATATCTCTTATGAACTCATGATTGTTTTCTACATGTGGTTTCTGGCTTGGCATTTGTGCATCACAATAAAATATGTTGCTTCTTATTTCGCCTGTTTCTGTGTTTACTTCAAACAGTTGTGGTTTTGCAAATTCAGAGCCTCTGTCTGTTAATAATAATCCAAACAATTTTTTGATACATATCATCTCCAAGAAGTTCTTGAAAATGACTAAGTGAATTAGACATTTCTTCAGATGTTTTATGCTGTTTTAATCGTCCTATCATGAGTTTTGTGTTCTCAAATATGAATGTTTGAATGTATGGGCCTTCTTGATGATTATAAACTGTGTCCATTTCTGTTGTTGCATAAGTCGGATTATTCTTTACAAATTCAACATAATCATCATATTTTCTACCAGTATAATCTGCTGATTCAGATCTTTTCTTAAGCTTATTTTTCTTTGGGATTTTTCTTGCTACTTCTCTTCTTAGGTCAATGTTAGTGATACCCCAGACTCTTTAAATAATCCCATTTCAATGTATGTATAAATTGTTTTCTCACATTGTGTAATTTCTTTATGATTTTGTAAAATCGTGTAAATTGACTGTCCTTGTTTGATTAAAGGGCATATTATATGTGCTAATTCAAAAAGTTCAGTTGTATTTAAATTAACTCCTTGTCTTGAATCTTTTAAAGAATATTCATAATTTTTCTGTGCGATGTTGGCATAATAAAAATATTTTTTTTTTTTTACAACTTTTTATTTCAGAGCAACCATTACATGCACCAATAAATCTATCTCTTCTAAAGCATGGAACTTCTTCAAAATCAGAACACCTTCCAATACAAACTTTACAGTCTTTATAATGTTTACATTTCCATGGAGCATCATCTGTTTGTGAATATCTATGTTTTCTGTTGTTTTTTATTTCTTTTCCGATTGTTGATTGACTCTTATTGAGTTCTTTTTTGCTGTTTCAAATTTTCTTAATCCTTTGTTGATGTTTTCTTCAATAATTTTTCTATCTTCTAAAGAAAGATGTTTACCATTAAAACCCATAATTAATCTTCTTTCCCAAGAAACATCTACTCTTTAATTATATCACTATAATTTAATCTTACAATAAGATATAATGTAACACTTATTTATACTGTACTTTAATCAAATAGAATTTACTTTTTTCAATTGACCAAATGTTTATAGGCAAATAATAAAACAGTAAAGCTATTGATAAAATAGTTTTACTGTTTTATAATGTGAGAGTAAAGAAAAAAATTTTAGGAAGGAAATGGTGATATAATGAAAAATGGAGTTTGGAAATTATTACTAGTTATTTTATTTGTATTGGCTATTGTATTTGGAACGCTTTTTATAATAGATACAAACAGAATGAAAAACAATAAACCTGTGTTATTTAGTACATGGGGAAAAAAAAGTATAGTGCACCAGTGGCTTCGGCAGATAAAATGAATGCGGTGCTTTCTTTGGAAGATAAAATAGCAGATGATACGGTTTTGGTGTGGTACATTTAATTTAATATGGAATGATTTGAAGAATGAACTTGCAAAAAAAGATATAGAATTTACGCCACAATTAGATGTAGTAAGGAATTTAAATAAAGGAACATTTAATACAGAATGTTGATCAGAAGATAGTTATTATAAGGTATATGGCAAGCCAACAATTGAATTAAAAAAGCAGATAGAAAAAGAAATAAAAAGGAAAAATTTAACGAAACAAGTGATATATTAGATGATTTTAATTGAATGAGTCAGGAGATAAGGATTACCTTCTATATTCTATGCTAAAAAAGAGTTTGAATTTCCAAAAGTATTTGACAGATTAGAAAAAGGAAAAGTTTAAAGATTGGGAAAATGTAAAATATTTTGGAATAAAAAGAAAACATCTGAAAAAGTAAGGGGGAGCAAGTTAAGGTATTATATTATAATTCAAAAGAAGACTTTGCAATAAAATTATTAACAAAATCTAATGATGAAGTAATTATCTCAAGAGGAAACAAAGCAAATACATTTGGAGAAATTTATGCAGAGATTAAAGAAAATAACGAGAATTTTAAGGGAAGTAAAAATATAGAAGAAGATGAAATAGTAAAAATTCCAAATATAGACTTTAAATTAAAAAAGGAATTTAACGAAATAGAAGCTAAACCATTTTTATTTGCCAGTGGAGAAGAATATGTTATAGAAAAAGCAGTACAAACAATAGAATTTTCTTTGGATGAAAAAGGTGGAAGAGTAAAAAGCGAAGCGGGAATGACGAACAAAACAACAGCATTATTACCAGATTTAGAGCCAAGAGAATTTTTAGTAAATGATACTTTTTGCATTTTTTTTGAAAGAAAAGGATAAGGAATTACCATATTTCGCAGCAAAAATATCTGATATAACACAAGTGCAAATATTAGGAAATTAAATATATAAAAGTGCAATAACCTTCAAAATTTGTGACTATAATCACAAGGAAAAACCTGCCTGCATAATATATATCAAATTATGTAGGAGGTTTATTTTTTATGGATTATGAGATAATGATGAATGGAATTATAAAAATAGGACAATATGCCCCGGATTTTGAGGCAACAACAACAATGGGAAATATTAAATTAAGTAACTATAAAGGCAAATGGATTGTGCTATTTTCGCACCCAGGAGATTTTACCCCCGTATGAGCATACAATTTGGGGAAATATCAGAAACGCTTGCTATTGCATAACATTTCTTTAATCGATAACTTACTCTAAAATGAATAAAAATTGCCACAAAATCAATCGTGAGGCAATTGATTAGGAAGATTTTTGAATAATGAAAGAATTTAAAAGGAGTATGGATGCCTTATGAAATATTTATAAATAAAAAATTAACTGATAAAGAAAAGTTTGTTTATTCAATGATTATTTTTTTAAGTAAAGAAAATGAATGTACAATTTCGAGTGCTTATATAGGCAATTTATAAAATATATGTAATGTACAAGTATCAAGAATAATAAATTCATTAAAGAAAAAAGGGATATATAAATACAAAGATTATTTATAAAGAAAATTGAAAAAGAAATAGCTTTAAGAAAAATACTACCTATTATCAAAAATGATAATACTTATAAACAAATTAATGTTAACCCTATTAACAGAAACACTAAAGATATATAAAATATATTAATAAAATAAATAATAAGAATAATTGGAAATTAGAAAATCAAAGAGATTATAGTAATTTTGATTTTAGAACACTTTATGCAAATAATTTTTAGAAAGGCACTTGCTTTTTCTATGAAAAAACATGTATATCTAATTGATATACACAAAATAAAATGTATATACGCTAAAAAGCCACGCTTTTAGGTTATTAAATTGGGTTAGTATAACTCCCCGTTCCTGCAAAATTATCCGATGGATAGTTTTGACAGAATAATTGAGTTTATGTTATTATAGGAATTAGATAAATAGACTAACTATATGAAAGTCAAGAGTTTTTATAAAAATTTTAAAATAAATTTTTATAAAATTAAAAAGCATGACAAACAAGCATTTCGATGAATGCTTTTAAAAACTATGAAGTTATTGAAATTAAGCTACTTTATCAGCTTCATATTTATTGTTTGTCTTTAATAAATAATAAATTACACGCACTAATTTTTTTTTTGCAACATGTCCTAGAGTAACTCTGTAATGTTTTCCTTCGGATAATTTTTTTATCTTTGAAATTATTAAAGGTTAAATCATTCATACAAACCATTCTAGCAGCATTTATTAAAGCAAAACGTAAATATTTAGAGCCACGTTTAACCATAACTGAATGAGTGGAAAAAAAATTTATTTCAGATTGATATATTGATGGGTCTAATCCTGCAAAAGCCAATAATTTAGCAGGAGAATCAAATCTTGATATATCACCAATTTCAGCAATGATAGAACCAGCTAATTTAAAAGAAATACCAGGAATTGACAAGATAGGAGTATCTAGTTCTAATAAAATTTCTTTAATTCTTTTGTCAAGTTCATCAATTTGATTTTGTAAGAATTGAATGATACTAATAGTTTGCTTCAATTCAAAAGAAACAGAATCACTGTTTAAACCAATTGATTTTCTTGCAAGCTCTCTAATTTCAATAGCTTTATCTCTACCAAAATGTTTATATGAACTATCAGATAAAAAGATGTGTTAAGTGTGTAAGATTACATTCAGCTATCTTTTTTAGCATTAGGTAATTCATATAGTAAAGCTAAACTAGATTTTTGAGCAACAGAAGATACTATCTTTGGAAACTCAGGAAATACAATGTCTACTAATCTTACAAGAGATGTTTTAAATTTTGAGTTTTCTTTTACTAAACGAAATCTATGTCTAGTTAGTGACTTTAATTCAGAAATATGATATGATACTGGTATGTAGGGTTTTTAAGTTATCTGAGATAAGCATTGTAGCAATAATGTGAGCATCTAACTTATCTGTTTTAGTCTTTCTAAGGCTTTGACCTTTTATGTAAAAGATTTGTTTGTTGTAATGGATTAATAAGATATGTATTAAAACCGTTTTTATTCAGAAAGTTTAGAATATTATCACTATAATGACCAGTAGCTTCAAGCCCTACTTTTAATATTGTCTAAAGAATCAGAAAAACTTATTAAAGAATTGTAGAGAGTTTCAAAACCATCTGAATTGTTTGTTATCGTTAGTTTTTCAATTAATATTTCGCCATCAGAATTCATAGCAAAAAACAATCATGTTTATCTTTTGCAACATCGATTCCTACATAAATCATAGAAACAACTCCTTTACAAAATATTTTTTTGAGACAATGTGATCCACGAAATGCTTGTCGAAAGTAAACTCGTTCAATATTAAACGTCAAGCGTTATCTAACTAATTAACAATTAAACAAACATCTGTGGTTAGAGTCTATTAATGAAATCGTCAGAGCGATAGTAAGTTGCACTAATCCACAGTGTCTACGTAGATATTATACAATGAAATTAAGAATAAAAAATGTATAATGGACTACACGTTCATTATACGAGTAATTTGTCGGTGATAATAAATTTAAAAAGTTTGCAAATATTGTAGATAAATTAAAAAATAATATTATAGAATAATGACATAGAAATTCATTGATGTTACCTTCAACATTTATATCGGCAAAATCGTATCTAACGGAATTGTCATTTTTTATTTTTAATATACTCTAATTAAGGTAATAAAGCCAAAAAAAATATGAACAATTTACTAGGTGGTGAAGTGAAAATATGATAAATGATAGATATTTTGAAAATGATTTGTATTGGAAAGAACATATAAATAGACAGTTAACTATAGACATGTGGATAGATGAATATAGAGGTTATTTTGATAATAAAGGTATCTGTTTAGAATTGGGATGTGGTATAGGACAATATTCTAAAAAGATTAATTGAATACGGATATAAAGTTATATCAACAGATATTTCGGATATTGCATTAAATGAAGTAAAAAATTCAATAAAAATGTTGAAAAAGTAGATATGAAAGTATCCCTTTTAAGTATGAAAATGATAGTTTTGATTTAGTATTTTCAAGTCTGGCAATACATTATTTTTCTAAAGAAAAAACAGCTCAATTGATAAATGAAATACATAGAGTTTTGAAAGATGGAGGGTTATTCATTGGAAGTGTGAATGGATTAGAAGGGTATAACTCTATAAAGGATACTGCTATAAAATTGGAGGAAAACTTTTATTTTAATAAAGGTAAATATATTCACGTGTTTAATGATAAAGAATTAAGAAAATATTTTAAAGACTATCAGATTTTAAAAATTGAAAAAAAGAGAAGTAGAGACGTTTGGACATAAGAAAAATTATTGGATATTTATAGTAAAAAAAAATAGTAAAATAATTTGACAAATTACACGTATACTGTTAGATGTAAATAAATGAGTTTACATCTAATTTTTTTGGTTGTAAAATTATTTACAAAGAATTTAAGCTAGAACATCAAATTACAGAGGTCTTAGAATCTACCAAATTGACAGTTCGGCTTTTATTCCTATTATTAATTTAGTTTTAGATAGTGAGGGCGATTTCGACTCTATATAACAAGCATGATGAAATAATAGTAGAGGTAAAAGGCTTAAATTCAAAAAAGAAAGTAGGTGAATAATTTTGAAAACAGTACTAAGTGTAGATGTTGCTAAAAAATAAAAAGTATGATAATGCTTATGAATAACGATGGAGAGATACTTATTGATACAAAGGAAATCAAGCATAATTTAGGAGAATTTGAAAAAGTAAAAAAAGAAATAGAAGAAATTAATCCAGAAAATCTAACAGTATTCATGGAATCAACAGGTACATACCATTTGCCAGTAGAGAGATATTTTAAAGAGAATGGATTTAATACTTTAGTTATCAATAGTTTAACAACAAAAAATAATTTTGATACGATAAGAAAAACAAAAACAGATAAGAAAGACTGTTACAGACTAGCCAAGTTATTTTTTGTAAATGAAGTAGAATATCACGAAATATCAAAAAAAGATTTATATGCTAATTTAAAAGCAATGACAAGGCAATATTTTTATTTAACGCAAGTAAATATTCGTTGTAAGAATCGATATAAAAGACTAATAAATATTTGCTTTCCAGAATTTGAAGGATTTTTTTTGCCCGTAATAGAATTTATGAGGATACAGCTTTAAATTTTATAAAAGCATTTCCACATGCTTATATAGTTAGAGAAAAAAATTGATGCTTTATATAATAATTTACGCAAAGTAGATGCTAGACATGATTATTATTATAAAAGATTAGCTAGACAATTAAAAGATACTGCAATGAACTCTTTTCCAGGAGTAGACAAAGACCATGCTGATGTAAAAAACTTATCAGATATGGCTAGTATATTGCAAGAAAACAATAAATTGATAGATGAAATAAGGAAAAAATATGATCGAATTAGCAAAGCAATCTCCATATTTTGAGATAGTAAATTCATTTTATGGTATAGGAGAAGTATTAGCAGCAAGCAGAGCTTTTAGGAGAATTAGAGATATTACAAGATTTGATAATCATAAGCAGTTGATAGCTTTTTGTGGTTTAGATCTAGCAATTGTTCAGTCTGGAAAAAGTATAAATGTACATGGAGCAATATCAAAAAAGAGGAGATAAATATGCAAGATGGATATTATTTAATATAAGCCAAATGGTAGTTAAATTAGGACATCAATATCCTAGTCATCCAGTTTATAACTATTATTTAATAAAAAAAAAGAAGGCAAACACTATTACGAAAGCCTAACTGCTTGTTCAACTAAAACTCTAAGAATGTTATATTTTATGTGCAAAAATAATAAACGATTCTTAGAAGAATAAATATAATTAAATTTTAGCATAAAAAAAGTGAAAAAGATACAATTTTTTTAAAAAATATATCGTTTTCGCTTGTTTGCCATACAAAAAAAAAATATAATAAATTTTAAAAAAAGTACTTGACAAAGATTAGATAGTCAATTTATATAATAGTTTCTATAATTTTATAGGGGCGACAAAAAGTCGCCTCTATATTTTTTTGTAGTATCCTGCTAAAAGCCACGCTTTTAGGCGTAAATGGGAGTTAAGGGTGACTCCCTGTTCCTGCAAATTTTGAAAAAATTTGAAAAGGTTATAAAAAAGTAATGAATTTCTTAGTTTTTTGTTCTTTCATAATGAAAGTTTTTTTATAAATTTTATTTAAAAAACTTAACATTTTAAATAGAAAATGAAACATACCCTATAGAAAAATAAACTTTTTCCAAAAAATGTAACATTTAATAAAAAAATTGATTCTTATATATGAAAAATCCAACCATTTTGGAATTAAAATGCAACATAATATATCAGGTGCAAATAAAAAACATGATTACTATTTTTCGGGAATGTGCGTATGTAATGATTGTGGTTCAGGAATGTCTGGTATAATAATTAAAAGAAAAGTTAAAGAAAAAAGGTTATGACTGTTCAAGATACAGACAATATAGTACAAAAAGGCTTGTCATTGCCATGAAATTAAAGAAAAAAGACATATTAATTCATTTAAAAAAGAATTTTTTTTAAATTTACTAAACAAAAAGTATTTAAAAGAAATAAAGGATATTAAAATTGAAATAAAGCAAGAAAATAAAAAACCAACGATAAATTTAAATTACAAAATAAACTTAATATTCTAAATGAAGAATATAAGATGCTAATTAATCAAAAAGTAAAAAGAACTAGCATTTTGTAATAATTCTATGCAGAGAGAAATTATAGAGAATACATACAAAAGAATTAGAAAAAGAAAAAAAATGCAAAGTATTGCTTATCTACAGGGATTAATTCAAAGCGATGAAAAGAAAAGTTTAGAAGAAAAAAAATTCAAGAATTAAAAACAGCATTAGAATATTTTGATGAGATAATAAATGCAAAAAGAACCAAATAGAATTATATTACAAATGATAATTGACAAAATTTATATACATAGAGATAAAACCATTAGATTTAAGCTAAAAATTTGATATTGACAAATTAACTTAAATTCGACAAATAGATAAATATATTATATAATTATAAAAAAGAAATGTGAGGAATGTTTATGAATCAATATCTAAAATTATATGAAAAAAGTAATAATCCATTAGAGAATAATGAAATATTGGAAAAAGTGATAAAAGCATATATTTCATACAAAAAAACGGCTCTACTACTTTTTATAATGAAATTGAAAAAGCAGGTACTGAAAGAAAAAAGTCTACACCACCACCCATGACGGAAAAAGATACATTTTGGTCTGTGTTATTTAATAAATGGAAAAGAAATATATTAAATAATATAGGAAAAATAAATCCTGAAAAATATCAAGGACATTTTGAAGAGTTAGTTAAGAATTTAAAAGAAATTCCTGATATTACTAGTTATCATGAATTATGCAATATAGTTAAAAATCATCCTATTGTAAGTAAATATGGAATAATGCCAAGTGGGGATAGATTATGGAACTTTGTACTTTCTAGAAAAATATAAGTGGAAGAAAAGATAATGATATTAATCCTAACTATAGATTATATATTAATTCAGAAGCTAGTGATACATATCAAATAGTAGCTGGATTTATAAGTAAGTGTTCAAAGCAAAATTTACCATACTATTTAAAGTTTATAGAAGTGCCAGAAGATTATCAAGACAGAGCAGACAGTATAGTAATATGGGCTGATGAAAAAACATTATTTAAATATATAACAATATTAAATGATTTAAAAGAAGAAGTACCAAATATAATATCAAGATGCAATGAACCACCATTATTAACAATGAGAATAAATGATTGGATAGGATTTGGAGAAGAACCTAATGAAGGTTCATACACATCAGCAAGAATAAAATTATTAAAAAATTCCATAGATAATGCTATTACAAAATGGATTATAGAAAATCAAGATAAAAGATTAACGTTTGGAAAATAAAATTTTTCTATTAAAGAATATATAACAGCCAAAAAAAGTGTTAAAGAAGAATTTTGATATAATAAAAAAAGAGAAATTATGAGAAATCCTAAATGTTCTATTAGATATGGTTTGGAGATTAATGACTTGAATAGCGACTTATATATTGAATTATGTAATGACTTGGTAAGCCAAGTAATACCTAATATTAAAGATAATAATTACCAAATACCTTATAACAAAAATGGTAAAAAAATGTTTTTTAATTTTAATGAATCAATTTATGAGGTTTTAGATATGATTGTGCGTTCTGATACAGAAAAAAAAATGATATATTTGAAAAAAATTAGAGGAAATATTAAAGCAAATTCAAAACAGTATGGAATAGATGCTGAAAAGTTTATATTTAATGATGACTATTTAGAGAGAATTAAAAAACAGAAGAAAAGAAAGAGAATAAAAATTAATTTAATTACACCCAAAGATGCGTACTTTACCCCCGTATGTTCCATACCGTAGGAACAAATTAGAAAATGCTTGATATATATGAAAAATTTGCTGTTTTGGTGTAAGCCAAAATTTTACAGTTTTAATTAAAAATTTAATATAAAAATAATAGAGGGCAAATCCTTCTCTCAATTTTTTACAAAAAATAGGAGAAAGAGAGGTATAGATATGGGAAATGAAATTTTTAATCCATACAAAAAATTTTCAAAAAATGATGAATCACAAATAAAAGAAGAAATTAATGTAAAAAAAAGTTTTGAGGAATTTAACTTAGATAACCTAGTTCCTTTTAAAAATCAACCGTTTAAAGTGTATTCAAACGATGAAATGAAGGAGCTTAAAGATTCAATAGAAAGAATAGGACTTCAAAATCCAATTATAGTTAGAAGGTTAGAAAATAATAAATACGAAATATTAGCTGGTCATAATAGAGCAAGAGCATTTAAAGAGCTCGGAAAGGAAAAAATACCTGCAATAATACAAGATGTTGATGATGATACAGCACAGATGATTATGATTGATACTAACATAGTTCAAAGACAAAATATGACAACTATGGAAAAGGGCAAAAGCATATAAGCTGAAAGATGAAATTAAGAAAAGAAAAAGATATGATATTGATAAGGTAGAAGAAAATTTATCAGATGAAGAAAAAAGAGCAATTAGCTAGTGAAGAGTCAAGACAGACATTTTATAGATATTTAAGTTTAACTAATTTAATACCTGAATATCAAGCGAAATGTGATGATGATTCTTTATCTGTAAGAGCAGGAGAACAACTTTCTAAATTAAATGAACAACAACAAAGAAAAAAATTTATGAAGCATTAGGAGATTCAAAAAATTACAGAAAATAAAAAAAGCAGAAGAGCTAAGAAAATTGGCAAATACTTTTGATGAATTTACAGTAGATATTATAAAAAGAAAATTTTAATGGAGATAAAAACACAATTAAATCTTCAATAAAGTTTACAAAGAAAGAAATGGAAAAAATACTTTAGTGATTTTAAATCTATTAAAGAAATTAAAGAATATTTAATTAGACTTTTAGAAGAAATAGATGAAAAATCAGAAAATATCCCCGTATGGGGAAAAAAATATTACTAAAGTAATACAAAAAAATGAACGTAATCCTATAAATGGCTCGCCGTTTATGTGTTTCAAGCAATCTGTATTATTGCTTTCCTGCGTTAATAGTAATTAGCCTAATAAATATATCTAATAATAAAAAATCAAACGAATAGGGAGATGATAAGCAATGCCCAAAGTAAAAAGAGCAGGGCTCTTTAAATCGAAAAAAGATTAGAATAACTATAGATCCAGAATTAGATGATGAACTAAATAGATATATAATTTCACAAAATTATAAAAAATCAAAAGTCATATTATATTGAACAGGCTATAAAAATGTATATACATCAAGATGAAAAAGTTTTAGCAAAACAAATTGAAGATTCAATTAAATTTAATATAAAAACATTTGAAGATAGATATTGTAGAATCCTAGCAAAAGGAGTTAAAAAGAATATATGCAAACACTAAAATTTTATTAAATATGCTTGCGTATATGTCTAATTCTGAAAATGATGCCAGATTCTTATTAGAAACATTAAACGAAGCTGAAATTGATGGCTATAAAGCATTGAAAAATGGAATTATAGAAAGAGATATAGAAGATTTATTTCCAAAAGAAGAATTAATAAATAAAGCTAATAAAAAAGAGCAAAGAGGTAAACAATGATTAGTGGTACAAATTTTATAGATTTAAATAAAAAAAAAAATAAAACTAAACAGAAAAAAAAAATAGATAGATTATCAAACAAGCAAAGAGCTACAGTCATAAAATCACATATTAATTACATAGGAAGGACAGAAGGTGCCGAAAATAATGGAGAGCATAGTCTTTTTGGAACTTTAAATAATAATGAAAATGTATATGGAATGAAAAAAATCTGATATATTAGCATATATAAAAGATAAAAAGTATCTTCAGGAGCGTATGTTTATAAAACAGTTATTTCACTGACTGGGGAAGATTCAGAGAAATATGGCTATACTACAAAAGATGATTGGGAAAAATCTAATAAGAGCAAATATAAAACTAATTGCAGATGAATATAACATAAAGGTTGAAAATTTAGATTGGGTAGCTTCTTTTCATACAGAAGAGAGGCACCCGCACATACATTTTGTATTTTATGATAAATCAATTTCAAAAAAAAGCTAAACCATATGTTCAATATGATAAAATTAAGGAGAAGTTAAACTATTCCGTGTATAAAAAGGACATACAACCATTATTAGACCAAAAGAATACCATAAAAAAAGGAAATAAAGGATATTTTTAAAGATAATATTGATGAAATTATTTCTTATGATGCAAATAAAATATTTGGCAATAAAATTGCACAAAATAGCTTAAACGAAATTGCAGAATTACTAAAAGAGATTTATGAGATAAAAGATTTAGAATATAAAACAACCAAAAGAGGATCTTGAAAATGCAGTATCAGACTCCTGAAGTAAAAGAAAAAATAAGAGCTATAATTAATAAAATAATACAGTCATCATCACAAATAAAATCCGAAGTTAATTCATATATAAATGCTTGCATAGAAACAGAAAAAATTTAAAAAACATAAATAATACATCACAACGAAGTAATATAAAAATGGAGCAAACTATAAAAAGAGAAACGGAGTTTATTCTAAAAAAGGTTGACAATCAAATTTTAGAATTTTTAAAAGAATCTAAAGGAAAGATTATGGAGGAACAACAAAAAAAATTGTTTGAAAAGGATTTTGATAAGAAAAAAATGTAATAAATTAATTTTAAATATACTTTCTAAAAAAGATGAGACACTTATTTATAAATATCAATAATGATTTAAACAATACTTTAAATGTAAAAAAATATCTAAATAAAAAAAACAATAAATTTATCATTATCAAAAAGAGCCAAAAGGGAATTTGCATTGAAGCATAGAGATGTTGGAACTATAGATTGGGAAAAATAAACTTGATTAAATAAAATCAAAAATTTGTTCTGTGTTCGCTTGAACTTCGGAGCAAGTTAATATATAATGAGATAGCATTAGCAATAAATATACATAAGGATATTAAAAATTATAAGGATGGCAAAAACAATGGGACGATTTGTAGAGATGAAAAAATGAAGAGCTGTTTGATTTTATTAAAAAATTACATAGCTGATAAAATTGAGAAGAATAGTGACGAAGTTAGGTATTCATACTTTGAATTAAAAAGTAAAGATGGATATGGACGAAAGTGATATAGATAGATTTCTAAAATGCAGTATAATTATATTGGAAGGACTTCGGTTACAGAGTTTACTTTACAGGATCAAAATTTGAATTTAAAAATGCAAAAAAGAACTGTGGAAGATAATGAACTTATGATTGCAGTAAAGGATGGAGAATAGGATGAATTTATATAATAATTTTAACAAACAAGAAAAAGATCTATTAGCAGAGGCTAATGTAACAATAGAAAATAAAGAATATTCAAAAGATGAGTGTAAAAATATGATTTTTAGTATAGTTGATTATGTAATGAATTATAGTAAGAATGACATTAGTAAAAATATGAATAAATATAATGAAATCATAGAAAAACTACGATAAGTTTTATATAAAGTAAAATTTAATGAAAAAAGATATATTATTTTCAAGATAGAGAAGGAAATGGGTTATGGGAAAATTTAATATTTTGATAGTTGACAGGCTTTTTACATAAAGTAATATAATAACCATGTTTTTACATAATGATATGGGATTTTTTAGTGTAGTAACTGAATTATTGGCAAATTTATTAACTGATGATTTAAAAATAAAAATTAGTCCAGGGTATGTAGCTATGCACTCAAATTTTACACAAATATATGACAAAACAGCTAATATAGCAGATGAAATAGAAGAGTCAAGTGAAATTATTGATTTACAAAAAATGCCTATAATTGAAAATGGACAAGATGTATTAGATGATATATATAATTTAGGTAGTAAATCGCCGAAAACAAAATTTATGAAATGGAGTAATAGAAAATGCAAAATGATAATAAATTGATAATTGTTTGCTCAAAGAATAAAGCAAAAAAAATGAAGCTGTAAAAAATGTAATGATGCAATATTTTAAAAATTTTGAAATAAAGTCTTTAGAAACAAATTCAAATGTGTCGGAAACACCAATAGGTGATGAAGAGGGAATAAAAGGATGCCTTCATAGAATAAAAGATGCTATTAGTCAAAATGAAAATGGTAACTTGTATATTGCAATGGAGGGAATATTATCAAAAAACAACATATGGTAGTTTTCTTTTGTGGTTGGACAGTTATTTATAATAAAGTTGAAAATGAATATTATTATGGATGTAGTGCAAAAAATTAAAATACCAGATGAAATTATAGAAAAAACTGATAAATCGCAACGATTATCGGAAGTTGTTGCGAAGTTTGTAGGAAGGACAGATGATGAAATAAGTACTATAGGTACTAATGGATTACTTACACAAGGAGCTTATACAAGAACTGATGAATTTACAGATTCCATTGTGTGTGCTATAGCAACTAAATATAAAAAAAAAATAAATAATAAGGAGAATTAGTTAAATGAAACCAAGTATTATTACTATTTCTGGTCCTTCGGCTGCGGGAAAATCATTTTTAGTAGATGAAATAATACAGAATTTTCCTAATATTACAGAAATAATAGGCTTAACAACTAGACCTAAGAGAAAAGATGAAGTAGATGGAAAATCTAGTCATTTTATGACAAAACTAGAATTGGAACAACTTGAAAAAGCGGGGGAGTTAATATTAGTAAAGGAATTTTTTGTGTAATAAATATGCCTGGTACAAAAGAGATTTAGTTAATACTGAAGAATTGAGAATTATCAATATTTCATATAAGAGTATAGAAGAATTGAAAAGAAACGGCTTGAATATTTTTTCTATATTTGTTCGTCCAAAATCTGAAGAACAGTTAAAAGAGGTATTGAGATTAAGAACGACATCAAGAGTTGAATACGAAAAAAAAGATTAAGAGATTATTATGAAAGTGAACAATTTCTTGAAACATCTAAACAAAATTTTGATTTGTTATTTACAAATTGTTACGATAAAGAGTCTTCAAGAAGATTGCTAAATTATATAAGAAATACATTTATTCGTGACGGAGATTATAGTAGAGGTGTTAAAAAAGATAAGAGAAGATGATGAATATGAAAGATAGCGAAATATATGATAAAAAGTAAAAAATATGAAATCGATTAAAAAGATAAAAAAGTTTTTGAGGTGATAAAGATGAAAGAAATATTATTTGCAACAGGAAATATAGCAAAAGTTGATAGATTTTATGAAAAATTATTAAAAAGGGAATATTATTAAAATCATTAAAAGATATAGATATTAAAATTGATGTAGATGAAAATGGAAAAACAGCAATAGAAAATGCAACAATAAAAGCAAAAAAGCATATTATGACGCAACTAAAATAACTACTATGGCTATGGATGATACAATGTATATAGAAGGTATTCAAGAAGATAAACAACCAGGAGTTTTTGTAAGAAGGATAAATGGCAAAAGATTAAATGATGAAGAAATGATTGACTATTATACTAATCTTGTAAAAACATACGGTAAAGATGGAAAATTAAATACAAAATGGATATTAGGTATGGTAATTATAAAAGATGGTGAAATTTCAACTTATACAGGGGTTACAAATGAATATTATTTGGTGGATGAGCCTGCTAAAGATATAAAAAGAAGGTTATCCATTGAGCTCAATATTAATAAATAAAAAGCTTAATAAGTATGATATATATTTGACAGAAGAAGATATGAAAATTGGTCAAGTTGATGATAGTGATTTTATTAATTTTATTGAAAACGTTATCAATAAATAAAAAAAATCTAAAATAGAATGATGAGGATATAAATTATAAAATGGATATAACAGAAAATATTGAGAATATAATAGAAGAGCCTATACACGGTAGAAAATTTTATACAGATGATAATATAATCACACTAAAAAGAAAATTAATTGAAATATATGAAAGAATAAATTTAGAGAAGCTTGAAGAAAAGGATATAATAAAATATATTGGCGATTTTGTAAAAAAAATAATGTAAAATATAAGAAATCATATTTTGATAGTTTTACAGGAAAAGTAGAAAAATTTGATTATAGTGATGTTAAGTATAGAACTGCATATGGGGCACTTGTTGAAGGAGAAGCAATGTGTGCTGGATATGCCGAAGCTATTAGAATTTTACTTAGTTTGTATAATATTAAAAGTTTTACAATTTTATCAAAACTTCCATTAGAGCGAAAAAAATTATTACATTATGTTGTTGCTATAAAGTGCAATTGTGATGGAGAGTATATTATATTAGATCCTGAAAGCGAGCAGTATTGTGAAAAAAAATAAAATTGATTATGAAGAATATAAAGAAAAATGTATATATATGCTTTCAGATAAAATATTTACAAATAATGTTTTTAGGAAAAGATGGAGCAGGAATGCTTGCAGAAGAATATTAAAAAAATATTGAAATACCTAGAGTAATAGGAACTAAAAAAATAGAAAATTTGATAGAAAATATCGAAAAGATGGATAGTGTATGTAGATAATATTTTTTATAAAATTTTACATAAAAGGAGTTATACTCTTAGTTTCTCGAATGAGGACGAAGCAAAAAAAAATTCGAGAGTGAGCTCAATGCTACGCAGGTCGATTTTTGGAAAAATGGCAGAGATAATGCTGTAAGAAGAAAGTCGATGCATGCAGACCCGATGGATTGTTCCGTTAGTGTGAATTTTGACACTGCCAACTGCACTGAAAAGTGGTCTTTCAAGGTCGCTCTGGCAAATGTCGATGAGATGAATCAGTTTTTTGCTGATCTCAAGTTCGCACTGTGGGGACCGATGCCGAGTATTTAACCTGAAATGACGCGTTTGCTAGTGCGTCAAGGAAAAAAGAAAAGCGTATGGGAGTTACATAACTTCCGTACGTTTCTTTTTATTTAGAGAAAAAAAAAAATATTATAATTCAATGAAAGAACTTTGATATGTTAGATAAAACTAATAAAAAACATTTCAAAATTCTTTCATTGTTTTTCTAAAAAAAATAAAATATAATGGTATTATGAAAATGAAGAGGTCTAAAAAACGGACTTCTTCATTTTTATTTTTTAAAAAATGAAGGAGGTTGCAAATATGAAAAGAAAAATTATAGCAAAAAAGTAATTATGATGTTTGGTATTGTATTACTATTAACAATTAATTCATCAAATATTGCAAAAGCAGATACTACAACAATACAGTATGATGGAAAAATAACATATGGATCTTCAACGGTTGGCTCATTCTATGTTGATGGAAAAAGGGCTTTTGTATGGATCATAGTAAGCTAAGTCCATCTAGTGGTACTGTAGCTGAAACTAGCATATATTCAGATTCAAATGTGGTAAAATGCTTGTATTATGGTTGGGAAGGTGTTGAAGTCTGGTCAGGATTTAACGGTAATAGTAATTATGGTATAGTCGCTACAACTTTAGCATTAGATCACTATGTAAATGGAAGCAATAAGACTGTAGCAAAAGATTTTATTGCATTTTTAGATTCAGCTCCAATACCAAAAGAATCATTAGAATTTACTACAAAAAGATCTTGAAGCTAAAATTCAAGATGGAAAACAAGTAACAGAACAAACTACAGTTATGGGAACAACAGGAATAACTTTAAAATTTGATATACCAAATGATGTTACTATTGTATGTGACAGTGGTAATTGGTCAAAAACAGGAGGTACAGTGGAAGTTAGTAATGGAGATTTAATTCATTTTGAAGCTCCAATTACAAAGACAGGTACTTGGTCATCTTCACAAATACCAAACTCATATATATTAAATGCAATATTAGCTCAAACAAGTGATTCAGGATTACAAAGATTAGTAAGACTTGGGAAAAAAGATCCTACAACATATACAAGTATATCTATTAATTTTATAAGTACAGGTGCTTTTTTTGAAATCCACAAAACAGATAGTGAAACTGGTAATGGGATAAAAGATACTGTGTATACTGTAAAAAATTTTTCAGGAGAGCTAGTTGGAAAAATTAAAACAGATGAAAATGGATATGGAACTTTAGAAGGATTATATGCAGGCAACTATACTTTAAATGAAGAAAATTCAAATGAAAATTATATAAAGGCAACAAGTGATGTAAATAGTGAGATTACAGCAGGAGAAACAACAAAAAATTGGAATTAACTAATGAGCATAAAAAAGGAAACTTAAAGATATACAAAGTAGATAAAGATAACAATAGAGTTGTACTTGGAAATGTGCAATTTGACCTATATTCAGAGGAGCTACAAAAAGTTATTGGAACATATACAACTGACGTAAATTGTAATAAATTTTACTTGTAACATTAAGTCCAACTAAATATTCTGGGACAGAGTAAAAATTATTTTCTATTTGTACAAAGCTGTATTTATTAACTAGACTCTTTCTAATATTAGCTAATTCTAAAGGTGGCTTAGTCGGTTTTAAATTTCTTTTTTTCTTCTTCAATTTTACTGTTTTCATTAAGTTTCATAAGTCGACTTTCCATATATTCAATTACGGAATCTTCTGAAGGAAACTTGTAATTTTCAGCAAATATCTTATTTCTTAAATACTTTACACTACCTTCAACATAACCTTTTTCATTGCCACTAAATGCATTTGTTACATTAATGTCAAAACCATAATATATGCTCATTTTTACTAAATCCTCATTTAATTCTTTTTTCGCTTTTTTCCAATAAATTTAGAAACTACATTTCTCATATTATCGTAAACAACTTCTTTCTAAACACCTCCAATCATTTCAAAAAATTTAACATGAGAATCTAAAAATACATCTTTTTACAGTTATCATAAAGATAGCACCATCTAAAATTTCCAGCAGGACTGGATAAAACAGCTATGTAATATCTTTTCAAAACACCATTTATTACAAGTTTAACTTCACCAAAAATCATATTCTAATCTATCTCCAAATTCATAATCCTGTTTAATGAAACATTCATTACCAGATTGTTTAAATTTCCTAATCTCTAATATCACTGAAGAATAACTTACATCAAACCCTAGCCTTTTAAGTAATTCATAAATTTGTTGTTTTGTTAAAGCTTATTTATTTGTTCCAAGAACCTTACATTTATTTTCTTCATCTTTTAAAATATTTTCTAATGCTTAAAAAAAAATCTGGTGTTAATTTTCTTCTAACTCTTGAAACAGAATTATATTTAGGTTTGGAAACAATGTCCTCTTGAATTCTTAAAATATTAGTTGAATTAGTTTCATTGTCTAATTTACTTAAATTTTCTTTATATTCATTCCAATATTTATTTACGGTTTTTTTATCAATTCCTAAAGATTTAGCAACAGATCTATTAGATAATCCTTTTTTTCCTTTAATTTTAATATTGCTGATAAATCCATAAAATTTTTCATCTCCCTCAACCTCCAAATATATATTTAAACATATATTTGAAGTTATGTAAAAAAGTGGTCCGTTTTTCAATTATTATTAATTGAATTTTTGGTCCACTTTTAGTTTATCAAAAACAGAAGAAAGTTATCTAATATGGCTTATAGAAATTGGAACGTTAGTGCTTATAGTTATGATAGTGATAGAAAACGATATGTTTTTTAAAAGTGAGCTTGGAAAAAGCATTGATGTTCCTAAATATATAAAATTGCGAAAGTAGGGATATAGAATGGACAAGAGTTTGTTAAAAGAATAATTGTTAGTTACGGGGTTTTGGCACTACATTCACTACAAAAAAATCGGCTAACAAAGATTATAAATTAAAAGATTTTAAGATAGAGCATTTGGCAGATGAAATTGAAGTAATGATTGGAGTATATCCAAAAGAAATAGCAATTGTAAAAATACTTTAATTTAAAAGATGAAGATTAGAGTTGAAGGAAGTTATCTTAGACTTTTTAAATGAAGAACACGAAAGATTTTATAAAAGGGTATGTGATGAAATGATGTATGATGGTGAAGAAGATATTAGGACACTATGTATCTAAAATCCAACAAGATCAATATTCTGAGGAGGAAGAGCCATAAAAATTTGATAGTGTTGTTTGTAGGAATTAGTAGTTGGTGGAAACATGAATAAATCAGATTACGAAAGAAAAATGAGAGATAAAGAGGCGATGAGATATTGGAAACAAAAAGAATAATTATACACAAATAAACATAAAATTTATTGTGGAGGGTATTATGCAAATTTTTAAATCGAAACATAATGGATTGGATTTTTGCCAAATCCATGCCACAAAAGATGAATTACAAAATGAAGAAATACAAGAAAAAATTAACAATATTAAGAAATCTGAGTCAAAGGTTGCTATGTTTGTGAGTGGGGACGATGAATACTTAAAGATAATTGAAAGAATCATTATGTTGGAGGTAGAAAAAAAAAATGTTTTGTGATATAATAGCTCCAATATCTAAAAAACAGCAAATTACATATATAGCAAGCTCGGAAGGAGCATATATATATATGAAAAAGTAGTTGGATATTGTAGATTAAGTAGAGATGAGGATAAAGAAAATTATGCAAGCATAGAGGAACAAAAAATTATACTACAAGATTATGCTATGTCTAGAGGTTGGAAAATATTAGACCGTGATTTTTATATAGATGATAATTTTTCAGGTTATACACTAGATAGACCAAAATTTTCAAAAATGTTAAGAAAGGTGCAAAGAGGAGATATAGATGTTGTTTTAGCAAAAGACCTTTCTAGAATTGGAAGAAATAATGGAAAAGTATTAGTATTAATTGATGAGTTCAAAGCTATGCAGAAAAATTTAATTTTAGTATCAGAAATGGGAGGGTGTTATGATGTTCTAAATGATAGGGATGACACTATTGGTATTACAACTTGGTATAATGAAAGATATGTAAAAGATTGTTCAAAAGAAAACAAGAGATCATATGCTTTCAAAACAAAAAACAGGTAGATTAATAATGGGAAATTACTATGGTTATGTGAAAGATCCAGATGACATTACAAAATTGACTGTTGATGAAGAAATAAGACCTGTAATTGAATTAGTTTTTAAATTATATATAGATGGAAATGGAATGAAAAAAAAAATAAGTAATATACTGAATGAAAACTATAATTATCCAACGCCATCAGTATATTATCAAAAAAAAAACATTTACAAAGAGGTCGTATATACAAACACCCAGTTCAAGAGTTATGGTCAGATTATATGATAAAGAACATCATAGGTAATGATGTGTACTGTGGAACATTAAGAACTCATAAAAAAGAAAACAATCTCGATTAGAGGAAAAGCTATAAAATTGCCTGAAAGTGAGCATTTTGTTTTTGAGAATCATCATGAGGCTATAGTTTCAAAAAGAGACCTTTCAATCAGCAAATGACATAAGAAATCGAAGAGCAACAATGAATCGTCAATGTGGTAAACCTAAAAAGAAATTATTTCTTTGGAGGATTATGCAGGTGCGCTGAGTGTGGTATGTCAGCATCTGGAATGGTACTTAGGAGAAAAAAAAAATAACGCTAAGGCTTATGAATGTAATGATTATAAGAAATATGGAACTAAAAGATGTAAAGGACATGAAATTCTTGAAGAAGATATGTGGTTTCAATTTAAAGATTTTTTAAAGAATACTAAAAAGTTTATTTAGATGAAATAAAAAAAAATCAATGTACAAAATAAAAAAAAAAAATGCAGTCCAATAGAAAGAAAATACAGCTCGAACTAGAACAAGCTAATTTAGAATACAAAATGATTCTAACTCAGAAAATAAAAAGATATAGCTACTCGGACAGAACCCAGAGCAAAATCAAATTATAGTTGATACATATAATAAATTAGAGCAAGAAAAAATGAATACTATTATTAAATTACAAAAGACACTAGAAAAAAAGAAGAAGAGGAAATAATTAATGAAAAATTAGAAGAAATTCATACAGCAATAGATTATTTTGACGAAATAATCAAAGCAAAAAGAGCCAAATAGAGCAATACTAGAAGCTTTAATTGATACAGTATGGATAAATCACGACAAATCTGTAAGATTTGACTTAAAACCAGATATTAAATCATTAATTTTATAAATTCAAATATATCAATCTAACACATCAAAAGGTGTGTTAGATTGATTAAATTTTATTCTAAAAAATTTGTCTGATATAGTAATATTGTTTATATACATCAGATAAAAAAATTCCTACGGTATGGAACATACCCCCGTATGAGCATACAATTTGGGGAAAATATCAGAAACGCTTGCTATTGCATAACATTTCTTTAATCGATAACTTACTCTAAAATGAATAAAAATTGCCACAAAATCGATCGTGAGGCGATTGATTAGGAAGGTTTAGCAATCATAATTAAAGATGAGTGGATATTCCAAGTTTTTTTTTACAACACTTACTCACATCAAAATATATTGTATCATAAAAAAGGTGAAAAAATAAATAACTTTTGGCGTTTTTGCACTTTTTAGTGCAAAATTTAATAAAAAATTGCACCAAAAGTACAATAGTAATTTAAGAAATTTTATGTTATAAAATTCTTATAATTATATTAATGATAGGAAAATATATTAAATTTTACAAAGGAGGTTAATCTTGAAAAAAACAGTTATAACAATTGCAATTACAGCACTTTTAACAGCAGTATTAATGATAAGTGGATATTTTATCTATACTAAAATAATTAATAAAGACAATAATGCAAATAGTAATATGACAAAAAAGAATGATAACAATTCTGAAAATGTTGAAAATTAAATACCAAATGACATTAAGAATATTAGTTTAGAAGAATGGAGAAAAAAGTAATAGCTCTTTTCTATAAAGAGCATTATGGCTATAAACCAGACAACATAACTTGTACAGAAGTAGGACCCAATATAATATATGTAACAATATATCATAATACAGAATTAGTGGCAGAATACACTCTTGATGCAGAAACAGGAATTGCATCAAGTCCAACAGAAAGAACAACAGCAAATTTCTTTAAAAGGAATATTTTTAGATAACTTATCAACAAAAGTTAATTTTAAAAATAATGAATGTATTGCAATAGGATATATAGAAAAGGGAAAAAGAAGCACAAATTAAAGAAAAAAATACTTTAATTCTGATATTGAATATGAATCTTTAACAACTGTTGTAGAAGGAGATGAATATCAATTTATAGTCATTCCAAAAAGTTTAGATGCCACATTAAGAATTTGGAAATATAATGTATCAGAAAATGGAGAACTATATTCTGAAGAATTATTATTAGAAGCAGTAGGAACACCACTATTAATAGAAACACAATGTACAGAAGTGTTTCCAAGAGTTGGTGTAGAATATGAATTTGGCGATACAAAATTTACCATACCACTAATGATTAGTGGTATGGATGGAAAATTTACAATAACTGATTATAAAAAAACCTAGTGAAAGACATATCAATATATTAGTTTTTAATTTGAAATTATTATAAAAAGGTGGTGGAAAAGTTATAAAAAAATAGAATATTAAAAGCTATCAAAAAAAACTTGTACAAACGTATATTTTAGGAGGAAAAAAATGAATAAAAAATAATTCTTTCAGTATTAGCAATTTTAATTAGCATATGCTTAATACTAACAGGTTGTGGTAAAAACAAAGAAGATGAAAACAAAGAAATAGCAAAATTAGTTGATGAATATGCTCCTTTTGAATTTACAATTAAATATCCAAAAGATGCAGGATATAAATTCGAAGCAGATTTAGAAAAATACACCATATGTAGCAGGTAAACTTATAAACGAAGAAAAAAATATCAAAATTTCATTTAATTTTTCAAAAACATATGAAAGTTCAATGAAAAAAGAAAAAGAGAATAAGTCTAGCCAAGAAAATTATGCGGAAACAAATTATACTAAATTAGGTGGATATGAGTATTATGATAAATTTAACTATTATGGAGTAAGCTTATTAAACAAAAATGAAGAAGGTAGTTGCTTACAAGTTATAGTCAAAATAAGTAAAAACAAAAATAATGGAGCAAAATTAGATGTAACAGAATTTGCAAAAACAGAAGAATTAAAAAATATCTTAAGTTCTATGACATTAAATGATAAGATAGAAGGTAAAAAAGTTGATGGAATAATATCATCAAACCATAAATTAATAGTAAAAAACCTAGAAAATCAGACGAAAGCAAGTATTATGTTAATCAATATCCAGATACAAATGGTGTAAAAAGCATATATGCCTTAAAAAGAAGTAAATAAATACAAAGGAGAAGGAGCATCTTTCAGACTAACATATTATGGAAATGAAGGAAACTACAAAGATTTAGATACATGTCTTGCATACCAAGAAAAAACATTCAAAATGAAATTTGAAGATTATACATTATTTGGACAAAAAGTTAAAGTAGATGTATCAAGACACGCAATAGGAGAAAGTTCATCACCCAGAAAAATACAAAACTTGGATAGCAGGTTATTTTGAAAAAGATGGAAAAGTATATGATTTTCTATATATTCAGTATGTTGGGGTAGATGATAGTCTTGGAGAAAAGTTAGTTAATAATGTATTAAATAACTTTACAACTCAAGATTAATATAATATAAGAATAGAAAGAGAGAAATTAAATATAGGATTTATTAAAGCATTTACAGGAGCTTATGCTTTTAATGTATATCAAACAAAAATTTCAAACAAAGAAGAACTAGCAAAAGCACTAGAACAAGACAGTAAGAACATGGCTGGTGGAATGATATTCATAATTATAGTACTTATAATTATAGGAATAATTCTATTTAGAACCAACATAAAAAAAATTTAATTGATAAAATTAAAAATAAAACAAGCAAATGAAAGGAGGATGGTTTTATGAAAAATAAAACAAAATATTTAGTAGCAATATTATTAATGCTAGTTAGTTTTCTACTAATTGGAGCTACTAATGTAAATGCTAAAACAGTCACAGTAGAGACTGAACAGGAACTAATTAATGCATCAAAAGGAATTGATTCTGAGATAAATGAAATTAAATTAGCAAAAGATATTACTTTAACAAGGTTCCTAAATTTTTATGTTGTTAATGACATTACTCTTGATTTAGGTGGACAAACATTAGATATAGGTTTCAATGGTCTTTCATTTAGTTATGGACAGTCTGATTATGATGAATCAAATAACAAATACTATTATAACTTTAATAGTAAATTAACAATTAAGGATAGTAGTAGTAGTAAAACTGGTAAGATTCTTTCAAGAGAAAATATTTTCTTTAATTATTATGATACTCATCATGATGGGGAAATAAAAAAATTTGGACTAACTATTGATGGTGGATATTATGAAATGATTAGTTCAAGGCCTAATTTCTTTGAATTCTTTTCTAGAGATCACGAAACAAATGGTAAAAAATCTTACTGTTGATGTAAATATAAAAGATGCTGTATTTAAATTAAGTGATGGTATGTATCTTTTTGGCACTATATCAAATTCGGATTCAGACATTAAATTGAATTTTAATTTTTGAATCATTGAAAGTGCTAGGACTTACAAATAAATTAGGTAGTTTAAAATTAGGTGAAATGAAATTAGATGAGGTGATTGATCCTAATTCTAAGGCATACTTTCAAAAACTACCTTATACAACAGGAGCTCCAGTTTTAGAAGAAGCAGATAGAAATACTTTAGTTAGAAATTTCTATGCAACTGGAGGAAATGATCCTTATATTATTATAAAAAAAAAGTTAAAGGCTTTGAAATAAATAATGTAGCAATAAATGAAACTTATAAGGAAACACCTAGTCTTAATGGTATATCAATTAAAAATATAAGTGATTCTGATTTACAAATTCAAAATGTAACAGTAGATAGTTCTAATTTTATAGTTGAAGGACCTAGTACATCACCAACTGTTAGTGCTGGTACAACAAATACAGATTATAAAATTAAGGCAAAAGAAGGACTTCCTGTTGGAACTTACACAGCAACAATTACTGTAACTGATAGTAATGGTAATTATACGGCAACAGTTACACTAAATGTTGAACCAAAACAATTAACAGGATTAGGTATTAGTGGTTTAGATGGCACATGGGTTTATGGCACTACTAAAACTCCAACTGCAACAGGTGTTGATGGCTTAGGAGCTGGCGATTATGAAATCACTTACTCTAAGTTAAACAATGGATCTTATGAAGATATAGGAACAACATTACCTAAATTAGTAGGTAAATATAAAGCTACTTTAAGTATTACAAATCCAAATTATACAGCAAGTGAAGCTAGTGTTGATTTTGAAATCACACCAAATAATACTGAAGTAAAAGTTAAAAAGCTATGATGAAACATTTACTTATGATGGAACAGAGCATACAAAAAATGCTTATGATGTGTTATGGGCAAAAATAATGCTAGCACAGTAACTGATAATAAATTACCTAATGGTGATAAAGTTACTGCAGTAATTACTGGTAAAAAGTAAGAGATGTTAAAAGATACAGCTCTTGAAAATAATACAATTGAAAAAAATAACAATAACAAATGCAGAAGGTGTTGATGTAACTGATTGTTACTCTAGTATTGTAAAAGCTGCTGGTAAATTAACAGTAAACCCAATTACAACACCAATAGTTGTAAAAGCTGATTCAGATACTCAGGTATATAATGGTACTGAATTAACAAAAAATACTTATACATATACTGATGGTGTATTACTATCTGGTGATATGTTAGAAGTTGCAATTACTGGTAGCCAAAAATTTGTAGGTTCTTCAAATAATACTGTAAGTAATGTTAAAGTAATGAGAAATGGTGAAGATATTACTTCTAACTATACAATGGGAACACATATAAATGTTGTACTTGAAGTAACAAGTGCTTCTCAACCTTTAGCAATTGCAGATCAATATGTAAAAAGTTAATGGTTCTATATCAAAAGGTTATTTAGAACAATCAGTAACTGGAAATGTAGTAAACATTGATTTTACTATTAAATCAGGAACAGCACTTACATATGATAATATAAACGATGAATTTGTAGCAGGAGCTACTGCAGGAGATGTTGTAATGACAGTTATAGCAGTAAAAGTTGATCTTGGTGGCGATAATACTCCTGAATGGAAAGAAACATCAAAAAGATTTTACAGTTCATGTTGTAAATAAAGAGAATGTAACAATTACTGGTTTAGAGGATAATCAAGTATTTACTTTTGATAATACTACTAAAACTCCATGGGGAACAGGCACAATTACAGTTGAAGATAATAAAGTCGATGTAAATGAATTAGAGATATTTTACAATGGAACTGGTAGCACAACATATAGTAGTAAGTTTGCTCCAGTAGATGCTGGTACTTATACAATAACTTATAAAGTTAAAGATAGTAATCCTAACTATGTAGGAAGTGTTACTTATACATTCACTATTAAAAAAAGCACAACTTGATAAAGTAACTATTGTTAAAGATACTTTTTGAATATACTGGTAGTGATATTACTCCTACATTAAATAATGTTAATTCTAATATAGAAGTAACTGGTGATACTCAAGCTAAAAAATGTATCAAATAATACTATTGTTGCAAAAATTAAAGATAAAGCTAATTATGAGTGGAAAGATGAATCAAATGGTGATTTAACTATTAACTGGTCTATCACACAAGCAACACCAGACTATACAGTACCAACAGGATTAACTTCTGTAAAAGGTAAAGTATTAGCAGATGTAGCATTACCAACAGAATTTACTTGAATACACCTGCAACAGTGTTAACTGTAGGAAAAACCAAATATAAAGCAACATTTACTCCAGTTGATACAACAAACTATAAAACAATAACTGATATTGATATTGAAGTTGATGTTAAAAATACATTTGATGTAATAACATCAGTTGATGGTGGAAATGGAACAATTACACCAAGTAAAATAGGTGCTGTTGAAGGAACAAAAAATTTGAAATAACATTTACACCAAATACTGGATATATGATTGATAAAGTATTAGTAAATGGAATAGAAAAAAACTGTAACGGAAATGAAATAGAAATAACAGTAGATGAAGAAAAAACAGTAGAAGTAAGCTACAAGAAAATACCATTTACAATAACAGTAGAAGAAGTAACAGGAGCAACAGTAAATCCAGATGGAACTGTAACAGTAGGTTATGGAGACAACAAAGACTTTACAATAACAGCAAACACAGGCTACAAACTAGTAAAAGTATTAGTAAATGATGTAGAAAAAGCATTAGATGGTAACACATTAAAATTAAAGAACATTACATCAAATATGAAAATTAAAGTAGTAGTAGAAAAAAATTGAATACAAAGTAATAGAAGGTGCAGAACAAACATATACAATAAAAAAGAAGATACAGAAGCAAGATTTAGAATAGATGCAGATTATAGCCTATTTAATAACAAAGTATATGTAGATAATGTACTTGTAGATAAAGTTCAAATTATACAAGCAAAAGTGGAAGCACAATAATTACATTAAAGAAAGAATTCGTTGATACATTATCAGTTGGAGAACACACTTTAAAAAAGTTGTATTCAATGATGGTGGAGAAGCAGAAACAACATTTACAATAGAAAAAAAAAAAGCTGAAAACAATAATAACAACGAAAATAATACTCCATCAAAACCAGAAGATAAAGAAGAAATGAAAGATAATGGTTCAAATCCTAAAACAGGCGACAATATAATGCTTTATGTAGCAATAGCAAGTATGTCAATAATAGGACTTGTAGCAACAACAATAGTTGCAAAAAAGAAAAAAAATGAACTAAAATACTACATAAGAGAGGACTAGAACCTTCTAGTTCTCTTTTTTAAAAAATAAAGGGAGCGATTATATGGCAGGAAAAAAAGAACTAAAACTAGAAAGGAAATAAAGCTAAATAAAAAAGTTAGTGTGTACTATTGGTGTTCTACTATTGATTATAGGTGTTATATATCTGCAATTATAATGATATTTAAACCTGTAAATGTAGGGAAAATAAACAAAGAAGGTAAAGCAGAATATATAGAACGAGTTGCAAATGTAACAAAATATCCAGACAAAAAAAATTGTAGAATTTAAAAACGACTATGAACTAATAGATAATGGAATAATAACAACTGAAATCTATGAAAAATTTAAAAATAATGATAATATTTATAATCTAACAGTAACAGAATACTTAAGACTAAGAGATATATCATCAAAAGAGAGTTATAGTATAAATAAAGCAATACAAACAGGAGTAGTAAAAGAGGAGACAATATATGCAGATTATTTTGCGAAAACTTGTGGATTTGAAAACAAAAAAGAATTATTAAAATATACAAAAGCTGTATTTGAACTAGCTGACAAAGAAAAAATAGATGCAAATTCTTTAATCGAATTTTATATTTGAAATGATGAATAATAAACTGAACATATAAATAAGAAATGGTATACTAGCAAAAAGGCTAATATACCATTTTCTTTAAGGAAATTTATGATTTATTTATTAACTAGCTCTTTTAAAAGCTTTACCAGCTTTGAATGCTGGAGCTTTAGAAGCAGGTATTTTTATTTCTTCTTTAGTTTGAGGGTTTCTTCCTTTTCTAGCACTTCTTTTTTCTTACATCAAAAGTTCCAAAACCAACTAATTGAACTTTATCATTTGCTTTTAGTGCTTCAGAAACAACAGAAATGAAAGCATTTAAAGATTCTGCTGTAGCTTTCTTTGAATGACCTGTTCTAGGAACCATTGCTTCTATTAATCCTGCTTTATTCATACAAAAAAATCCTCCTTTAGTAAAAAAAAAAAGCAGCCTATGTTGTGCTAGAAATTGATAAAGATGGAATGAAAAAAAAGATTTAACAATAACAATTGGAAAAAAATGAAAGTGCAAAATATTGGATGACTGTATTAAACGAGTTTAAAAATCACGGAGTACAAGATATTTTAGTATTATGTGCAGATGGGATTGACAGGGCTTAAAGATGCAATATCAGCAATATACCCTAAGACGGAATATCAAAGATGTATAGTGCATCAAATAAGGAACTCTTTAAAGTATGTACCATATACAGCTAGAAAAAGAACTTGCTAATGATTTAAAAACAGTTTACAAAGCAAGTACAGAGAAATTAGGGTATACTAACTTATTAGAGTTGGAAGAAAAATGGAAACATAAATATCAAAGATAATTTTTATTGCGTTTTGTATCATAAAATAGTCCTTTTTAAAAAAGAAAAGGGCTATTTTAATAAATTTGTAATTGTAGATATAACAAACTCAATCATTTTATTATAATCTAATTGCTCATGTTTGTGGTAAACAATTTCGTGACATAAATTATCTATCATACCAATTGCAATATGAATTTTTTCATTTATATTTTCTGTTTTAAAACCATTTTTTAATAATATACTTGTTACACTTGTTGTTATTTCCATCTCGGCGTTATGAAAAAGTTTAGCAACTTCTTTATCAGAATGGGTCATAGAAATAATTTCTTCATGAGCAGTTTGAGATAACTTGTGATTATTTATGAACTTGTCTATCATTTGTCTTAGAATACTAGGAAAGTTATTAGCAGTTATTTTTACATCAGTATTACTAACAGCTAACATAGGAAAAAAAAAAATAGAATTGGCATATAGTTTAATTCCTTCTATTAATATATCATGTTTATCTTTAAAATATTGATAAACTATTCCAGTTGAAACTCCAGCCAATTTAGCTATTTCAGCTGTATTAGTATTATAATATCCTTTTTCGCAAATTAATTCAAAACCAGAGTGTATTATTTTTTTTTCTTTTCAATTGAGCGCTTTTGAATAGGTTCTCTTATTTCAGAAATTCCCATATAATCCTCCTTGTAAAAGGCTAATATAACAATATTATATTGAGCAATGAGAAAAAAAAGTCAAGAAATATGAAAAAGAATTCATATTCTATTGACTTTTTGTAAAACTATATATTATAATAATAGAAGAAATGTGAATAATAATTCATATATATGAAGGAGTTGCGAATGAAAAAAAAGTACAAATATAATATAAATAATTTAGACTGCGCGAATTGTGCAAGAAAAATTGAAGAGATTTTAAACAAAAATAAAGAATTAAAAAATGCAATAGTAAATTTTAATACTTCAAAAATTTCTTATGAAGCCGAAAGGGAATTTTCCATAAAAGAGTTAAACGATATTATAAAAACGGTAGAACCAGATGCATATGTTACAAAAAAGAAGAAAACAAAACAAAAAAAAGAATTTCATCTTTCTATTTTGATAATTGCATTGGCAATAGGATTATTGGGCTATTTTATGAGACTAAATAATACAGCTAAAATGATTTTATACATTGTTGCTTATACCTTATTATTGTATAGAACAGGCATAAATGCTGTAAAGTTATTATTCAAAAATAAAACGATAAATGAAAATATGTTAATTACTATTTCGTGTATAGGGGGCATTAGCAATAGGAGAAGTAGTAGAAGGAATGCTTGTAATTGCTCTTTACACAATAGGAAAAATATTAGAAGAAAAGGCTGTTAATAATTCAAGAAAATCAATAAAAGACTTAATTGATATAAAACAACCATATGCTAATCTTAAACAAACTGATGAAATAAAAAAAGTTGATGTAGAGGAAATAAAGATAAACGACATACTGGTTGTAAAAAAAGGAGAAAAAATTCCTGTTGATGGTATAGTTATTACAGGAGAAACAATGCTTGACACATCAGCTCTTACAGGTGAATCAGAATTAATGCAAATAAAAAGAAGGCGACCAGGTTTTGTCAGGAAGTATGAATATGGGAGAAATAATAGAAATAAAAAAGCAACTCAAATAGCAGAAAATTCAACAGTGTCAAAAAATATTGGAACTCTTAGAAGATGCTACAGATAAAAAACAAAGACAGAAACGATTGTTTCTAAAATAAGTAAAATATATACGCCAATAGTAATTATATTAGCACTTCTAATTGTAATTTGCTTACCTATAATATTCAATATACCTATGCTAGAAGCTATACATCGTGGACTTACATTTTTGGTAATATCATGCCCATGTGCAATAGCTATATCTGTACCACTTTCATATTTTACTGGAATAGGAGTTGCAAGCAAAAAAGGAATACTTATAAAGGGAAGCAATTATTTGGATGCATTGGATAATACAAAAAATATTGTATTTGACAAAACAGGAACTTTAACAAATGGGGCATTTACAGTAACTAATATAGAAATATTTGATAAAGACTATACAGAAAATCAAGTTATAGATATTTTGATAAAGGGGAGAATCATTTTCAAATCATCCTATTGCAAAATCCATAATGAATTTAAAAAATGAAAAAGTGAATAACGATGATGTAAAAAAAAATATCAAGAGATAGAAGGCAAAGGAATTACCTTTGAATTAAATGATAAAAAAATATCTATAGGAAATAAGTTAATATGTAATTGTGAGGAAGATGCAATACTACACTTGAATATAGATGGAAAACACATAGCTTCTGTTTTTATAAATGATGGTATAAAAAACGATGCAAAAGAAACCATAGAAGAGCTAAAAAAAAACAAAAATAAAAACTTTCATGTTTACAGGCGATAAGAAAAAGAAACAGCACTGAACATAGGAAAGAAATTGAACATAGATGAGATTAAATATGAAATGTTGCCAACAGATAAGTTTGAAGAGTTTGAAAAAGTTTCAAGCAAAATGAACTTACAATATTCGTTGGAGATGGAATTAATGATGCACCAGTTTTAAAAAAGAGCAGACATAGGAATTTCTATGGGAGGAGTTGGAACAGATTCTGCAATTGAAGCTAGCGATATTGTACTAATGTCAGATGATTTAAAAAAAAATCCCAGTAGCAATACAAATATCAAAATATACAAAAAAATATAATAAGGCAAAATTTGGTCTTTTTCTATTTCAATGAAAATAATTATTTTATTGTTCAGCGTTTTAGGATTTGCCAATATGTGGCTTGCAGTATTTGCAGATACTGGATTAACATTATTAACAATACTAAATACATTAAGGATAATGAAAAGGTTTGCTTAAAAACAAGGTTGAAAAACAATACTGTAGTATGTTATAATTAGCATGCTACAATTTATTTTTAAGGAGGAAAAATGTTTACTTTTGATAAAAAGATTTTTATATATAATAATGGCAATTATAATTATAAGAGGATTAATGCCATACTTTACAGATGTAAATATGTTAATAGGATTATTAATATCGTTGCCGGCTGTGCTTATAGCAATTACATTTCATGAATTTGCACATGCTTATGCGGCAGACAAACTGGGGGACGAGACACCAAGGCAACAGGGAAGACTAAATTTAAATCCATTATCACACATAGACCCAATAGGATTTATTCTTTTGATTTTTGCTGGATTTGGATGGGGAAAAACCTGTACAAATAAATCCAAGAAATTTTAACAGAGAGATATGCCAATGAAAAAAGCAGAAGCAATTGTTGCAGCGGCAGGACCAATAATGAATTTTATACTTGCAATTTTATTTACAATAATAAATCTTAGCATTATAAAATTTTTTTCAATGGATTCTATAATCTACAGATAGGAATGATAACAGTAGGTATTATAGAAAATTGCGTAATAGTAAATTTGGGTTTGGGAATATTTAATCTTATACCACTACCACCACTGGATGGCTCAAAAATATTGAGTAATTTCTTACCGTATAAAGCAAGAGAATGGTTTGAAAGCCGTGAGCAAATATTTTATATTATATTTGTAGCTATATGGGTTACAGGACTTGCAGGTACAATAATATCACCACTTATAAATGAAGCTTATAGAGGTTTAACATACATAATGGCGAAAATGTTTAAAATAATATAATAAATAAACTTAATCCTGTTGTGGATGTAAATGGTCTAAGGAAGGAATGATGAGCGTGAAAGAAAACATAATTACATTGGGAATTGAATCAAGTTGTGACGAAACTTCTGTTGCCGTTGTGAAAAATGGCAGAGAAGTTCTTTCCAATGTTATAAATTCACAAATAAAAATACATGAAAAAAAATATGGAGGAGTTGTTCAAGAAATAGCTTCAAGAAATCATATTGAAGCTATTTCTGGAGTTACAAAAACAAGCGTTGGAAGAAGCAAAAATAACATTTGAAGATATAGACATAATTGCTTGTACATGTGGACCAGGATTAGTTGGAGCACTTTTTAGTAGGTGTATCTTATGCAAAGGCTTTAAGTTATGCATTAAATAAACCATTAATTGGAACAAACCATATAGAAGGACATATAGCGGCCAATTATATAACGCATAAAAATTTGACACCACCTTTTTTATGTTTAATAGTTTCAGGAGGACATACTCACTTAGTACATATAAAAAACTACAATGAATTTGAAATTTTAGGAAAAACCAGAGATGATGCGATAGGAGAAGCGTTTGACAAAGTAGCAAGAGTAATAGGACTAGGATATCCAGGTGGTCCTAAAGTAGATAAATTAGCTAAAGAAGGAGTTGCAAATATTGAGCTTCCAAAGCCACATATGGAAGGCTTGGACTTTAGCTTTAGTGGAATAAAAACTGCAATAATAAACTTACATCACAAAAACCCTGACATAAATAAAGCAAATTTATGTGCAAGTTTTGAAAAAAGATGTAACTGAAATATTGTTAGAAAATACAATTGAAGCGGCCAAAAAGTTAAATATAAACAAAATAGCCTTGGCAGGGGGGTATCAGCTAACTCATACATAAGACAAGAGTTTTTGAAATTACAAGCCAAAGGATATGAAATTTATTATCCAGAAATGATACTTTGCACCGATAATGCGGCAATGATTGCATCAGCAGGATATTATAACTTTATGGCAGGCAAAGTATCAGATATGTATTTAAATGCAATACCAAACTTGAAAATATAGGGGAAAAAATGTCAATATATGCCATAGGAGATTTTTACACTTATCTTTAGCGAAGGATAAGCCAATGAGTATTTTTGGGGGAAAATTGGAAGGAACATGAACAAAAAATAAAAAAAAAAATTGGCTAGAAAAAGTGAAAGAAAACGATTATGTTATACTGCTTGGGGATTTTTCATGGGCAACATATTTAGAAGAAGCATATGATGATTTTAAATATTTAGATGAACTGCCAGGTAAAAAGATTTTGCTAAAAGGCAACCATGATTATTGGTGGACAACGATTACCAATATGAAAAAATTATTTAAAAGAAAATAAATTTAATACAATCGATTTTTTTGCATAATAATAGCTATTTCATTGAAGATAAGATAATAGTTGGAACACGAGGATGGAATTTGTTAGAAACAGAAAATAGCGAAAAAAATGATAAATAGAGAAAATAATAGATTAAAATTATCAATTGAAGATGGAATTCAAAAGTTTGGAAAAAAAAAAGAAATAGTAGTATTTATGCATTATCCACCAATAACCATAAAACAATGCAAATTCGAATTTGTAAAAAAACTATGAAACAGTATGAAATAAAGAGGTGCTATTATGCACACTTACATGGAAATTCTCATAAAGATGCAATAGAAGGCATAAAAAATGGAATATATTTCAAATTGATTAGCGCAGATTACTTGAAATTCGACTTATTCGAGATTTAAGTATTGCAAAAAATAAAAAGTGTGATATAATTGAAACGTTAATTATCAGAGAATAGAAAGGAATGTTTAAACAAAATGAGTGTAAAAGTAGAAAAAAACAGAAAATACAAACGAAGTAAAATTAAGCTTTGAAATAGAGGCAGAAAAATTTGATGAAGCAATGAAAAAAGTATATTTAAAAACGGCTAAGTATTTTAATGTACCAGGATTTAGAAAAGGAAAAGCACCAATGCAAATGGTAGAAAAGCAATATGGAGCTTCAATTTTTATGAAGATACATTTAATGAATTAGTTCCAGAAATATATGATGAAGCAATAAAGGCAAATAATGTGGAAGCAGCAAGCAGACCACAAATAGATATACAACAAATGGAAAAAGGAAAAAAATTTAATCTTTACAGCGATAGTTCAAGTGATTCCAGAAGTAAAGTTAGGAAAATATAAAGGTATAGAACTAAATAAAATAGAGTATAATGTATCTGACGAAGACATAGAACACGAATTAGACATATGCAAGAAAAAAAAATTCAAGAATTGTTACTGTAGAAGATAGACCAGTAGAGCCAAAAGACATAACTGTAATAGATTTTGAAGGATTTGTAGATGGAAAAGCGTTTGATGGTGGAAAAGCAGAAAAACACGAACTAGAAATAGGAAGTAATACATTTATACCAGGCTTTGAAGACCAAATAATTGGCATGAGAATAGAAGAAGAAAAAAGACATAAATGTAAAATTCCCAGAAGAATACTTTTCAAAAAGATTTAGCAGGAAAAGATGCTACATTTAAAGTAAAATTACATGAAATAAAGAAAAAAAGAATTACCAGAATTAGATGACGAATTTGCGAAAGACGTTAGTGAATTTGACACACTTGAAGAGTTAAAGAATAGTATAAAGGAAAAAATTCAAACTGAAAATGACTCAAGGGCAAAATACGAAACAGAGGAATCTGCAATAAAAGCTGTTTGCGAAAACACAACAATAGATATACCATCAGCTATGATAGACAATGAAATAGAAAATATGATACAAGACGTTAAAACAAGATTGTCTTACCAAGGACTATCAATAGAACAATATTTAAAAAATGATAAACAAGACAGAAGCAGATATGAGAAATGAGTTCAAAGAGCAAGCCGAAAGATCTGTAAAATCAAGATTGGTTTTAGATGCAATTGCTAAAGCAGAAAAAATTAGAAAATTCAGAAGAAGAAATAGCAGAAAAGATAAAGGAAATGGCTGAAAATTATGGAAAGAAAGAAGAAGAACTTCTAAAAAATGAACAATTGAAAAACTATTTAGAAGAAAATATGAAAACAGAAAAAAAGCTATTAAATTTATCGTTGAAAATGCAAAAAAAATAAAATAAAGGGAGGAAAAGCACATTGAAGAAAATAGTTTAGTTCCATATGTAATTGAACAAACAGCTAAAGGAGAAAGGTCATATGATATATATTCCAGACTTTTGAAAGACAGAATAATTTTTTTTTGGGAGAAGACGTTAATCCAACTTCAGCTAGCCTAGTAATAGCACAACTACTTTTTCTTGGAATCCGAGGATCCAGATAAAGAAATATTTTTATATATAAATAGCCCAGGAGGTTCAATTACTGATGGTATGGCAATAGTTGACACAATGAATTATATAAAAAATGCCCAGTATCAACAATATGCGTAGGAATGGCAGCAAGCATGGGAGCTGTACTTTTGGCATCAGGAGAAAAAGGGAAAAAGATATGCTACTCCAAATGCAGAAATTTTAATTCATCAACCATTAATAGCAGGTGGAGGATTATCTGGACAAACAACAGAAATTAAAATACACGCAGACCATATGGTTAAAACAAGAGAAAAATTGAATAAGTTATTAAGTGAAAGAACGGGTCAACCATTAGAAATAATAGATAGAGATACAGAAAGAGATAACTATATGACAGCAGAAGAAGCTTTAAAATATGGACTTATAGATGGAATAATGGATAAAAAGACACTAAAGTTGCTAAATGATTTATGCTTTTAGAAAGGAAAGAAAAGTTAACATGGCAAATAAAAAATATAAAGTGTTCATTTTGTGGAAAGTCGCAAGAAGGCGTGGATAGAATAATTGCTGGGCCAGGAGTGTATATTTGCAATGAATGTATTAAAGTATGCTCAAATATATTAGAAGATGAATTATACGAAGATAGCGAATTAACATATACATTGGACAAAATTAACAATTTACCTACACGAGCGGAAATAAAGAATATATTGGATTCTTATGTAATAGGACAGGAGGAAGCTAAAAAAACATTATCTGTTGCAGTTTATAATCATTATAAAAGAATCAATAATAAAAATAATGTTGAATCTGACATAGAAATACAAAAGAGCAATGTGTTGCTTTTAGGCCCAACAGGCTGTGGGAAAACACTTTTAGCGCAAACATTAGCAAAAATATTAGAAGTTCCGTTTGCAATAGCTGATGCTACAACCTTAACAGAGGCGGGCTATGTTGGAGAAGACGTAGAAAATATTTTGTTGAAATTGATTCAAGCCGCAGATTATGACATAGCAAAAGCAGAAAAGGGAATAATATATATTGACGAAATAGACAAGATTTCAAGAAAGTCAGAGAATCCTTCAATTACAAGGGATGTAAGTGGAGAAGGTGTGCAACAGGCTTTACTAAAAATAGTTGAAGGCACAACTGCATCTGTTCCACCTCAAGGAGGAAGAAAACACCCACATCAAGAATTTTTACAAATCAATACTGAAAATATATTATTTATATGTGGAGGAGCCTTTGAAGGGCTAGAAAAAATAGTTAAAGATAGAATAGGGAAAGAAAAACAATAGGTTTTGGAGCAGAAATTGAAAGTAAAAAGATATAAGCAAATATGAAGTATTTGAAAACTGCTACCACAAGATTTATTAAAGTTTGGATTAATTCCAGAATTTGTTGGAAGACTACCAATAATAGCAACTTTAAAGGAATTAGATAAGCAAGCGTTAATAGATATAGTAACTAAGCCTAAAAATGCACTAGTAAAACAATATCAAAAGCTATTTGAAATTGATAATGTTCAATTGAATTTGAAGAAGATGCATTGGAACAAATTGTGGAAAAAGCAATAGGGAGAAAAAAAACGGGAGCAAGAGGGTTGCGCTCTATTATTGAAGAAATAATGAGGGACATTATGTTTGAGATTCCTTCAAACCCAAAGATAGAAAAGTGCATTATAACAAAAAGAAACTGTTACTAGTGGAGAACCTCCCAAAATTATAATCAATAATAATAGAGAAGTTACAAAAATGAATACAACAAGAAAAAAAAAAACAACCTAAAAAAGATAACAGAAACAGCATAAGAAGCAAATAATTTCCTTGCCAAATTCTGAAAACTTGGCAAGGAAATTATTGAAAAAACATCATGGTTAAAGAAGTAAAATAAGAAAAAGAAAGAACTTCAAAAAATATAAAAATTTTTCAAAAAAAAATTAAAAATTGTGTTGACAACAGATAAACGCTGTGCTAAAATAGATATTGTTGTTACCCAAGAAGAGCAACAAAAAAAGTACATTGAAAAGTAAACAATAAACCTTTGAGAAAAGAAACCAATAATAAAGATAGAAGCAAACTATCTATAAAAAAAATGGTCAGCAAAATAAAGAGCTAAATAACTCAAAAAAAAGATATATGGGTAGCATAGAAATATGCGAAGAATATATACCATTAACAAGAGAGTTTGATCCTGGCTCAGGATAAACGCTGGCGGCGCACATAAGACATGCAAGTCGAACGGAAGTCGTTATAAAAGGAGAGAAGATTTGTCGGATTGAATATTTATAACAATGGCTTTAGTGGCGGACTGGTGAGTAACGCGTAAGGAACCTACCTATTAGAGGGGAACAACAATGAGAAATCATTGCTAATACCGCATATGCCATAACTACCGCATGGTAGAAGTGGGAAAGGAGTAATCCACTGATAGATGGCCTTGCGTCTGATTAGTTAGTTGGTGGGGTAACGGCCTACCAAGACGACGATCAGTAGCCGGACTGAGAGGTTGAACGGCCACATTGGGACTGAGATACGGCCCAGACTCCTACGGGAGGCAGCAGTCGGGAATATTGCGCAATGGAGGAAACTCTGACGCAGTGACGCCGCGTGCAGGAAGAAGGTTTTCGGATTGTAAACTGCTTTAGACAGGGAAGAAAAAGACAGTACCTGTAGAATAAGCACCGGCTAACTACGTGCCAGCAGCCGCGGTAATACGTAGGGTGCGAGCGTTATCCGGATTTATTGGGTGTAAAGGGTGCGTAGACGGGAAACAAGTTAGTTTGTGAAATACCTCGGCTTAACTGAGGAACTGCAACTAAAACTATATTTCTTGAGTGCAGGAGAGGAAAGTGGAATTCCAAGTGTAGCAGTGAAATGCGTAGATATTTGGAAGAACACCGATGGCGAAGGCGACTTTCTGGACTGAAACTGACGTTGAGGCACGAAAGTGTGGGGGAGCAAACAGGATTAGATACCCTGGTAGTCCACACCGTAAACGATGGATACTAGGTGTAGGAGATGTGATAAACTTCTGTGCCGTCGCAAACGCAGTAAGTATCCCACCTGGGGGAGTACGGCCGCAAGGTTGAAACTCAAAGGAATTGACGGGGGCCCGCACAAGCAGTGGAGTATGTGGTTTAATTCGAAGCAACGCGAAGAACCTTACCAGGGCTTGACATATAGATGAATATATAAGAGATTATATAGCTCTTCGGAGCATCTATACAGGTGGTGCATGGTTGTCGTCAGCTCGTGTCGTGAGATGTTGGGTTAAGTCCCGCAACGAGCGCAACCCTCGTTCTATGTTGCCAGCACGTCAAGGTGGGAACTCTAGAAAGACTGCCGTAGATAATACGGAGGAAGGTGGGGACGACGTCAAATCATCATGCCCTTTATGTCCTGGGCTACACACGTACTACAATGGCTGTAACAGAGGGAAGCAAGCTAGTGATAGCAAGCGAAACCCAAAAAAGCAGTCTCAGTTCGGATTGAAGGCTGAAATTCGCCTTCATGAAGCCGGAATTGCTAGTAATGGCAGGTCAGCATACTGCCGTGAATACGTTCCCGGGCCTTGTACACACCGCCCGTCACACCATGAGAGTTGGGAATACCCGAAGCCTGTGAGCCAACTATTTATAGAGGCAGCAGTCGAAGGTAGAATCAATGATTGGGGTGAAGTCGTAACAAGGTAGCCGTATCGGAAGGTGCGGCTGGATCACCTCCTTTCTAAGGAGAAAGAAAAGGCTTTCTTTTATCATAAGTTTATTGTTTATTTTTCAATGTACTTTAAAACAGTACATTATAAATTTAGAGTTTATTACTCATAAATGGGGATATAGCTCAGTTGGCTAGAGCGCCTGCCTTGCAAGCAGGAGGTCAGGAGTTCGACTCCCTTTATCTCCACCAAACAAACACTAAAAATAACATATAAGGTGTTTGTAGCACATTGAAAAAATATATAGAGAGAAAAAAAATAAGGTAAACTAGCGTACTATAAAATCTAAGCGAAAGCGAAGAAAAATAGTACAACAATTAAACCAAAAATAATAATTGAGACAATGTTAAACATTGAAGAAATTATTAACAATGAAAACCAAAAAAGAATGCAATATTGTATTGCGTTTAAGACATTGCGAAACAGAGTTGAGTAGTACAAGGCAGTCAAAGTAAAAAAACGGAAACGTACATTGGTACGTTGAGCATTTTTGACTGAAGACTAACGAAGTAATACAAAGATTATGTATAGCAAGAGGTTAAGCTACAAAGAGCGTAGGGAGAATGCCTAGGTACCAAGAGCCGATGAAGGACGTGATAAGCTGCGAAAAGCTACGGGGAGGAGCAAATATCCATCAATCCGTAGATGTCCGAATGAGGGAACTCATATGGCAAAAAAAGAAGCCATATATCTATGTACAAGTAAAGTAGTACATAAGAAGGGAACGTGGGGAACTGAAACATCTAAGTACCCATAGGAAGAGAAAATAAACAATGATTTCTGTAGTAGTGGCGAGCGAACCAGAAAGAGCCCAAACCATAAGTAGAAATACATATGGGGTACGGACTACCATAAACTACTAACAAGTCTAATAGAATCATCTGGGAAGGTGAACCAAAGACGGTGAAAGTCCAGTATATGAAAGATAAGTTAGGGTAGGTAGAATCCAGAGTAGTGCGAGACACAGGGAATCTCGTATGAAAGAGCGGGGACCATCCGTAAGGCTAAATACTAGTCAGTGACCGATAGTGAACGAGTACAGTGATGGAAAGGCGAAAAGAACCCCGGGAGGGGGAGTGAAAGAGAACCTGAAACCCTATGTTTACAAGCAGAGGGAGCGATTTAAGGCGCGATCTCGTACTTTTTGTAGAACGGTCCAGCGAGTTATTGTATGTGGCGAGGTTAAATTCTAAGAAGGAATGGAGCCGAAGAGAAATCGAGTCTGAAAAGGGCGAATAAGTCATATATAATAGACCCGAAACCGGGTGACCTACCCATGGACAGGTTGAAGCTAAAAAGTAAAATTTAGTGGAGGTCCGAACTGATTGTCGTTAAAAGGCACCGGATGAACTGTGGATAGCGGAGAAATTCCAATCGAACTCGGAGATAGCTGGTTCTCCTCGAAATAGCTTTAGGGCTAGCCTTGAGGTAAAACATGTGGGGTAGAGCACTGAATGATTTAGGGGGCCAAACCAGGTTACCGACATCTATCAAACTGCGAATACCATGTGGAAGTACTCAGGAGTCAGACTGCGGGAGCTAAGTTCCGTGGTCAAAAGGGAAAGAGCCCAGACCGACTTTTTGTAGAACGGGCCGGCGAGTTACTGTGTGTAGCGAGGTTAAGTTGTTGAGCAACGGAGCCGTAGGGATACCGAGTCTGAAAAGGGCGAACAAGTTGCATGCAGTACACCCGAAACCGGGTGACCTATCCATGAGCAGGTTGAAGTAACTGTAACAGGTTATGGAGGACCGAACCCATATCTGTTGAAAAAGGTTGGGATGACTTGTGGCTGGGGGTGAAAGGCCAATCGAACTCGGAGATAGCTGGTTCTCCTCGAAATAGCTTTAGGGCTAGCGTCAAGAGCAGATACACGGGGGTAGAGCACTGAATGTTCTAGGGGCCTTCACCGGTTACCGAAAACTATCAAACTCCGAATGCCGGAATATCGAATGTGGGAGTCAGACTACGAGAGATAAGTTCCGTGGTCGAAAGGGAAACAGCCCAGACCTACAGCTAAGGTCCCAAAATGTAGATTAAGTGGAGAAGGATGTGGAGCTGCATAGACAACTAGGATGTTGGCTCAGAAGCAGCCACTCATTTAAAGAGTGCGTAATAGCTCACTAGTCGAGTGACTCTGCGCCGAAGATAAACGGGGCTGAAACTTACTACCGAAGCTTTGGAATTCGCAAGAATTGGTAGAGGAGCATCGTGTGCGGGGAGAAGCTGATTCGAAAGGATCGGTGGACTGCACAGGAGAGAGAATGTTGGCATGAGTAGCGAGAGGCAGGTGAGAATCCTGCCCGCCGAAAATCTGAGGTTTCCTGAGGAAGGTTCGTCCGCTCAGGGTAAGTCGGGACCTAAGCCGAGAGCGAAAGCTGTAGGCGATGGACAACAGGTTGAGATTCCTGTACCACCGAAAGTCGTATGAGCGAAGTGGGGACGCAGGAGGATAGACAGAGCACGCCGTTGGTAGAGCGTGTCCAAGCGTCGAGGGAGACAGGATAGGCAAATCCGTCCTGTCAATTCTGAGGCGTGATGGGGAGGCAAAGAGCCGGAAGCAGCTGATTTTCACGCTGTCAAGAAAAAGCCGCTGGCGAGACCCGAGGTGCCCGTACCGCAAACCGACACAGGTAGATGGGGTGAGAAACCTAAGGCGCGCGAGAGAAACTCTTGTTAAGGAACTCGGCAAATGAACCCGTAACTTCGGGAGAAGGGTGCCTGCTTCGGCAGGCCGCAGTGAAAAGGCCCAGGCAACTGTTTACCAAAAACAAGCGTGGAGCCATGTGCCGAGAAAAAGCCGCTATTGTGATACATGCCCGTACCGTAAACCGACACAGGTGGATGAGGAGAGAATCCTAAGGCCGGCGGAAGAAGCATTGTTAAGGAACTCGGCAAAATGACCCCGTAACTTCGGGAGAAGGGGTGCCAACGAGAGTTGGCCGCAGAGAATAGGCTCAAGCAACTGTTTAGCAAAAACACAGGTCTATGCAAAACCGTAAGGTGAGGTATATGGGCTGACGCCTGCCCGGTGCTGGAAGGTTAAGAGGAGAGGTTAGCGGTAAGCGAAGCTTTGAATTTAAGCCCCAGTAAACGGCGGCCGTAACTATAACGGTCCTAAGGTAGCGAAATTCCTTGTCGGGTAAGTTCCGACCCGCACGAAAGGCGTAATGATTTGAGCGCTGTCTCGACAATGCATCCGGTGAAATTGAAGTACCAGTGAAGATGCTGGTTACCCGCGCCAGGACGGAAAGACCCCATGGAGCTTTACTCCAGTTTGGTACTGGGGTCCGGCAGTGCATGTACAGGATAGGTGGGAGGCTTTGAACCTGGAACGCCAGTTTCAGGGGAGCCGTTGTTGGGATACCACCCTTGTGCTGCTGGGCTTCTAACCAGCGGCCTTTATCAGGCCGGGGGACAATGCCAGACGGGGGGAGTTTGACTGGGGCGGTCGCCTCCGAAAGGGTATCGGAGGCGCTCAAAGGTTCCCTCAGAATGGTCGGAAACCATTCGAAGAGTGCAAAGGCAGAAGGGAGCTTGACTGCGACACCGACGGGTGGAGCAGGTACGAAAGATAGGACTTAGTGATCCGGTGGTATTAAAGTGGGAATGCCATCGCTCAACGGATAAAAAGCTACCCTGGGGATAACAGGCTTATCACTCCCAAGAGTTCACATCGACAGAGTGGTTTGGCACCTCGATGTCGGCTCATCGCATCCTGGGGCTGGAGTCGGTCCCAAGGGTTGGGCTGTTCGCCCATTAAAGTGGTACGCGAGCTGGGTTCAGAACGTCGTGAGACAGTTCGGTCCCTATCCGTCGTGGGCGCAGGAAATCTGAGAGGAGCTGTCCTTAGTACGAGAGGACCGGGATGGACACACCGCTGGTGCACCGGTTGAGCCGCTAGAGGCTCACGGCCGGGTAGCCAAGTCCGGACGGGATAAACGCTGAAGGCATCTAAGCGTGAAGCCCCCCTCAAGATGAGATATCCCATTCGAAAGAAGTAAGACCCCTTGAAGACGACGAGGTAGATAGGGCAGAGGTGGAAGTGCAGTAACGTGTGGAGCTGACTG
>VOFJ01000640.1_pt1 | contig 101722 bp, 94 predicted proteins | sample 5384081 | NCBI WGS metagenome assembly VOFJ01 (sample SAMN12384729, study PRJNA508395) | human gut metagenome | isolation source: healthy gut I | host: Homo sapiens | reverse complement strand
TCATTCTCCCACGCGGGGGCGGAATTTATACGGGGGCTCGCAACTTTCCCCGTCTTTCTGCCCCCAGTCCATCGTATGCTGAGGACAGATGCCGCGTGCTTTTCTTAAAGCGGCTGCAAATTCTTGTCGACGGACACGCCGTTTAAGCGATAGACGCGCGGCACACGCTTGCTGACCGCGCACATCAGCTCATAGGGGATGGTATCGCAGAGCGCAGCATCGTCCGCGCAGAGGATGTGCTCGCCGAAGATCTCGACCTCGTCGCCGGACTTCACCTGCGGGAGGTCGGTCACGTCGATCATGCACATATCCATGCAGATGCGCCCGACCTGCTTGGCGCGGCCATAGGGCGTGAGCACTTCGATCTGATTCGAGAGCGCGCGGTGCAGGCCGTCGGCGTAGCCGATGGGCAGGACCGCAATGCGGCTGGGCCGCTGCGTAAAGTATGTGCGCCCGTAGCTGATGGGCTCGCCCGCAGCGAAGTCCTTGATCGTCGCCACGCGCGTTTTGAGCGACATGACGGGCTGCATGCCCATCTTTTCGGCCAAGTCGCCCGAGCCGTAGAGGATGATGCCGCAGCGAACCATATCCCACGCCCATTCGGGGTAGCTTGCAATGCCGCCGGCGTTGCAGCAGTGGTGGAGCTGGAAGCGGAAGCCGCTTTGCGTCTCCACCTTTTCGATCATGCGCGCGAAGCGCTCATGCTGCAATTTCGTAAATTCGACGCTCTCTTCCGTGTCCTCGTCCGACACGCTGAAGTGCGTGAACACTCCCTCGATGTCGAGTCCCGGCAGTTCGAGCACACGCAGAATGTCGCGCAGGCTCGCGTCAAAGTGCGCCTCGTCGCACGAAAAGCCGAGGCGGCCCATGCCGGTGTCGAGCTTGACGTGCACGGTCATCTTCCCGCCCAGCGCGATGGCGCGGTCAGAAAATTCCTTTGCGATGTCGTAGCTCTGCACCGCCTGCGTCATGTGCAGCTGCAAAATGCGCGCCGTCTGATCCGCGGGCGTGAAGCCCAGCATTAAGATCGGCAGCGTCACGCCGCTGTCGCGCAGCTCCTCGCATTCGTCGATGTTCGACACGGCGAGATAGCCCGCGCCGAGCTGCTCGAGCCGCTTGGCGATCTCCACCGCGCCGTGGCCATAGCCGTCTGCCTTGACGACGCCGAGCAGCTTCACCTTATCGCCGACGCGGCGGCGGATGACCTCGAAATTATGGGTCAGATGGTCAAGGTCGATCTCCGCCCAGGTCCTCTTGAGCGTGCTTTCCATAGACGCTTCCACCCTTTTGCTTTCAGTTTCGACGCGCGCTATTGCGCTGCGTCCGGCGATAGTATATCACCAAAAATAAAATTCGTAAACTCCGCCGCGGCAATAATTTTGTCATTTTCCGCGACCTCGGCGTACACCGGCGCGCCGGAGGCGTCGAGCCAGAGCGAGCAGGCGAGCGTTTCGCCGCTGAGCGTCAGCGAAAAATCGGCACGCAGCGTATCGACGTCCCCGAGTGTTTCCGCACCCGAGCTGTCGAGATACACTTTCGGGAAGTTTTGCAGCACGAGCGGCACGCAGGAAAGCGCCGAAACGCGCGGCGAGAGCGTGCCCACGTCCAGCACCAGATCGTCGAACGTCAGCGTCAGCTTGTCGCCCTCAAGCACCGCGCCGACGCCCGTGAGCTCCTCCGGCGCGAGCACCGCCGCCCGCGTCTCCCCATTTGAATGTTCGAGCGAGAGCGTATAGTGCAGCGTCTCGTCCTCGCGCGGCACGGCGGTCTCCACGATCGCCTCATAGCCCTGCATCTGCGCATAGCGCGCCTGCAAGTCCTCCGCGCTCTTCTGTGTCTTTTCCCCGCAGCCCGCGAGCAGCAGCGCAAGCGCCGCGAGCAGCAAGCATCCCTTTTTCCTCATGCCCCGTTCCCCTTTTCTCCCCTATGAGTATGCGGCGCGCGGCGCGCGCATACCGGAAAGCGCGGACGGGAAAACGCCCGCCACCGCACCCATCGGAGGTGCAATGGCGGGCGTTTGCGGTTTTCATGCGTTTACTGCGCTGCTTCTCCGTCCATCAGGACGTCGTTTTCCATGAGGAACGGGGGCGTCGTATCCTGTCCCCAGCCGGTGTCGTACTTTGCCATGAGATAGCTTTTGAGCGCGGCGCGGCTTTCAAACTTCGTCAGGCGGTACGGCTCCTGAAAGGCGACCTTTTCGACAAAATAAAGCCCATCGTCCCCGGCGGGAAGGAGCACGCCGACGTGTCCGATGAAGAGCGTATTCTCCGTTTCGGAAAAACGGTCGTGGAAGACGACGGAGATCATGCTGCACCCGCCGTCTGAGAAGGTGACGCCGCGCGCCGCCCAGCCCTTGCGCAGGGTCTCCGCCTGCACGGAAGAGTCCGTTGAGTCCGCCGCCTCCACCGGCGCGAACAGGGCGCAGAAGTCTGCCGTGCTCTTTCCGCAGAGCGCGTCCGGGTCGCGTTTGAGCGTTTCAAGGTCCATGAAGAGCCAGTCTTCCCCGTTGGTGTCCGGCTGATCTTCGCCGGCGGTGATGCGATCTCCCATGAGCTCATACGCCGTGATGCGGCAGTTGTAGCCGGGGAAGTCCCCCTGCCGCTCCATCCACATTTCCTGCATCTCATAGGGGTCGTACTTTGTCTCCGTGGGGGCTGCCGTTTCAAAGCCGTCCGTCAGCCATTCCGCTTTGACGCTGCCGTTGAACTGGTCAAGGCAGGCAAAGAATTTGTCCGCCCGCTCCGCTGCGATCCCCGCGTCCGCGAAAAGCTCTGAAAGCAGCTCCTTAGACGCTTCGTCGCTGAGATTGCTGTACGCCGCCGTCTGCGCCGTCTGCTCGGGCGCGTCGGGCGCGTCCTTTTTGCCGCAGCCGCTCAGTACGAGGGCGGCAAGCAGAAGCGCGAGCGCGCAGCGTCGCCGTCCCGTCATCATCACGTTCATTCTTATCCGCCTTTCCTTTTGGGTGCACGGCCGGTCAGTTTGAATCGAGGGCGCTCTTTTCGTATTCCTCAAGCGCGAGCAAATATGCGACATAGGCGTCCGTCAGGGAGTCGTATTTTTCTCCCGCCTTCAAGACCGACTTGTACTGCTGGTCGTTGTAGAGGTGCTTTGAGACCGCAATATACTTGCCGTCCTTGTTTTCCCGCTCTCCGGTCGTGGTGTGGGAAACATAGTATTTCCCGTCACCGGTCTGAATAATCACGGGGATTTTCACGCCGCCGCCGACTTCATTCGTGTTGAGAGAGGTCCAGAAGAGATAGCGCTCGCTTTCCCGACCGTCATAGGGATTTCCCAGAAATGCCCAGGTGCAGTTTTCCTGCTGCAAGAGGCTGTTGTTCAGCTTCTCAAGCTCCTTCTCAAGAGAGGGGATGTATTTTGAGCCCGGGCAGCGGGAATCAAACTCAAAATTAGTGGTCTTGAGGCTGCCGTCCTTCCAGAAATCGGTATTGTAGAGCAGCGAAAAATAGTCCTTCACACTGGTGTCAAACGGATATTGGGGCTTGGCAGCCGCTTCGCCGCTCCATGTGAGCACCACGCCGACGTCTTCCTCGTAGGAAACGATGCAGTTTCCGCCCGGCGACGCAACGCCTTTCCAGTTGTTCGTGTCGTCCGCACCCTTGTAGTGGATGATCCCGCGGATGTTCACAGGGTCCATCGACTGCCAATCCGCCTGCTTCTGCTTCAGATCGACCGTAACGGTGGCTGTCTTATTCCCCATCAGCGCCTCCGCGGAAACGTGGTCGAATGCCGAGCGCACGCCGGAAATGTCCGCCGCCTCCCAGCTTTTCTCGATCAGAGTTGAGAATACCGGGTATGCGCCCACGCTCAGTATGGCGATGACCGCGATCACGATCAGCACGTTCACCAGCGTAAAGCCTGCGTTGTTTTGTTTCATAAGCATTTTGTTGGACTTCATTCGTTTTACTCTCCGTTTTGGTGGGAATCTTCTTCGCTCAGCGCGGCGGCGGTCACGGGAAAAAGAGGGAGGAGCAGGTTTCCCTGCTCCTCTCTCAATAAGCTCGGAATTGCTGCGGTTTCGGTTTACTTGAAGTATCTTTCAAGCAGGCCCTTGAGGGCGCGGCCGTGACGGGCCTCGTCGCGGGCCATCTCGTGCACGGTGTCGTGGATGGCGTCGAGGCCGTTCTTCTTCGCGCACAGGGCGAGGTCAAACTTGCCGCTCGTGGCGCCGAACTCGCAGTCGACGCGCCACTTGAGGTTGTCCTTCGTGCTTGCCTTCATGTTGGGCTCGAGGTCGGAGCCGAGCATCTCGGCGAACTTCGCGGCGTGCTCCGCCTCTTCATAGGCGGCCTTCTCCCAATACAGGCCGATCTCGGGATAGCCCTCGCGGTGCGCAACGCGCGCCATGCAGAGGTACATGCCGACTTCGCTGCACTCGCCGTTGAAGTTGGCCATCAGCTGGTCAAAGATATACTTCTTGTCCTCTTCGGAGATGTCGGGGTTGTTCTTCACGGTCTTGCCGTAAACGCCGAACTCGTGCTCGGCAGCGAGCTTGAGCTCACCCTTGACCTCTTCGAACATGTTGCTCTTGGCGTGGCACACGGGGCACTCCGCGGGCGCCTCGGGGCCTTCATAGATATAACCGCAAACCTTGCAAAGCCACTTTTTCATAATTGCTACCTCCATAAAGTTTATCTTGAAATGTGAATTGTTTTGCTTGCCTTTCACTGGCGTTAGTCTACCACATTTTACCGGTTTTATAGAAGTTGCAAATGCAACATTTTGATGAATTTTTTATGAATTGCGCTCCATGGCCTTCAGGATGCGAGGCGCGAGGATCACACTCACGACGATCTTGAGGCAGTCGCCGGGGAGATAGGGCAGCATGTAGGCCGTGGCGAGCGTCATCCCGCTCACGTTGCCGCCCTTGTAGACGTTGACGATCAACGCGATATAGGGAAGGCCCACAAGGTACAGCACCGCGAGACCTGCAAAGCACGCAAGCAGAAGGCGCGGCACGGAGCGGTCCTTTTCGGCGATCTTGCCGATGACCCACGCCGTGGGGATCAGGCCCAGCAGGAAGCCGAACGTGGGGTTGAAGATATAGCCAAAGCCGCCGCCCGCCGCGAAGATGGGCACACCGACAAGGCCGAGCGCCACGTAGAGAAGCTGCGACAGCGCGCCGAGCTTTGCGCCCAGAAGCAATCCTGCCATCGCCGTGAAGAAGAATTGCAGCGTGATCGTCGCCTGGAAAAGCTGGAAGTGCAGGAACGCGCCGATAGCCGTCAGCGCGGCGAACAGTGCGCAGTAGATCAGGTCTCTTGTTTGATGTTTTTCATGGTGATCCTCCCTTTTCTCAAAAAAACTGGGCTCATCATAACATGACGCCCGCCTATTGTCAACCTATAAATTTCATAAAGGTTTACAAGTTTGCAATTTTTCTTGCACAAGATCAAAATCGCAGCGCCTACGGCGCTGCACGAATGAAGGGGGGCCATTCTCTTTCCGCGGAAAGAGAATGCCCCCCCTTTGCCGCGTCCCCACACGCTGTGGGGACAGAAGCAGCCCCCCGCGCTGCCTTCAATACTTCTTATTGTAGTACCAATAAGTCCCACAAAAAATAAGCGACTGCGCGCAGGTCACAAGACACAGCACCTGCCCGATGATTGGCTGCTTGAACACTAAAAGCGCCAGCAGTCCCGCCGCGAGCTGGGCATAGACGCAGATGAAAAACGTCATGCTGCGCGCTTTATTCGCAACATACACCGTGCGCTCATCCTTGAGCATCGCGTCATAATCCGCGGCCTTTTCCGGGTCGCGGCTCAGGCGGTAAACACGCAGCAGCCGCACCGCGCCGCAGACAAAGAGGCCGCAGCCGAGGCCGTTATAAAAATCGTCCATATGCGCATCGCTGAGCAGGAACCCGACGGCGAACATCACCAGCCCGATGGCGATCAGCAGAATGCCGCACTTTTTCTGCTCCTGTAAATTCATGCCCTTCATGCCTCTTCCTCCTCAAAAATGAAAATGTCCTCGATCCGCTCGCCAAAGAGCCGCGCGATGCTGTGCGCCAGTAGGATAGACGGATTGTACTTCCCGTTCTCGAGCGAAATGATCGTCTGGCGCGAGACGCCGAGTTCCGACGCCAACTGCTGCTGCGTCATGCCGCGCGCCTTTCTTCTCTCTTCAATGTGGTTTTTCATCGCTTCTCTCCGTTTTCCAAAGTCAAGTTCGCTTTACATCTGTGAGGATAGCACTGCGCGAGTGAAATGTCAAGTGTCTTTTACATTTTTTTGCATTGCTTTTGTTCCTGCGCTTTGCTACAATAAAAAATAAGAAAATTTTCGCAGGAGGATTCTTATCATGTCCGTCAAGATCGCACCGTCCATCCTCTCCGCCGACTTTGCCGAGCTCGGCGCCGGCGTCGAGGCCATTGCCACCGCCGACTACGTCCACTTTGACGTGATGGACGGCTGCTTTGTCCCCAATATCAGCATCGGTATCCCTGTGCTCCAGTCCATCCGCAAGCGCACGGCGCTGCCCATCGACGTGCACCTGATGATCGTGCAGCCTGAGCGCTATGTCGACCAGTTCTGCGACGCGGGCGCGGACCTCGTCACCTGTCATGTCGAGGCCGACACGCCGGAGAAGATCCACCTCGCGCTCGACAAAATTCACGCCAAGGGCAAAAAGGCCGGCGTCGTCTTGAAGCCCAACACCCGCGCTGAGGCCGTGCTGCCGTTTCTTGACAAGTGCGACATCGTGCTCGTGATGACCGTCGAGCCCGGCTTTGGCGGGCAGAAGTTCATGGCCGATATGATGCCGAAAGTTTCCGCCATCCGCCGCTACATCGACGAGAGAAACCTTGACTGCGAGCTCGAGGTCGACGGCGGCGTCGACGCCGTAACGTGCAAAACCTGCATCGAGGCGGGCGCAAACGTGCTCGTCGCGGGCTCCGCCGTCTACAAGGCCGCGGATATCCCCGCCAAGATCAAAGAGCTGAGAGGTTAAGTCCATGGAATACTTTCCCGCGGCGCTCGAAAAGCTCGTTGAGCAGTTCGCGCGCCTGCCCGGCATCGGCAGCAAGAGCGCACAGCGGCTCGCGTTTTTCGTGCTGAGCCTGCCCGAAGAGGAGGCCAAGGCCTTTGCCGATGCCATCGTCGATGCCAAGCGCACCGTCACGTTCTGCCCGTCTGCCGCAATCTGACGGACGGCGGCCTCTGCCCTATCTGCTCGTCGCCGAAGCGTGATGAACATGTCATCTGCGTCGTCGCCGACCCGCGCGACGTCGTCGCCATCGAACGCGCGCGCGAATACAACGGCCGCTACCACGTGCTGCACGGCGTCATCTCGCCGATGAACCATGTGGGGCCCGACGATTTGGAGATTAAGCCGCTGCTCGACCGCGTGGCGCAGGGGAACATCGAAGAGGTCATCATGGCCACGAATCCTGACACCGAGGGCGAGGCGACGGCGATGTACCTCGCCCGCCTGCTGCGGCCGTTCGGCGTGCGCGTCACGCGCCTTGCCTACGGCATCCCCGTCGGCGGCCACCTCGAATTCGCCGACGACGCGACGCTGATGCGGGCTTTAGAAGGACGTCGCGACATATAAAAAGCAAAAAAGGAAGGCGAGTCCATTTGGACTCGCCTTCCTTTTGATTTCTTTACATCATTTTCACCGTGTAGTACACCGCGAGGAGGAATGTGCCAATCGCCAGCACCCAGAGGCCGTAGTAGGCGATGCTGCTGACGGCGAGCGCCGCCACGATGGCCAGTGCGCACACGGCGAGCACAGCGTAAATGAGCTTGTAGTCGCCGTCCTGCGACACGATACGAAGATCGCCGAGCTTTTTAAGCTTGCCGTCGTTCTTGCCCGCCTTGAAAACAGCGACACCAAGCACCGCGACCACGCAGATCGCGAGGATGCTGCATCCGATGACGATGCCGCCCCACGTGTTGCTCCCGCTGCCGCGGTGGATGAGGTACATCGCCATCAGCGACGCCGTCAGGGCCACGGCCTGCACGGAAAACTCACGCGGATAGAGCAGGAACACGATGCCGATAAGCATCACGACCGGCACGATCACGCACATCATCGTCGTGCCCTGCGGGTAGACCTTGAGCATCAGGATCGACGACACGGCGAAGAAAAAGCCGATGCATAAGAGCCACGGCGCGGCGGGCGCGAAGCGCGTCCACTTTTTGCGCATCAGCCAGACGACAAGGCCCGCGCCGAACAGCGCACAGCCGATGTAGTCGATGACCTGAAGCACAGTCATCATCGTCAGCACCTGACCGACGCCGCCTTTGACATAGTAGTTGTTCACCATCAAAAGATAAAATTCAGCAATGACGCCGGCCATGAGCACCGTGATCGCACGATTGACGTTGCGATTGCTTCTGGCCATGCGCTCTGCCCGCTTATCGTTGTTTTTTGCCATCTATCCGAGCCTCCAAAAAAGGTTGTCGTTTTGTAAGCGCCTGCATCAGGCGGAAACATTACATCATAGTATAATAGCAGAACTCCCCCCTGTTTGGCAAGGGAAAATTCTTATTCTTATGCCAGATCCTCCCTTTTTGCACCGTGCTTGCTTTTCTTTTGCGCAGGCTTTATAATGTTTCGCATGCAAAAAAGAGGAGGATCTTCCCCATGTCCAACGTTTCGATCAAGCTGCTGCGCGAGGGCGCAAAGCTCCCTGGCGCGGCTCCGCTTTCGCCGCCGGCTATGACCTTTACGCCTGCCTGGATGGCGACAAAGAGCTCATCATCCCGTCGCACGCGACGGCCATGCTGCCGACCGGTCTTTCCTTTGCCCTGCCGGAGGGCACGTTCGGCGCAGTTGTCGCCAGAAGCGGCTTAGCTTCCAAGCAAGGCCTCCGTCCGGCAAACTGCCTCGGCGTCATCGACAGCGACTACCGCGGCGAATGCTTCGTCGCCCTGCACAACGACAGCAACGAAGAGCGCACCGTGCGCCACGGTGACCGCGTCGCCCAGCTCGTGCTGCTGCCGTTTCTGCCGATGGAATTTGAAGAGGTCGACACCCTGCCCGAGACCGTGCGCGGCGAGGGGGGCTTTGGCAGCACAGGGCGCTGACTCAGAGCACGAACGCCCCGTCCACCGCGAGCACCTGGCCCGTGACGAACGACGCCTTGTCAGACGCGAGATACGCGACCGCCGCGGCGATGTCCTCGGGCTTGCCGAGGCGGCCGAGCGGCGTTTGCTCGGCAAGGTCCTTGAGCGTTTCCTCGCCCAGTACCTTGACCATATCGGTCTCGATGACGCCGGGGGCAACGCAGTTGACGCGGATGCCGCTCGGCGCCAGCTCCATCGCGAGCGAGCGCGTCAGGCCGATGAGCGCGTGCTTCGTGCAGGAATACGTCACCTCGCACGACGCGCCGTGCTGGCCCCAGATCGACGAAATGTTCACGATGCAGCCGCTCTTTTCGTGCAGCATGTTCGGCAGCACCGCCTGAATGGTGTTGCGCGCACCGTTTAAGTTCACGCCGAAGTAGCGCTCCCACATCTCGTCCGTCACATCCTGAAAGAGCGACTGACCGGCGACGCCTGCGTTGTTCACGAGCAGCGTGATCTTACCGAGCTCGCGCTCGCACTGCGCGACCATGGCGTTCACCTCGCTGCGCTTTGACACGTCCGCCTGCACGGCGATGGCCTCGCGGCCTTCGGCGCGCAGCAGCGCGACAAGCTCGTCGGCCTTGTCCTTTCGTTCATAGTAATTGATGCACACGGCATAGCCGTCCCGCGCGAGCTCCGCCGCGACCGCGCGGCCGATGCCGCGGGACGAGCCGGTGACCAATGCGACCTTTTTCATGTGTTTGCCTCCGTCTGTTGTCAATGATCTGTTTCATTATAATTTACATAACGCAAAAATGCAAGCACCGCCGCCTTTTGGGGCAGCGGTGCTTTTTTCCATGCGCTCAGAGAAGCGGCGCGATGTAATTTGTCCATAGGGCGCTCAGCGGCATCACGAGCACCATCGCCGGGATCATGTCCGCCACGGGGAAGTCCTGCATCTTGGCGATGCGGCAGCCCGTTGCGATGAGCAGAAAGCCGCCGCAGGCCTTGAAGTCGCCGATCATCGTCGGCGTCGTGAGCGGATAGATCGCCTTGGCGGCGAAAAACAGCGCAAAAAACACCGCCGCCTGCGGCACCGCCACGAGCGATGTCACCGCGGGCATGTTCTGCATCAGCGGCACTGAGCTGATACCCATGCCGATGGCGCACACGCCGAACACCTTGTTGAGCTCTGTGGTAAAGCGGGTGGAGAGCTTTTTGCTGAACACCGTTCCCAGAACGCCGCCCAGCGCCACCGCCAGCACGTTGACGATCACACCGATCATTTTATCTTTCCTCCTGACACACAAATACAAAAAGCCGCCGAACCGGGCTTCCCCCGTTCGGCGGCGCTCTTGATCTTGTATTAAGATAACGCAAATTTTTCGCCTGTAAAGATTTTCTTGCACCGTTCCGCCGCCCGCGGAAACTTTTCTTCTTTTTTTGCGTCTAATATAGACAAAGGGCGCAGAGGAGGTGAGGCGTATGCGCCGCATCAATCTTTTTTCCTACGGCATGATGTCGCTGCTGAAATTATTCGCGCGCGTGCTCGTCATCGTCCTCGCCGTTTCGCTCTTTCAGCAGGCGCACAGCGCACAGGCCGTCCCCGTGCGTCCGCCGCACTTCGACCGCCGCGCAATGCCCGAGGCCCTTGCCGCGCCGGTGCGCTCTCCCAAGGGAGACGCCGCAAAGCCCGCGCCCGACTGGCGCTTTTACGTGCTGGAATACCACAACTTTACGGAAAATGCGTCTCAGGCGGCAGACTACACCATGACCGTCTCCGCGCTGCGGCGCGACCTCGACTTCCTGCGCGATAACGGCTATACGACAGTCCTGCCGCGCGAACTGGCTGCCGGTCAGCTCGACGACGGCTCGCCGCTTCCGCAAAAGGCGGTACTGCTGACCTTTGACGACGGATATGAGAGCAACTATACCCTCGCTTTTCCCATCCTGCGCGAATACGGCGCAAAGGCGGCCATCTCGCTCATCACTTCCCGCATCGACGAGAGAGCGAACGGTTTTCTCACCTGGGATGAGTGCCGCGAGATGGCAAAAAGCGGCCTTGTCGAGTTTGCCTCGCACACGAACGACTGCCACATCCGCCCCGATGCGCCCGGCATCGAGCGCAAAAGCGGCGAGGACGAGGAGACTTACATCTCGCGCATCTCCGCCGACCTGCAAACGAGCATCACACGCATCGAACTCGAAACCGGCCAGAACGTCACGACGTTCACGTATCCTCTCGGCAAGATGGAGCTGTGGGCCGAACCGTTTTTGCAGCAGCACTTTGCCGTCACACTCTCCGGCGTCTACGGCACTGCCCGCTACGGCGACTCCCTCTACCACCTGCCGCGCTACAACATCACAGATCTTCATCCCGCCAGCGAGTACCTCCCCGCCTCTTGACCGGCAGTCAAGAGCTTCGTATACTAAAAGCAAGCATTTCCCCAATAAAGAGAGATGATAAGGAGAGAGCCCATGAGTAACCTGCCAGGCAAAATCACGGATCCCCATCTTTCCGCGGAAGAACCGCTCACCTTCCGCCGTTGTCTCCGCTTCATTCTGCAAGCCCTGCTGCTGGCCTTCGGCTGCGCAGCCATCATCAGAATTATCGGAATTTTATCTCTTTTCTTTTAGCAAATCCCCCTGCCGCATCCGCGCCATCCTCTACGCCGCCTTTGTCCTCACCTGCATTCTGACCGCCGAAGGCAAACCCTCGTCGCCCAAAGACGATACCTCTGCCGAAAAATAATCATCGTGTTTTGCCCCGCGCTATCAATCGGCGCAGCATTCATCATCATTAGAACTGCACCCCATCGCGAATTGCCCGACAGGGCAAGAGCGCCCCGCAGTCTCAATCGACGCAGCACTCCATCGCGCATTGCCGCTCCGCGGCAACAGTGCTGCGCACCACCAATCGGCGCAGGCACTCCTACCCACTCCGTTCCCCTCGGCGCTTTTGCGCCGTAAAATGCTTTTGCTGTGCAAAAGCATTTGCACAGGGGCAATTCACTTGCCCCTGTGCTTTTTCATCTCCCACGGATTCCAAAAAAGAGAGACACGCCTGCGCGTGTCTCTCTTTTTTGGAGCAGGGTACGGGGAGTCGAACCCGCCTTAACGGCTTGGGAAGCCGCTGTAATACCGATATACCAACCCTGCGATTGGATGGAGTATATCATATTCTTCGTGTCATTTCAAGGTGAAATATTCATGTTGTCGCTGATTCTTTCATATTCTTTGCCAAACGAAGAAAGGAGCTCCGCCATGAAACGAATGTTCCCGATGATCCTGCTGTTCGCGCTGCTTTTGTGCGTGCCCGTGCGCGCCGACGAGCTCACGCTCGACGCCCCCTCCGCTCTCTTGATGGAAAAGCAGACCGGCACGGTGCTCTTTGCCAAGGATGAACACACGCCGCGCGAGCCCGCGAGCGTGACGAAGGTGATGACGCTGCTGCTAACGATGGAGGCCATCGACTCCGGCGCGCTTTCGTATGACGACACCGTCACAGGCAGCGCGCACGCCGCATCGATGGGCGGCAGCCAGATCTGGCTCAAAGAGGGCGAGCAGATGCGCGTCGAAGACCTCATCAAGGCCGTGTGCGTCGTCTCCGGCAACGACGCGGCCGTCGCGCTCGGCGAGCACTTGGCAGGCAGCGAGGAAGCGTTTGTCGCGCGCATGAACGAGCGTGCCAAAGAGCTCGGCATGAACGACACGCACTTTGTCAACTGCACGGGCCTGCCCGCGGACGGGCATGTCACCTCGGCCTACGACATCGCGCTCATGTCGCGCGAGCTCATTTGGCGCCATCCCGACATCCGCCGCTTTACGACGATCTGGATGGACTCGCTGCGCGGCGGGGCATCCATGCTCGTCAACACCAACAAGCTCGTGCGCTTTTACCCCGGCGCGACGGGGCTCAAGACCGGCTCGACCGATTCGGCCAAATACTGCATCAGCGCGACCGCGGAAAAGGACGGCATGGAGCTCATCGCGGTCATCCTTGGCGGCAGCACGAGTGACAAGCGCTTTTCCGATGCCAAAGCGCTTTTGAATTACGGCTTTGCGGCGTACTCGCTCGTCACCGTCACTCCCGAATCGCCGCTGCCCGCCGTGCCCGTGACGCTCGGCACGCAGAAGACGGTGCAGAGCGTTCTGACGAGCGAAAACGCCCTGCTTCTCGAAAAGAGCCGCGCAAACGGCCTGACGCAGGCCGTCTCGCTGCCCGAGAGCATTGATGCGCCCGTCGAGGAGGGCGAACCGCTCGGCACGCTCGACATTTTCGACGCAGACGGCACGCCGGTCGCGTCGCTCCCGCTGCTCGCGGGCGAGAGCATACCGCACCTCACGTGGAGCGAGCTTTTCTGCCGCCTGCTCAAGCTCGCCTACTGCGGGGCGTAAGCTCTCTCCGTTTTCCACAAAAATCGCTCCGAAATTTTTCCGTTTTACGCTCATGCGTATAATTTTTAGCCATTTTACGGCAAAGCATGCTTTTCTTGCTTGACAGAATCGAAAAAAGGTGTATACTGCAAGCAATTTCATAAGTCTTGATAGAGGCGCGGCTGACATGAGTAGCCCCCAACAAAACGGCAGGAGACCGTGGGGTGCGGAAGGGGACGCCGCCGAAGGGTCGATAAAATCCCTGTTTTGTCGATACTTGGGTCGTCGGGAAATACCCGGCGGACTGTCGTCCGGAAGGACGGAGTGCTGTCATGATCGACGCGATCAGGAGCTTTGATGTGTTTCACATCGGTTGTTTGATGTTTTTGTGTTAAGTCATGATGGAAATCATGGCTTAATTTTTTTGCTCTGTGTTTGTGGCACAGGAAAGGAGAAACATCATGCAATTCGTCGGAACCTTCTGGGCGCTCGTGCCCCCCCATCATCGCCATCACGCTGGCGCTAATCACCAAGGAGGCGTACTCGTCTCTCTTTATCGGCGTCGTGATTGGCGCGCTCTTCGCCTGCAACTTTGCCCCCGTCGCCACGATCGACATGATCGTCAACGACGGTATCATCGCCGCGATCGCGGACAACGCGGGCATCTTCCTCTTCCTCGTCCTGCTCGGCATCATCGTGGCGCTTGTCAACTTAGCAGGCGGCAGCGCGGCCTTTGGCCGCTGGGCGGAAAAGAACATCCACACCCGCGTGGGCGCGCAGCTTGCGACGTTCATCCTCGGCATCCTCATTTTCATCGACGACTACTTTAACTGCCTGACCGTGGGCTCGGTCATGCGTCCGGTCACTGACCGCCACCAGATCTCTCGTCCCAAGCTCGCCTACCTCATCGACGCCACTGCCGCTCCCGTGTGCATGATCGCGCCGATCTCGTCCTGGGCAGCCGCCGTGTCCTCCACGGCTGAAGACCTCGACACCGGCATTTCCGGCATCCAGCTCTTCATCCGCGCCATTCCCTATAACTTCTATTCCCTTCTGACATTCGTCTTCATCATCACGCTCACGCTGCTCAAGTTCGACTACGGCCCGATGCGCGGCTTTGAAGAGCGCGCCCGCAATACGGGTGACCTCTCCGGCAGCGCCGGCAGCACCGAGGAGAACGCCAACCCCAAGGGCCGCGTCATCGACCTTGTCATTCCCGTCATTATGCTCATCATCCTCTGCACCATCGGCATGCTCTACGTCGGCGGCTTCTTCGGCGCTGACACGTCCGGCTGCACCGATTACGCCGGCGACTTCATCGGTGCGTTCGGCAACACGGACGCGTTCGTCGGCCTCCCCTGGGGCGGCATCATCGCGCTGGTGCTCACGGTCATCTACCTCGTCGCCCGCCGCGTCGTCGGCTTCCGCGAGGCTATGGGCTGCATCCCCAAGGGCTTCCAGGCCATGATCTCCCCGATCATCATCCTGACACTGGCCGTCTCCCTCAAGACCACGCTCAACGCGCTGGGTGCCGCAGACTATGTGCACGATCTGATGTACGCTGCCTCTGAGGGCCTTTACAATATGCTGCCCGCCGTCATCTTCCTTGTCGCGTGCGTGCTGGCCTTTGCCTCCGGCACGTCCTGGGGCACGTTCGGCATCCTGATTCCCATTGTCACAGCCATCTTCCCCAGCGACAGCGCGCTGCTCTACATCGGTATTTCCGCCTGCTGCGCGGGCGCCGTGTGCGGCGACCACTGCTCCCCCATCTCCGACACGACCATCATGTCCTCCGCCGGTGCGCAGGTGGAGCATGTCAACCACGTCGCCACGCAGCTGCCCTATGCCATCACCGTCGCGTGCCTGAGCTTTGTGTGCTTTGTGTTCGCGGGCTTTATCCAGAACTGGGTCGTCTGCCTCGCCATCGGCGTCGTGCTGACGGTCGGCACGCTCTTCGCCATCCGCAATGTCGAGGCACAGAAGGCGCGCTTCAAAGATTAATTTGCTCTCCACTCTCTTTTCTCTCATAGGAACGGGGCGAACCGGTCGGTTCGCCCCGTTCCCCCTTATATTCTCCGCTTTGCAATCCCTAAAAAGCATGGTATACTGAGTATAACACTTAACTTCGGAGGACGTTTCCATGAGTATTGTCGTGATGGGCGCGGTGTTTGTCGATATCAAGGGCTATCCCCTCTCTTCCTACATCCCCGGCGGGCGCAACGCGGGCCGCGTCGTGCAGGTGCACGGCGGTGTGAGCCGCAACATCGTCGAGGACATCGCGAACGTCGAGCTGCGCCCGACGTTCGTGAGCCTTGTCGACAACACGAGCGCGGGCGCGGACATCGTCAAAAAGCTCCAGAGCCACAAGGTCGACACGCGCTACATCCGCACAACGCCCGACGGCATGGGCATGTGGCTTGCGATCTTCGACAACACGGGCGACGTGACCGCGTCGATCTCCAAGCGCCCCGACCTGAGCCCCATTGCCGACATTCTCGACGAGCAGGGCGATGAAATTTTTTCGCAGGCCGACAGCATTCTGCTCGAGATCGACATGGAAAAGGACATCGTCAAGCGCACGTTCGCGCTGGCGGAAAAGCACCGTAAGCCCGTCTACGCGGTCGTGTCCAACATGAGCATCGCCATCGAGCGGCGCGACTTTCTGCGCTCGGTGCACTGCTTCATCTGCAACCAGCAGGAGGCGGGCATCCTGTTTTCGGAAAATTACGACGGCCTCTCGCCCGACGAAATGCTTCCCATCCTGCGCGACAAAATTCGCGGCGCGCAGATCCACCGCATGGTCGTCACGATGGGCGCTCAGGGTGCGGTGTTCGCCACGCTCGACGGCGAGGACGGCTACTGCCCCGCGAAGAAGGTCGATGTCAAGGACACGACCGGCGCGGGCGACGCGTTTTTTGCCGGTGCGGTCATCGGCCAGACCTACGGCAAAACGATGATGGAATCCTGCGAGATCGGCACGCGCCTTGCCGCGTCCGTCATCACGACGGGCGAAAACGTCTGCCCGCGCTACCTGCCGAGCGAATTTGGGCTGGACGTCTCCACCGTCGACGATGCGCAGATCGCGCTCGAATTCTGACCGCCATATTTTAATAGGAGGGCCCGCCATGAAAAAAGCGCTTTTTCTCGCTCTTTCCCTCGCGTTTCTCCTGACCGCCTGCGGCGAAACAACGCTGCCGGACACGTCTGAGCAGAACCCGGTCGACAACACGCAGGAAACGTCGCTGCCCGAGAGCTGCCTGCTCTACTACGACCTCGGCGACACGGTCGTTCTCGCGGAGGACAAATCCCTCCCGCTCGCGCAGAACGCGGGCGACGGGTATCAGACCTCTTACAGCGTGTGGTACGACGGCGAGTATCAGGATCTCGCTTTACAGGACGGCGACAGCGGCATTTCCGTCGCCGACATGACCGGCAGCAGCGCAGTCTTCGACTACGGCGCGGGGCTCGTCGTCTGGAACGGCGAGCGCTACCACTGCGCGCACCTGACCGCGCAGGACAGCTACATTCCCAACATCTCCCCCAACATCCCCGGCGGTATCCTGCTGCTTGAAGTGAGCGGCGACTGCTGGGCCGACGGCGGCACAGCCGACGTCGCCTGCTTCACAGGCTTCGGCACGGTCGTCATCTGTGGCAGCGGCACGCTGCGCATCGCCGGCGCAGTCATCGGCCAGACCTACGGCAAAACGATGATGGAATCCTGCGAGATCGGCACGCGCCTTGCCGCGTCCGTCATCACGACGGGCGAAAACGTCTGCCCGCGCTACCTGCCGAGCGAATTCGGGCTGGACGTCCCCACCGTCGACGACGCGCAGATCGCGCTCGAGCTTTGATCTCGGCACCTATTAAATACAGTAAAAAGCGAGGGACGCTCACGCGTCCCTCGCTTTTTGTTCCTTTTTTCACTTTCCGCACAGCTGCGCGCGGTTCTCGTCCGCAAGGCGCAGCGCCGCGTCGCGGTCCACGCCGTAGGCAAAGCGGAACGCATACGGCTTTGTCATCGTGATCGCGCTCACCGTGCCGTCCTTCAGGTAAAACGCAATGTCGCGGACGTCGTAGTTTCCGTCGTCCTGCGGCGTCTGCGGCTGCCAGACGTAGGCGCGGTCGAAGTCATACGCAGGCTCACTGTAGCCGCTTTCGTCGCTGTAGCCGTCATAGAGCTCGGACTCGTCTGCCGCGATGCAGTAAAGCGCTTCCGGGTATTCCGTCAGCAGCGCTTTCTCGCTGTCGCCGACCTTGACGCCGCGCGGCGTTCCCACGCCCACCGCGCCGGTGCGCAGGTAGCTGATGACCTCGCGCCCCGTTTCAGGGTAGTAGTCCGTCCCGACGACGAGCTGCGCGTCTGCATCGTAATGGCGCGCAAAGTCATAGGGCAGCATCCCGTCGCTGTCGTAGGTCGTATTCTCCGTTTTCCCGTTCGGCTCGTAGTCCGCCCCAAGGCTCAGGAATCCGTCCGGCAGCTCCAGCGTAAGTTCGCGTCCGGCTGCGGCTCGACCGTCAGATCTTCCTCCTGCATCAGGGGCTCTCCGGTGCGCCGTCCGGCGTTCCTGCTTTTCTCCGCAGCCTGACACCAAAAGCGTCAGCGCCGCCAAGAGCGCCGCAAGCAGCTGCGCTGTATTTTTCCGTCTCATATCGGTCTCCTCCTTGATTTTGTTTTTTTACGCTTCCTTCAACTTTTCCTCGAGCAGCTTGAAGGCTTCATCCGCCGCTTCCCCGCGAATTTCCTCGCGGGAAGCCGCGCCGAAGTCAAAGCGCTCGGCGATCGTCTCCTTGGGCGACGAAAATCCGATGAATACCGTGCCGACGGGATTTCCCCGCTCGTCGCGGTCGGGTCCAGCGACGCCCGTGACGCTGACGGCGCAGTCCGCCGTCGTCGCCTTGCGCGCGCCCTCGGCCATTGCGCGGGCGACGGGCGCGGACACGCGCCGTATTCCTCCAGCATGTCCGCCGGAACGCCGAGCACGCGGTGCTTGACGATATTCGTATAGCTCACGACGCCGCCCATGAACACGCCCGACGCGCCCGGCACATCCGTGATGCGCTTGGCAATGAGGCCGCCGGTGCAGCTCTCCGCCGCGGCGAAGGTCACGCCGCGCGCCTTGAGCACTTCATAGCAGCGCTGTTCGACTGTTTTTTCCGCCATGATAAGACTTCCTTTCAGAACTTGATGCGCACGAACTCGCGATTCGTCATCGCGCGGTCGATAAGGCCCTCGATATCAAGGACAGCCTCGGCCTCACGGACCTCGTCGAGGTTCGGCTTCGTGCGCGGATGACGCGGGGTGAAGACTGTACAGCAATCCTCATAGGGTAAGATCGACGTATCGAACGTGCCGATCTTACGGGACAAACGCACGATCTCTTCCTTATCCATGCCGATGAGCGGGCGCAGGACGGGAAGATCGACGACGTCCTCGGTCACGCGCAGGGCCTCCATCGTCTGAGACGCGACCTGACCGAGGTTCTCGCCCGTGACGAGCGCCTTCGCCTTCACCTGCTCCGCCACGCGCTGCGAAATGCGCATCATAAAGCGGCGCATAATGAGCGTAAAGAATTCCTCGGGGCAGTTTCTTCTGATCTCCTCCTGGATCTCGGTAAACGGCACGATCTGCACCGGTCAGCCGCCCGCACCCGAGGGGACTAAGAGCTTGGCAAGGGAAAGCACCTTCTCCTTCGCCTCATCGGACGTGTACGGTGGGGAGAAAGAAGTGCACCATTTCGAGCGAGCTTGACGCCGCGCTTGGCGATCATGTAGGACGAGACGGGCGAGTCGATGCCGCCGGAGAGCAGGCTGACCGCCACGCCGCCCATGCCGATGGGCAGGCCGCCCGCGCCCTCTTCAGCGGGGCCGTGGACATAGGCCGCATCGTCGCGAATTTCGATATGCACGACGAGCTCGGGGTCGTGGACGTTGACCTCGCACGTCGGGAACGCCTGATGCAGCGCGCCGCCGACCTGCTGGGAGATCTGGATCGACGTCAAGGGGAAGGTCTTGTCGGCGCGCTTACTCTCGACCTTGAAGCTCCTGGCCGTGCGCATCTCGCACGCAAGGTACTCCTTCGCCGCGGAGATGATCTTCTGGATGTCCTTTTCGCACGGCAGCGCCTTTGAAACGGCGATGATGCCGAAAATCTTCTTGCAGCTCTCAAACGCGGCCTCGATGTCGCACTCGTCGTCCTTGGGCTCGACATAGATGGTGCTCTGCTTGGAGTAGACGCGGAAATTGCCGCATTTCGACACGCGGCGGTTGACGTTCGACATCAGCTTATCTTCGAAGCTGCGGCGGTTCAGGCCCTTGAGCACGACCTCGCCGAGCTTGCACAGGATCATTTCATGCATTGGTATTGTTCTCCTCATTTGTTATGGCCGCTTCCGCATCGGCGGAAAATGCGGCTGAATTTTCGTTGTCTTCGGATTTGGCAGGCTTTCCCTTTGCGGGTGAGCCCCAGTGTAAAGCACAGCGGCTCAACGGCGGCCAGCAGGGCAAAGAGCGCATAGCTGAACATCGTGCCCTCTCCGCTCACCCCGTTGATCCCGACCATGGCGGGCGCCATCGGCAGCTCCCAGATCATCGCAAGGATGCTCCCCGAGCCGAACGGGACAGGCATCACAAGAAGCGAGGCAAGATTCAGCACATAGAGCACGATCGCCGCGTTCCAGCAGCAATTTTTGTCGATGCCCCGCTCCGGCCGCAGGCCCCAGCCGAACAGGAACGAAAGCGCCGACACATAGACGACGCCGAGCGCGAGCCCGACGGGCGTGGCAAACGTAAAGGACGAGGTCGTCCCCGTGCCGCCAAACGCCACGAACAACAGGATAAAAGCCGCGCCCTGAGCGATATGGCTCAAAATGGAAAGCGCGCCAAACTGGATGTAGTCATACCTTTTCATCTCATTCACCCCTGTAAAATATCCGTGTTGCGGTACTGGATGGCCTCGGCCAGATGATGCGCCTCGATCTTCTCGCTGCCGTCGAGGTCGGCGATCGTGCGCGCAACGCGCAGTAATCTATCGTGGCTTCGCGCCGTGAGGCCGAGGCGCTCGAACGCGCCTTTGAGCAGCTTTTCACCCGCGGCGTCCAGCGTGCAGAACTCGCCCACCATCGCGGGTGTCATTTGCGCGTTGCAGGTGATGTTCGTGCCGGAAAAGCGCTGCTTCTGGATGTCGCGCGCGGCGTTCACGCGCGCTTTGACGTCGGCGGAGGACTCCGCCTTTTCGCGCCGGCGCATGGCTTCGAACTCGACGCTCGGCACGTTGACGTGTAAGTCCATGCGGTCGAGCATCGGGCCGGAGATCTTTTCGACGTATTTTTCCACCTGCTGCTTGGTGCAGTGGCAGCGCCCCGAGGGGTGGCCGTACCAGCCGCAGCGGCAGGGGTTCATCGCGCCGACGAGCATGAAGCGGCTCGGCAGCGTGATACTGCCCGCGGCGCGGGTGATGGTGACCTCGCCGTCCTCGATGGGCGCGCGCAGCACCTCGAGCACGTCGCGGTGGAATTCGGGGAGCTCATCTAAAAAGCACGCCGTGGTGCGCGAGCGAAATTTCACCGGGCTTGGGCGTCTGCCCGCCACCGGTCATCGCGGAGGCGGAAAGCGTGTGGTGCGGCGCGCGGAACGGGCGGTGCAGCAGCATCGGGTGCGAGCTGTCGGTCAATCCCGCGACCGACCAGATCTCGGTCGCTTCAAGTGCTTCCTTTCGCGTCATGTCGGGCAGGATCGACGGAAGCCGCCGCGCCAGCATGGATTTGCCCGCGCCGGGCGAGCCGATGAGCAGGATATTGTGTCCGCCCGCAGCGGCGATCTCCAGCGCGCGCTTGACATTTTCCTGTCCCATGACGTCGGAAAAGTCGGGGCCGGTCTCGCTCGTCTGCTCCGCCTGCCACTTTGGCTGGGGCGAGAGCTTCTTTTCGCCCTTCAAATGCTGCACGAGCGACACGACGTCCGGCACGCCGTAAACGGTCACGCCGTCGGCAAGCGTCGCCTCCGCTGCGTTCGCCGCGGGGACGTAGAGCGTCCTGATGCCCGCGCGCACCGCGGCCATCGCCATCGGCAAAACGCCGTTCACCGCGCGAAGCGTGCCGGTCAGCGAGAGCTCGCCGACAAAGGCCGCGTCCTTCGCGGGGGGCTTGATCTCCTCTGCACTGGCAAGGATGCCGAGCAGGATGGGCAGGTCATAGAGCGTGCCCTCCTTTTTCCGACCCGCAGGGGCGAGGTTCACTGTGATGCGCGAGACAGGGAACTTCACACCGCAGTTTTTCACTGCCGCGCGCACGCGCTCGCGCGATTCCTTGACGGCCGTGTCGCCAAGGCCGACGATGTCAAACGCAGGCAGGCCCCCGGATAAAAAGCATTCCACCGTGACCTCGTAGCCCGAGATGCCCTGAAGGCCGAGCGAGCGCACCGCTGTGACCATACTGTTTTCCTCCCTCTTTCGCATCGAATCGTACAGTTTGCAATTAGTATAGCACATTTTTTGCATCAGGCAAATCCCCCTCCGCGCATTTTTGCACATTTTGCACAAAATCAATAAATCCTCGCAAAAGTTCTCGAAAAATAAAGGAATTGAACCTATTGTTGCAAAATAGTGAATGTTTTTGCGGGAACAAGGCGTTTACATAGCGAAAAAAGTGTGCTATAGTGTCATCGTTGAATTTTGCGTTCACACGCAGAAGAACCGTTTTTTGACGGTGAAATAAATAGGAGGTTCATTTATGGCAAGAAAAATGAAATCCATGGACGGCAATAATGCTGCGGCTCACGTAAGCTATGCTTTCAGTGAAGTTGCGGCAATTTATCCCATTACGCCGTCCTCCCCGATGGCCGACCTGGTCGACCAGTGGTCTGCAAATGGCCTGAAAAACATCTTCGGCAGCCAGGTCAAGGTCGTCGAGATGCAGTCCGAAGCCGGTGCTGCCGGCGCAGTGCACGGCTCCCTCGGTGCCGGTGCTCTGACCACCACCTACACGGCCTCTCAGGGCCTGCTGCTGATGATCCCGAACATGTACAAAATCGCAGCTGAGCAGCTCCCCTGCGTGTTCCACGTCTCCGCCCGTACTGTTTCGACCCACGCGCTGAACATCTTCGGCGATCACTCCGACGTCATGGCCTGCCGCCAGACCGGTTTCGCCATGCTGTGCGAGGGCAACGTGCAGGAAGTGATGGATCTCTCCCCCGTGGCACACCTGGCCGCGCTTTCCGGCAAGGTCCCGTTCATCAACTTCTTCGACGGTTTCCGCACCTCCCACGAGATCCAGAAGATCGCCGTGTGGGATTACAAGGATCTCGCCGACATGTGCGACATGGACGCTGTCAAAGCGTTCCGCGAGCACGCCCTCAACCCCGAGCATCCCGCCATGCGCGGCTCCCATGAGAACGGCGATACGTTCTTCCAGCACCGCGAGGCCTGCAACCAGTACTACGACGCTCTCCCCGAAGTCGTGGAAAAGTACATGGGCAAGATCAACGAGAAGCTCGGCACCGACTACAAGCTCTTCAACTACTACGGCGCGCCCGACGCTGACCGCGTCATCATCGCGATGGGTTCCATCTGCGACGTGGCCGAGGAAGTCATCGACTACCTCAACGCCCACGGCGAGAAGGTCGGTCTCATCAAGGTCCGTCTGTACCGCCCGTTCAAGGCTGAGCGCCTGATCGAGGCCATCCCCGCCACCGCCAAGAAGATCGCGGTCCTCGACCGCACCAAGGAGCCCGGCGCACAGGGCGAGCCCCTCTATCTCGACGTCGTCACCGCGCTGGCTAACGCCGGCATCACCGACAAGACCGTCATCGGCGGCCGTTACGGTCTCGGCTCCAAGGACACCCCGCCCGCTTCCGTGTTCGCTGTTTACACCGAGCTTGCCAAGGCGGAGCCCAAGCGTCAGTTCACCATCGGCATCGTCGATGACGTGACGAACCTCTCCCTGCCCGAAGACAAGAACTGCCCGAACACCGCAGCCGAGGGCACCATCGAGTGCAAGTTCTGGGGTCTCGGCGGCGACGGTACCGTCGGCGCGAACAAGAACTCCATCAAGATCATCGGCGACCACACCGACAAGTACGTCCAGGCCTACTTCCAGTATGACTCCAAGAAGACCGGCGGCGTGACGATCTCCCACCTGCGCTTCGGCGACAAGCCCATCCGCAGCCCCTACTACATCAACAAGGCCGACTTCGTCGCCTGCCACAACCCCAGCTACATCATCAAGGGCTTCAAGATGGTCAACGACGTCAAGCCCGGCGGCGTGTTCATGATCAACTGCCAGTGGGACTTCGATGAGCTGAACCACCACCTCAAGGCGGATGCCAAGCGCTACATCGCCAAGAACAACATCCAGCTCTACACCATCAACGCCATCGACCTTGCCATCAAGATCGGCATGGGCAAGCGCAACAACACCATCCTCCAGTCCGCGTTCTTCTCCCTGGCGAAGGTCATGCCCGAAGAGCAGGCCATCCAGTACATGAAGGACGCCGCAACGCACTCCTACCTGAAGAAGGGCCAGGACGTCGTCGATATGAACCACAAGGCCATCGACCTCGGCGCCACCGCCTACACCAAGATCGACGTTCCCGCCGATTGGGCGAACGCTGTCGACGCTGACGAGGCCGTCTCCTACGAGGGCAAGCCCGAGCTCGTCGCTCAGGTCAAGAACATCCTCGATCCCGTGGATAAGATGGACGGCGACAGCCTGCCCGTTTCCGCCTTCATGCCTCACGTGGACGGCCAGTGGGAGCTCGGCGCTGCCGCTTACGAAAAGCGCGGCGTTGCCGTTTCCGTTCCCACGTGGGACGAGACGAAGTGCATTCAGTGCAACAACTGCGCTTACGTCTGCCCGCACGCCACCATCCGTCCCTTCGCTCTCACCGAGGAAGAGGCCAAGAATGCTCCTGCCAATGCCAAGATCGTCGACATCAAGGCCGGCAAGGGCAAGGGTGTTTACAAGTACACGATGGCCATCTCCCCGCTCGACTGTATGGGCTGCGGCGTTTGCGTCGGTCAGTGCCCGGTCGGCGCTCTGACGATGGTCGGTCAGGAGTCCGAGCTGCCTGAGCAGGATGTGTTCAACTACTGCGTCTCCAAGGTCTCCGACAAGAAGGATATGCAGGATCTCACCGTCAAGGGCAGCCAGTTCAAGCAGCCCATGCTCGAGTTCTCCGGCTCCTGCGCAGGCTGCGCCGAGACCAGCTATGCCCGTCTCGTCACTCAGCTCTTCGGCGACCGTATGTACATCTCCAACGCCACCGGCTGCTCGTCCATTTGGGGCGGCCCCGGCGCTACCTCTCCGTACTGCACGGATAAGAACGGCCACGGCCCGGCTTGGTGCAACTCCCTCTTCGAGGACAACGCCGAGCACGGCTTCGGTATGTATGTCGGCCAGGAGAAGATCCGCGAGGATCTGATGGCCAAGACCGAGCAGCTCCTTGCCATCGAGTGGGCACAGCCCGCACTGAAGGAAGCCGCTCAGAAGTGGCTCGATACCAAGGACGATGGCAACGCCAACGCCGAGGCCACGAAGGAATACGTCGCGGCTCTGCAGGCGAACATCGCCACCGTCGACGAGCTGGCCGCTGTGCCCAAGTTCGCTGAGCACGCCGCCGAGCTCAAGGCCAAGGGCGAGAAGTTCTGCGACTGCGACGCCTGCAAGCTGGCCTGCGACATCCTCGACAAGAAGGATTACCTCTCCAAGAAGTCCGTGTGGATCTTCGGCGGCGACGGTTGGGCTTACGATATCGGCTTCGGCGGCGTGGACCACGTGCTTGCTCAGAACAAGAACGTCAACGTCTTCGTCTTCGATACCGAGGTCTACTCCAACACCGGCGGTCAGGCTTCCAAGGCTTCCAACATCGGTCAGGTCGCTCAGTTCGCGGCTGCCGGTAAGGAGACCAAGAAGAAGAGCCTCTCCGAGATTGCGATGAGCTACGGCTACATCTATGTCGCTCAGGTCGCCATGGGCGCCAACCCGGCCCAGACCATCAAGGCCATCACCGAGGCTGAGGCCTATCACGGCCCGTCCCTCATCATCGGCTACGCCCCCTGCGAGATGCACTCCATCAAGGGCGGCATGATCAACTGCCAGAAGGAAATGAAGAAGGCTGTGGACTGCGGCTATTGGAACCTGTTCCGCTTCAACCCGGCTGCGGAGAAGAAGTTCACTCTGGACTCCAAGGCTCCCGCCGGCGGCTATCAGGAATTCCTGATGAACGAGGCCCGCTACAGCCGTCTGACCCGCGAGTTCCCCGAGCGTGCGGAGGGTCTCTTCACCCGCAACGAGGACGCGGCCAAGGAGCGTTACGAGCACCTCACCAAGCTCATTGACCTGTACGACAAGCAGTAATTGCTGTTCCTACGGTATGAAAAAGGAGCACCCTTTCGGGTGCTCCTTTTTTGCGTTACTTTGCGTCTGCATTCAGCAGCTTTTCGCCGACGACCGCCATCCGCGCATCGGTCATTTCCATGCCATCTGAGATAAACTCTACAATGCGCGTGCCGCCTGTAATGAGCCAGTGGTCAAGCCACTGCTTCTCTTCCTCGTCGTAGAGCCGCCACGCCTGCTCTGCGCCCCACGGCGCAGCGTCGACCTCATTGTAAACGTACGGCGACTCCGGGTGTCTTTCCTGATAGTCAAGTTCAGTGGAAAGGCAGCGGTCAAAAAGAGCCGAAAGGTATACGTCGCTGACCGTGTAATAGATCCTCGTTTTGGTGCCGCAATACTGGTTCGGGTCGTTCGGGTCTGGATACCCGAGCGCATCTTCCTGCACTCCGCCGCGCTGTGCGGCAAGAGGCGAGGAGCTCCCCCAACTCAGGCACGACCAGCGCGCATTCTCATCCTCTATGCCGAGGTCGGAGAGATAAAGCGGCAGCGCGTCGTGGTAGACGGTCGCCCGAAATTCTTCATCATACAGCTCAGGCGGAACTTCATCGCTGTCAAAAAGTCCGTTCTGCTCCATGGTAAGCAGCACCCCCACCGAAGCCAGCGCGACCGCCGCCGTCACGCAGGCCGTGACGATGCAGCGCTTCGCCCTGCCCGCACCGGTTTTCACCGCCGAATAGGTGAGAAACATCGCAGCAAACGGCGTGATCCCGCACAGGATCGCGGCAAGGTAAAGCCTCCCCATACTGCTGCCGCCGGTCCCCAGCAGGGCTCTCACCAAAATGCCGAAAAGTGTCAGCAGCAGCGCCGCGCTCCAGTATCTGGAGCCAGAGGCGCGACTTTGCAGGCAAAAAGCGATGTTCCTCTCTCGCCGTGCGCGCCGCCTTCCGATACCAGCTGTTATAGCAGATAAGGTCAGTCCCGCAGATCAGCGTGACAACAGGCGAAATACATGACAAAAAATCCCCCATTCCATAGATAAGCGTATTCAGAGGGTCTGTTTTCAGGCCGGTCATGATATCCCAGATCCTGAGGAGCATATAGCCGAACCAAAAAATCATCATACTGTGGTAATATTTGAGGGCGCGGTGCATCGCGTCCACCTGCAAAACAGGGTCGGTCTCAACATCCACAGCATTTTCATCCGCTGTGCAGAGCACATGGCGGGTCCTCCCGCCAAGGCCGCCGCCCTCGCCCTCGGCTCCGTCTCCCCAGAAGGTCAGATCACCAACGCCCGCTGACTGCTGCCAGCCTGCCTGTGCACAGTACTCGAGGAAAACATCTTCGCCGTCTGCATCACCGTCATCGGGATAGTAGGTGATGGCAAAGCGCAGCTTCTGCGGCTTAATGCGGCGGTAGCGGATGAACAGGCCCACGCGGTCGGGCGCCCAGCCCTCCGCCGCCATGCGCTCAAAGTGGCGCGCAAGGCCCTCGGTGTCGTAAAAAGAATAGGGATTCAGCTCCCGTTTGGTGTTGCGCATCAGAAAAACCTCGCTTTCTCTCATTTCTCGCCGCCCGCAAGGGGCGTTATCTCTCAAATAGCTTCTCGTAGTCCCGCACCTGTGCTTGCAGGCGCTCCACCTCGTTTTGCAGCAGCGTTTCGCCCTCCGCTGTGAGCTGATAGCTGCGCCGCCGCCCCTCCGCGCGCGTCTCGACGATGTACCCCGCCGCCAGAAACTGCTCGAGCAGGTTGTAGAGCGTCCCCGGGCCGACGGCCACGCGCCCGCCCGTCAACTCGTTCACGCGCGCCATCACGTCCATGCCGCAGCACTCCTCGCGCAGGCACAGCAGGATGTAAAACATCTGCTCGGTCAGCGTGCTGAATTTCTCCCGCGCCATCGTCAGCCTCCTTTTATCGATATTCGATATTCTTGAGGAGAGTATATTATCGAATATCGATATTGTCAAGAGGGAGATTTTCTTTTTCAAAGAAAGACTCCCTCTTGTTCGCACAGGTGCGAAAGATTTGCGGCACTGGTGCCGCGGGGAAGGCAGCGCCGTAGGCGCTGCACGGGATAAGGGGGATATTCTCTCACGTGAGAGAATATCCCCCTTAAACCCCCAAGAGAACGCAAGGGCCTTGCCCCTTGACCCCGCACATTGGCAGTTTGCAGCTTGAAGGACTGCACACGCTGCGCAGTGCGGGTGCGGTGTACATGGCTTCGCCATGAATCCCTGCGAATCGTTACAACTATCAACCGCGCCTTACTATCGTGAGGCGTGAGTGACGGTAGCATGGCGGCAGACTGCTTGCGAAATAGCGGCATTGCTGCGCTCGCCGCATTGTGGAGACTGGCGGTAAACGGAAATTAGGCTGCACTCCTACAAGATCGGCAGAGCGGCACCCGCAAGGGGTGTGCCGCATCCGTAAGGCAGCAGAGCCGCCAACGGCTGCGCAACAGCGGATGATAGGAGCAGAGGCAAATCGTCTTGCAGAACCATTGGCGGCGAGCGAAGCAATACCGCCACGCAGGCACTTCCACTCCGGAGGCACAAAAGTCATTCGAGCTCGAGACTGCCAATCTAAGCCTTTCTCTTGGGGTTCCAAAGGGGCCATTCTCTTTTGCGAAAGAGAATGACCCCTTTGACTCGCCCCCTGCACGGTGCAGGGACAGAAGCAGCCCTTTCGGGCTGCAAAATCCCCGCGCGCTGGAGAGCGCGCAAAAAAAGGAGCACCCTTGCGGGTGCTCCCTCTTTTCACTCTCCTAAGAGTCGGACAACGCTTTTCCAGCGAATCTGGTCCGTGTCGTAGCCATACGACTTTCCCTTCGCGTCCGTGTAGCGGAAAAACGGCCCCTCCGTCCAGTCGTTGGACGGATTCACGAGCTCGACCTTCCAGATCTCAAGCGTCGAGCCGTCGCCGTAGTCGATCACGGCGTAGGGCGTCTCCTCCGGCGCAGCGGCGGTGCGGCCCGCGCCGGCCTTGTCGATAAGGTATAAAAGGTCACTGAGATCGTCGATCGATACGTCCGTTTCGCTTCCGTTCACTGTGACGCGAAACGTCTCTGTGCTTCGCGCATCGCGCGTGCTGTCCGTCAAATCGGAGATAAAGGCATGAAAACGGAACTGGTAGTGACAGGCCCAGTATGTCAGACCGCCAAAGAGCAGAAACAGCGCGCAGCAGAGCGCGATTGGGCCGGTCAAACGCTTGGGCTTTGGCTTGCCGCGGTCAACGAAATCGTAAAGTCCCATGAGTTTCCTCCTGTTCTCTTATCCGCTGGTTTCCTTTCTCTTCTATTTGGGTTGAATTGCGAAAATTACTGGTTCGCCGCGCGCTCCGCCGCCTCGACGACATGGCTTGCGAGGATCGTGCTCGTCACGGTGCCGACGCCGCCGGGGACCGGGGTGATGGCCTCGACGACCGGCTCAACTTCGGCAAAGCGGGTGTCGCCGCAGAGGTTGCCGTCCGCGCCGACGTGGATGCCGACATCCAGCACGACCTGACCGGCGCGCACGCTCTCCGCGCCGACCATACCGGCCTTACCGGCGGCGACGACGAGGATATCGGCCTCGCGGCAGATGTCGGGCAGATTTTCGCTGCGGCTGTGGCAGATGGTCACAGTCGCGTGCTCGGCGAGCAGCAGCAGGGAGACCGGCTTGCCGATGACGAGGCTGCGGCCGATCACGACCACGCGCTTGCCTTTGATGGGGATGTTGTAGTGCTTGAGCAGCGCCACGCAGGCCGCGGCGGTGCAGGGGGGATAACCGCCCTTGGTGCCGGCGTACACGGCGGTCATGGAGCCGTCGGTGATGCCGTCCATGTCCTTTTTCGGGTCGAGCGCCGCGCGCGCCGCCTCGTCATCCAGGTGCCCCGGCAGCGGGCGGAACATCAGCACGCCGTGGACCTTCTCGTCCGCGTTTAGCGCGTGGATGTTCTCCATCAGCACCTTCTGCGTCACATCCTCGGGCAGAACGACCTGACGGACGGCGACGCCGACCTTTTCGCAGCGCTTGAGCGCACCGCGCTCATAGGCAAGGTCATCCTCACGCGCGCCGACGCGCAGGATGGCGAGGCAGGGCTCTACGCCGTTTTTCTTCAGTTCTTCCGTCTTTGCATGGAGCTCCTCGGTCAACGCCTTGGCGACCTCGGCTCCCTTGAGCAGCATAGCCATGGTAAAAATTCCTCCTCTGATCGACGCGGTCATCCGCGTTCCTATCCATGATTAGGATAACAAAATTAAAAATTGCTGTCAATTTCTTTTGACAAGCGCGGCGGGATATTATTTTACTTTCTTCGGCAGCTTGCCTTTTCCCTCGCTTTTTGCTACGATAGGAACGATAAATTTTGAAAGCATCAGGAGGGGCATTCCCATGTCTGTGATCGAAGAGAAAAAAGCACTGAGAACCTTTATCCGCAAGAAAGAGCGCACGCTCGACCCCGCTATAAGGCCGAGAGCTCTGAGGCCATCTGCCGCCACCTGCTCGCACTCGACGAGTACAAGAGCGCGAAAGTCGTCTTCGCCTTTGCCGGCACCGAAAAGGAGATCGACACCTCGCTCTTTATGAACGAGACCATCGCCGCGGGCAAGACGCTGATCCTGCCCCGCTGCGCCGCCGAGCATGCCATCGACCTGTGCGTCGTGCGCTCGATGGATGACCTGGAAGCGGGCGCCTACGGCATTTTAGAGCCGAAAAAGAGCTGCGCACTCGTCACCGCGGCGGACATCGACTTCGCCGTCGTGCCCTGCCTGTCGTTCGACCGTAAGGGCCGCCGTCTCGGACAGGGCGGCGGGTACTATGACCGCCTGCTGCCGCAGCTCCACTGCCCGACGGTGCTCATCTGCCGCGAGCAGCTCATGTCGCCCGAGGTGCCGGTCGAGGAGCATGATATGCGCTGCACGATGCTGGTTACGGAGAAAGGGATTTTGACGCCGGAGGCGTAAAAAAGCTATTTCCCTGCACCGGTGCAGGAGGACGATTCCCGCACCGTGCGGGAGTGCGTAAAAAGGGAGATACTCTCTTTCTCGAAAGAGAGTATCCCCCTTTACAACCCCCGAGAGGAAGGACGAGGGGCCTTCCCCCTCGACCCCGCACATTGGCAGTCTGCGGCTCGAAGAGCTGCGCAGCCTGCTGATTGCACAGCCGTTGGCAGCTTTGCTGCCTTACGGATGTGGCATACCCCTGCGGGTAATCAGGTGCGGTGTACATGGCTTCGCCATGAGTCTTCTGCGAATCGTGACTGCTCGCAACCGCGCCTTACTTCGTGAGGCGCGTGTGACGGTAGTCGGGCAGCAAACTGCTCGCGGGCTCGGCATTGCTGCGCTCGCCGCATACAAAGAAATGACCACATCAGCGGTCGTTTTCTTGTTCTTTTAAGTCGTCAAGTGCAGCTCGGACAGCTGCGACGACGAATGCCGAGAATGTGCAGTCCTTGCCGCGGATCGCGTTCTCGATCTCTTCGAGCATATCATTTGGAAAACGCACCGATTTGTTGGTCGTCGGCGGTACGCTTGGAATTTTAAAAGCCATAGTCTCACCTGCAATACATTTCATATGACAAGTGTATTGCATTTTTGTCCAAATATGTGTAATATAAAAGTATTACATTTGTATTGCGATAGGAGGACTATACTATGAACTACGAAAAGATGTACCATCTGCTGTTCAACGCCATCACCGACGCACTGGAACAAATGGAAAAGCAAAACCTTGGCAGCGCAAAAGACCTGCTCACCACCGCTCAGCAGAAAACCGAAGAAATCTACATGGAATCCGCCAACTAACCCGCGGCGAGCGCAGCAATGCTGCCTCGGCAGGCAAAAGCAGGTTTGCACAAATCTGAAGTAGCCGGAAATTGCGTTAGACTGCCGAATTGCAGGCAGAGCGGCAGCGGGTAATAGGAGTAACCCAGATCGTTTAGCAGCACCACTTGGCAGGCACCCGATTCGGCAAGCACCTCAGCTCTTCAAGCCCCAAGCTCGCAATGGCGGGGTCAAGGGACAGAGCCCCTTGCGTTCTCTTGGGGGTGTAAGGGGGCCATTCTCTCACGTGAGAGAATGGCCCCTTTTATCCGTGCAGTGCCATGCCACTGCTATTCCCCATCCACGCGCAGCGTGAAAAGCCTCCTCTTATCTGCAAAGATAAGAAAACCACCCCTCGCTGCTGCGTGTCTCTTCGATCGTCCAGCCCGCTTCGACGAGCTTCTCGCGCACCTCCTCTGCGCGGTCGTCGATGATGCCCGAGCAGAGGAAAATGCCGCCCTTTTTGAGAGCTTCCCCACCTGCGGCGCGAGCGCGATGATGACGTCCGCCACGATGTTCGCCACGACGATATCATAGTCTCCGCCGAACTCGCGCGCGAGCCTTTTGTCGCTGAGCACGTCGCCCGCGCGGACGGTGTAGTGCTCCTTGCCGACGCCGTTGAGCGCGGCATTTTCATACGCGACGCCGACGCACTTGTCGTCGATATCGCAGGCAAAGGCGTCCTTCGCGCCGAGCAGCAGCGCGGCGATGGATAAAATGCCGCTGCCGCAGCCAAGGTCTAAAACCTTTTCCCCGCCGTGGATATGCTGCTCAAGCGCCTGTAAGCACAGCCGCGTCGTGGCGTGGCTGCCGGTGCCGAACGTCAATCCGGGATTTAAGACAAGCTTGACGCGCCCGTCCTCCTGCGCCTGCTCCCATTCCGGCACGACGAGCAGCCGCTCGCCGATCTCCATGGGCTTGTAGAACTGCTTCCAGTTGTTCTCCCAGTCCGCGTCTTCGACATTTCCATGCTGAGGATCAGCGGCGCGTACTCGGGATGCTGCTTTTTGAAGGCCGACAGACCGATACGGAACTGCGCGAGGGTGTTGTAGCCCTCGGCGCTGTCCTCCAAATAAAACGTGATGCGGCTCTTGCCGTGCATCTGCTCCATCAGCTCGTCGTCGACATAGTCCCAGTACTGGTGGTTATTTTCGAGGAAGTCCTTGAAGTCGCCCTCCTCGTCGATCATCAGGCTGTCGATGCCGTACTCGCTCAAAAGCTCCGTCGCGGGTTCGATGCCCGCGGGCTGCGTGTCAAGGTGTAATTCCAGCCACTTCATCGCTCAGTCCCCACGAAGAACAGCCCCAGCGTGCCGCAGCCGGTGTGCGCGCCGATCACGGGGCCGATGAAGTCAGCGCGGACGTCCGTCACGCCGAAGCGCTCCTTGAGTAGCCCCTTGACGTATTCGACGGACTCTGGGCAATTGGCGTGGCAGATGAGCATGGGCTGGTTTTTCTCTGGCTCGACGCCGATCTCGCCAACCTTGTCGACAAGCGCGCGCAGCGCCGCCTTCGTGCCGCGGGCCTTGCTCACGGGGGTCAAGCGGCCCTCGCTGTCCGTGTGCATGACGGGCTTGATGCCGAGCATCGTGCCGACCAGCGCCGCCGTGGAGCTCACGCGGCCGCCGCGCTTTAAGTGGTTCAGATCGTCGACGATGAACCAGTGGCACTGGCTCTGGATGATGGAGCGGACGTAGGCATCCAGCTCGTCGATGGTCAAATTCTTCTCGCGGCGCTCGCGCACGGCGCGATAGAGCAGCATGCCCTGCCCGCGCGAGGCGGACAGCGAGTCAATGACTAAAATTTTCGCCTCGGGGCACTTTTCGCGCAGGTCCTCCGCCGCGATGCAGGCGGACTGATACGTTGTGGACAGCGCGCTCGAAAAGCAGACGCAGAGGATGTCCTTGCCCTCCTGCAAGACCTTTTCCATCGCGTCGGTGAACTGGCCGACGTTGACCGCGGCGGTCGTGCAGTCCGCGCCCGCGGCGATCTTGGCGAAAAATTCCTCAGGCGACATGTCCGCGTGGTCAGGGGTATTCAAAAGTGTCTTGCCCTCGATGGTGAACGAGAGCGGCAGGACCGTCAACTCGAGCTCTTCGACCTCCTGCTGGCTCAGATCGCAGCAGCTATCGGTCATAATGATATAATCACGCATTACAGCACTTCTCCTTTCAGGGAAGAAAATCACGTTTTTGTCTTTTGTATCCTGTCGGATGCCATATTATACCAAATTCCCCCACAGCCTGTAAATATGCCGCGAAATTTATTTTCCCTTCCGCTTCGGCATAGCCGCATGGAATTTGCAAAGGGGCGCGGCATGGCCGCGCCCCTTACCGTCCTTTTATTTTGTATCCGAGCACTGCTCCGCCTGTATTCCCGCAAGCTTCAAAAATTTTTTGTCCGTTTGAATGCTCTGGGTCAGGAACTTGCCGTCCTTGAACAGCGCGTAGGTCGTCACCGGGGCGGGTACGCTCTGTGCCTGCTCCCTGCTGGTGACGTGGATGACCTTCAGAGGCACGTGGTACGCTCTCGCGGCCTCTTCCACACGCGACACCCAGTAGTAAGTAAACGGGCACTGGTCGGTATAATAGAGGACAAAGCCGCTCTCTTCCACCGCAGGGTGCTTGGCACAGGCCTTGAACCTCGGCGGCTCTGCATCCTGTGCAAGCGGCAGGTACATCAAATTGATCCCGCATTCCGATGTATCGGCAACGGCAAATCCCTTATATGCCAGATACTTCGGGTCGGAGAGGAACTCCCGCTTTCGCCCCCCGGACGAGAGAATGCACAGCCCCTTTCGTCCCTGCTCCTTTGCGTCCCGGATGCACTCTCCCAGCAGATCATTGGAATATCCGTGCCCTTTCAGCGAGCCGGAGACCCACAGGCAGTCAATATAAAAATACCCGTCCGCCTGAATAGGGACCCACGCGTTTTCTGCCGGAATATACTCAATAAAGCACTTGCCGCGCTCCGTGCTCCGGCAGAAGACCAGCCCCTCTTTAAAGCGCTGCTTGAGCCACTCCTTTTTGATGACGCCCTGCTTGCCGGACATCGCACAGCAGATGTGCTCTTTCTCAATATTATCATCGGTGATTCGGATATAGTCCATTGGAAGCCCCTCCCCGATCCTCATAAATTCTCCGCACCCTGCGGGCGCCGCCCCTTACTTCTCAGCCCGACAGCTGTCGATCTTTCAGATTCGCTTACGCCGCCGCAAACCGATAGGTGACCGAGTTCTGCCATGGCTCCTCGTTTGCCAAGTCCGTCCTGATCACCTCGCCGCCCATCTTCTCATAGAATGCTCGGGCATTCAGATTCTCGGGAACACAGTGGCAGGTAAAAAACTTCGCCCCGTGTTCCCTGCAATACGCCTTGATAAAATCAAATGCCGCCCGACCGATCCCCTGCCGCTGATATTCAGAGAGAATATACAGTGACTGCAAGACGATCCCGTCGGTTCTGCTTATCGTCAAATAGCCGATATTTTGATCGTCTTTTTGGAGCAGATACACAGAATACGCCGGATCATTGATCCGCAGCAGTTCTTTCTCCTGATGCCACGCCCAATCAAAGTTGTCGATCATATCATCGGGGTAGATTCCTCTGTAAGTAGTGCCCCAAATTTGATGCCGCAGGGCAATGATCTCCGGCACATCCTCTTTGGCCGCCTCGACAAACATACTATCGCTTCTCATAGGGCAAGTTTCCTCCCCGTAACGCTTTCAACTTTTCCACATCCAGCATACCATGCCGCCGATTTCGCCGCAAGCGCAAAAAAAGCAGCGCCGGTTGGCGCTGCTTTTTCATTCTCTTTGGGAAGCCGAATTACTGCTGTTCGGCGGCCTTTGCGGCGGCCTGCTGGGCTTCGATCTCGATGAGGGCGTCCTTGCGGGAGAGGTTCCAGCGGCCCTTCTCGTCGATCTCCATGAACTTGACCCAGATCATATCGCCGACGGTGACCACATCCTCGACCTTCTCGACGCGCTTGCGGTCGAGCTTGGAGATGTGGACCAGGCCGTCCTTGCCCGGGGCGATCTCGACGAACGCGCCGAACTGCATCAGGCGCACGACGCGGCCGTAGTAGAGCTTGCCGACCTCGGGCACGAAGACGATATCGTCGATGCACTTCTTCGCAGCGTCGCACGCGGCGGCGTTGGCGGAGGCGATGTGGATGGTGCCGTCGTCGTCGATGTCGATCTTGGCGCCGGTATCGGCAACGATCTTCTGGATGACGCTGCCGCCCTTGCCGATGACCTCGCGGATGCGGTCGGGGTCGATCTTCATGGTGATCATCTTGGGCGCGTACTGGCTGACCTCGGGACGCGGCTCGGCGATGCAGGGCAGCATGATCTGGTCGAGGATCTGCACGCGGGCGTCATAGGTGATGTCAAGCGCGTTCTTGATGATCTCCATCGTCAGGCCGTCGTTCTTCAGGTCCATCTGGATGGCGGTGATGCCCTTCTTGGTGCCGGCGACCTTGAAGTCCATCTCGCCGTGGAAGTCCTCAACACCCTGAATGTCGATGAAGGTGGTGAAGCCGCCGCCGTCCTGGATGAGGCCGCAGGAGATACCGGCCACAGGGGCCTTGATGGGAACGCCTGCGTCCATCAGGGCGAGCGTGGAGCCGCAGATGGAGCCCTGAGAGGTGGAGCCGTTGGAGGAAACCACCTCGGACACGACGCGAATGGCGTAGGGAACTCCTCGACGGAGGAATGACGGGCAGCAGCGCGCGCTCAGCGAGAGCGCCATGGCCGATCTCGCGGCGGCCGGGGCTGCGGGAGGGCTTGGCCTCGCCCACGGAGTAGCCGGGGAAGTTGTAGTGGTGCATATAGCGCTTTTCCGTCTCCTCCCAGATGGTGTCGAGCTTCTGGTTGGCGGAGAGCGTGTCCAGCGTACAGACGGAGAGCACCTGGGTCTGGCCGCGGGTGAACAGGCCGGAACCGTGGACCCGAGGCAGCACGCCCACTTCGGCAGCGAGAGGACGGATCTCGTTCTTCTGGCGGCCGTCCACGCGGTGGCCTTCGAGCAGCCAGGCCTTGACGATCTTCTTCTGGAACTTGTAGGTGATCTCGTCGAGGTACTGGTCCATGTCGGGATACTCCTCGAGGAACTTCTCGTGCCAGTGCTCGATCATCTCGTTCCAGCGGGCCTCGCGGACGTTCTTGTCGTCGGTATCCATCGCGGCCTTGGCCTCGTCCATGAAGTCGGCGACGATCTTGTCGAACAGCTCCTGGTTGAAGCTCGGCGTGGGGATAGTCGAACTTGGGCTTGCCGATCTCGGCGACCATGCGGTTGATGAGCTCGATCTGCTTCTGGTTCTCGTTGTGCGCAAGCTCGATGGCCTTGTACATCGTGTCGTTGTCGACTTCGTTCGCGCCGGCCTCGATCATGACGACCTTCTTGCCGGTGGAGACGACCGTGACGTCGAGATCGCTGACCTTGCGCTGCTCGGAGTTGGGGTTGAGCACGAGTTCGCCGTTCACAAGGCCGACCTTGAGCGCGCCGACAGGGCCGTTCCAGGGAATGTCGGAGATGGCGAGCGCGGCGGAGGTGCCGATGAGAGCGGCGATCTCGGGAGAGCAGTCATGATCGACCGCCATGACGGTCGCCATGATGGAGACGTCGTTGCGGAAATCGTAGGGGAAGAGCGGGACGGATGGGGCGGTCGATGACGCGACTGGTCAGGATGCCCTTCTCGCCGGGGCGGCCCTCGCGGCGGTTGAAAGAAGCTGCCGGGGATGCGGCCCACGGAGTAGATCTTCTCCTCAAAGTCGACGGTCAGGGGGGAAAGAAGTCGATGCCGTCCCGCGGGCGGGCGGACGCCGTGGCGCAGACGAGCACGCGGGTGTCGCCGTAGCCGACCATGACGGCAGCGTTGGCGAGCTCGGCAGCTTGCCGACCTCAAGCGTGAGGGGACGGCCGGCGAGCTCCATCTCGTACTTGTGGTAGTTGGGGAACTGTCTGTGGGTGATGATGGTAGACATTTGTCGATCTCCTTTTTTGTAAAATTCCGTATGGGAGCCGACCGTTTAGCACTTGAAAAAACGTCGGTCACGCCGCCGCTTTTTCAACTGCTAAAGCATAGCAGGCTCTCATACGCGCGGGGAAAGTGCCTAGGGCGAAAGTGTGAAAGAAGGGTGGTGCGCGCATGCACACCACCCTGTTTTAACTTACTTACGGATACCCAGCTTGGCGATCAGGGTACGATAGCGCTCGATGTCCTTCTTCATGAGGTAGTCGAGCAGGCTGCGGCGCTTACCGATCATCTTGTACAGGCCGCGGCGGGAGTGGTTGTCCTGCGGGTGCTGCTTGAGGTGCTCGGTGAGCTGAGCGATGCGCTCGGTGAGGATAGCGACCTGAACCTCCGGAGAACCGGTGTCGCCTTCGTGGGTGCGGTTGGCTTCGATGATAGCCGTCTTCTGGTCTTTGAGCATCATAGTGTGATATCCACCTTTCATAAATTCTCCCAACACTGAGCGGCGGGTCGGTGAATCCTCCACGTCCTAAGTGCGGGAATTCGCACGATAAGCGTGCTGAATTATGATAGCACAGCTTTTTCCTATTGTAAAGCAAAACCTGTGAAATGATACCGCTTTTTTGGCTTTTTCCCGTCCCTCGCGGCAAAACAGAAGAAAAAAGAGACAGCCAAGGCCGTCTCTTCAGCACATGCGTTCTCACTCAAAAAGCGGCCTCGCCGCTGTTTCGATTATTTTCTCAATCCCGCGAAATGCTCCTTCGTCACCTTGATGACCACGGGGCTCAGCAGCAGCAGCGCGATGAGGTTCGGGATGGACATGAGGCCGTTGAGCGTGTCGGAGATATCCCACACGAGCGTCAGGTCCGCGACCGCGCCGGCCACAACGACGAGGCAGAAGAGGACCTGATAGGGGCGGATGATCTTGCTGCCAAAGAGGAACTCCGCGCAGCGCGTGCCGTAGAGCGCCCAGCCGAGGATGGTGGACGTGGCAAACAGCAGCAGGCCGACCGCAAGAATCAGAGAGCCCGCCTTGTCGCCGAAGACTGTGGCAAAGCCCGCGACCGCCGTGGGAACGCCCGCAGCTGCCGCGTTGCCGTAATTGCCGTCCGCCGCGCCGGAGCAGAGGACAACAAGGGACGTGAGCGTGCAGATGACGATGGTGTCCATAAAGACCTCAAAGATGCCGTAGAGGCCCTGCCGGACGGGGTTCTTCTCCGAGGTGGCGGCGTGCGCGATGGGCGCGGAGCCGAGGCCCGCCTCGTTGGAGAAAACGCCGCGGCCGACGCCCTTGGTCATCGCAAGCTTGATGGAAATGCCCGCCGCGCCGCCGGTGACGGCAGCGGGGTTAAAAGCTCCCTTGAAGATGGAAGCGAACACGCCGGGAACGGCGCTGACATTCGCAAACACGACGATAAGCGCGCAGACGATGTAAATGACGGCCATGAGGGGCACGAGCTTTTCCGTGACCTGACCGATGCGCTTGACGCCGCCGAGCAGCACCAGCGCGACGAAGATGGCGACGCAAATGCCGGTGATGAGGCAGATCATCGTCTCCCTGCTCGCCGCGTTTTCATTGAACGCGACGGCAACGGACTTGACGGAATCCGCGATGGAGTGCACCTGTGCGATGTTGCCGATACCGAACGCCGCGATGGCACCGAGCACGGCGAACACACCGCCGAGCCACTTCCACTTGGGGCCAAGGCCGTTTTTGATGTAGTACATGGGTCCGCCGCACCAGTCGCCCTTTCGTTGCGCTCGCGGTATTTGACGGCGAGCGTGACCTCGGAGAACTTGGTCACCATGCCGAAAAGCGCCGACACCCACATCCAGAACACGGCGCCGGGGCCGCCTAAAATGATCGCGCCCGTGACGCCCGCGATGTTGCCCGTGCCGACGGTGGAGGCAAGGGCCGTGGACACGGCCTGCAGCGGCGTGATCTCGCCGTCGCCGGCCTCGCCCTTCTTAAAGATCTTTCCGATGGTGTTTTTCCACCAGTAGCCGATCTTGGTGAACTGGATAAAGCCCACAGCGATGCTCAGGTAGATGCCCGTGCCGACGAGCAGCACCAGCATCACCGGCCCCCAGACGAAGCCGTTGACCGCAGTGTTGATCTTCATAAACTGTTCCATACACTTCTCCTTCCCAAAAATCACATTCCGTAAAACGTTTGATGAATTTCTTTCATATCTCAGAGAATACCAAATCGGCCGCCCGCTGTCAACGGGGCAAGTGTCGTTTTTTGTCGTGCGCGCATGGCAAATCATACATTCTGCATAAATTTTAATGCATTCTTTACCTGCATTTAGTGATTTGCACAGCAAAACGGCGGAAAATTTTTGCATTCCCCGCTTGACAACCGGTGTCCGCCATGCTATCCTAACTGTACTAACACACTTAATACAGCAGGAGGCGCCTATGTTCCACTTGATATTTCTGATCCCGGTTCTTGTTGTACTGCTGCTCGGCATTTTGCTGCTCGCCGTGCTGTGCAGCCGATGAATGCAGGAGGAATGCCATGATCACCTTAAATTACCGCGACGCGCGCCCGATCTACGAGCAGGTGTGCGACGGACTGCGGCGGCTGATCGTCTCGGGCGCGATCGCCGACGGGGATAAGCTCCCCTCGGTGCGCGCGCTGGCAACGCAGCTTGCCATCAACCCCAATACCATCCAGCGCGCCTACAACGAGCTGGAAACGAGCGGCTACTGCTGCTCGGTGCCGGGAAAGGGCTGCTTTGCCGTGCACACCTACCGCGCGCAGGACGACGCGCGCCGCTTATCGCTTGAGCATCAGCTCAAAGAGCTTTTGCAGGAGCTGCGCGCCATGGGCGTGAGCGAGGAAGACATTCAAGCATTGTGCAGGGAGGGAGAAGCGAAATGATCGAAGTACGCGGTCTTAAAAAGACCTTTGACGGCTTTGCCGCGCTCGACGGCGCGGATCTGAGCGTGCCGCGCGGCGCGGTCTACGGCCTTGTCGGGCCGAACGGCGCGGGCAAGACGACGCTGCTGCGCCACCTGACGGGCGTTTATCATCAGGACAGCGGCAGCGTGACCTTTGACGGCCAGCCCGTCTGGGAAAACGCGGACGTGAAGGCGCGCATCGCCTCCATCCCCGACGATTGGTTCTACTTTATGCAGGCGGGGCTGCGCGATATGATGCGCTTTTACCGCGGGCTGTACCCGAAGTTCGATCAGGAGCGCTTTGAAAAGCTCCGCGAGGTCTTCGCGCTCGATGAAAAGCGGCCGCTGCGCCGCATGAGCAAGGGCCAGCAGAAACAGGCGGCCTTCTGGCTCGCGCTGTGCACGATGCCGGACTACCTCATTCTCGACGAGCCGGTGGACGGCCTCGACCCCGTGATGCGCCGTCAGGTGTGGAGCCTCATCTTGCAGGACGTTGCCGAGCGCGGCACGACAGTGCTTGTCTCGTCGCACAACCTGCGCGAATTGGAGGACGTGTGCGACCACGTGGGCGTGATGAGCCGCGGCAAGCTCCTGCTTGAGCATTCGCTGAGCGAATTGCAGGACTATACCGTCAAGCTCCAGCTCGCCTTCGAGGGCGCGGAGCTGCCCGCCCTGCCGCAGGAGATCAAGGTGCTGCACCACGCGCAGACCGGGCGCGTCCACACGCTCATCTGCCGCGGCAGCGCAGAGGAACTGGAACAGCAGCTCGCCGCGCTGCACCCGATCTTTATCGACGCGGTGCCGCTGTCACTTGAAGAAATTTTCATCTATGAACTGGGAGGTGAGGACTATGCGATCCGCGACATCGTTCTTTGATAAGACTTTATTCCGCAGCCAGCTCAAGCACACCTGGCCGCTCTGGCTCGGCTACACCGCCTTGTGGCTTTTCCTCGTGCCGGTCATGCTCTTTTCAGAGCTTTCCGCCTATCAGGGCGGTTACAGCGCAGCGGATGCATCCCGCCTGCTGCTCAACGCCGGCGTGCGTGGCGGCATCTTCATTTCCTTCTTCTTCGGCCTTTTCTTTGCGATGCTCGCCTTCTCGCACCTGACGCAGAGCCGCGCGACGAACGGCTTCCACGCGCTCCCCGTGCGGCGCGAGACCATCTTTCTGACCGCCTACCTCACGGGACTGTTCTGCCAGCTTTCCACCATCCTCGTCACGTTTCTGCTCGGCGCGGCGGTCTCCGCCCCGCTGCACTTAAGCTTCTGGAGCGTCACTGGCGCGGCCATGGGCAGCGCCATGCTCGAAGCCGTCTTTTTCTACTCCTTCGCCGTGCTGTGCATGATGATGACGGGGGCAGATCCTCGCCGCGCCCGTCTTCTATTTCGTCGGCAATATCCTCGTCCCGGGAATGGAATATCTGCTGCGCAACTTTGCGGGCAATTTCCTCTACGGCTACAGTGGGCACACCGACGTTGCGCTCGATTTTCTCTCCCCGCCCCTCTATATGTACTTCAAGGTGGGCATCGCCTCGATCGAGACCTGCGAGAGCGACTCGTACTATGTGACTGCCTACGCGCTCGTGCGCGGCTCGCTCATGATCCTCGCCGCCTACGCGCTCGCGGGACTTGTCATCGCCCTCATCGCGCTGCTCCTCTACCGCACGCGCAAGAGCGAGATGACCGGCTCGACGGTCGCCTTCCCGTGGGCGGCGCCCATCTTCAAGTACGGCGTGGCGTTCTGCACCGCCGTTGCCCTCGGGCAGTTCCTCTACTATTTCCTCTTCGGCCAGTACCGCTCGAGCGGCAACGATTCCCTGCCCGGCACGATCCTCTGCATGGCGGCGGCGGGGCTTGTGGGCTACTTTGTCGCCGAGATGCTCATCAAAAAGAGCTTCCGCGTCTTCCGCGCGGGCGCAAAGGGCGCGGTCATCGTCGCGCTCGCTCTTGTGCTGCTCGGCGTTGCGATGAGCTTCGACCTCACGGGCTATGAAAAGCACGTGCCGGACGAGAGCGAGATCGAATCCCTTTACTACACCTTCTCCGGCATGACGAACGTCACGACCGACGACGCCGACACCATCCGCCGCCTCACCGCGGCACACCAGGCCATCGTCAAAAACCGGAACGAGCAGGCGCGCATCGCAGACGCATGGGACGCGGATACGCTCTCCCAGAGCGATCATGACGACATCGAACCCTTCTCCCTGCGCCTGACCTACTACCTCAAGGACGGCTCGCAGCTCTCGCGCTCCTATTCGCTCTATCTGCGGAGAAGTGACCTCACCGTGCCCTCGTCCGTCACAGCGCGCGTGAACGCGCTCTATATGTGCAGAGAGTCCGTGCTTTGCCGCGTCCTCAGCTACGGTTACGCGCACCTCGGCGACACGCCGCGCTTCCTCGACAGCTACTGCTACTATTACGATGAGAACTCCAACACAAAGGACTATGCTCTCACCGCCGCGCAGGCCGAACAGGTCTACGCCGCGCTGATGCAGGACGTTCAGGATTCCGATAACGGCGGCAGCGACATCTTCGCCGTGCAGGAGTACCAGTACGATCCCCCCATCTCCTTCTGGCTCGAGCTGTACTTTGAGTCTGTTGACGAGCAGGGCCGTCCCAAGGTGTATACGCTCGACCCCAATGTAAATAACTCAACGCCCAACACCCTGCAAGTATTGAATGAGCTGCTGCCCGAGCTGAAATCCAACACCGTAACGCCGCCCAGCGACGACGGCATTCACACCCTCCCCGCCACAGAGGACGTTTCCACCACGGAAAGTGTGAACTGACATGGCAGAAAACGCAAAGCGGCGGCGCAGGCGCCGCCGCACCGGGAACAAGAAAGCATTTCTCGTCCTGCTCGCGCTCGTTTTGCTCGTTCTCGGCGGCGTGAAGCTGCGCTATGCGCTCGCGCACCGAAGTCTCCCCGGTTCGAATGTCAGCGTGCCGGACTTTGTCACGGTCGACTACATTCCGATAAACGAATACTCCCGCCCCGGCACGCCGCTCAGGGAAATTTCCGGCGTAGTGGTGCACTATGTCGGCAATCCCGGCACGAGCGCCGCGGCGAACCGCAGCTTTTTTGCCAACCTTGCGCTGACGCACGAGACCTATGCAAGCGCGCACTTTGTCGTCGGGCTGGATGGGGAGATCTTGCAGTGCGTGCCGCTGACGGAGATCGCCTACTGCTCCAACACCGCGAACGACTACACCGTGTCCATCGAGGTCTGCCACGCCGATGAGACGGGCAAATTTAACGACGCGACGATGGAGAGCCTTGAAAAGCTCGTCGCGTGGCTCTGCGAGACGTTTTCTCTCGACCCCGCCGCGGACGTCATCCGCCACTACGACGTGACGGGCAAGATCTGCCCCAAATACTACGTGGAAAACGAGGATGCGTGGCTCGCCTTCCGCGAGGACGTGAGCACGCGCATCGAAGAGGACAAAACCGCGAACGGTGAAACCGACTGATAAATCAAATCGGGAGGGAGCTCATGCACGACTTAGTTTCCTATCTTTTTTATCTGCTGCAGCGCGGCATGCGCTTTGCCGTGCCCGCTGCGCTTATCTGCGGCCTTATTCTGGCCGTCTGCTATGCCGTCTGCCGCAAAAAAGGCCGCCGCTTCCCGTGGGGAAAGGCGGTCTGCGCGGTGCTGCTCGTCGGCTGGGCGGTGGTCACGGTCTTCGTCACGCTGCTGCGCAGCGAGCCGAATGAATTTGCCGCGCGGCAGTGGAATTTGCAGCTTTTCCGCGCCTGGCGCGAAGCGTACCAGCGCTTCACGCTGCAAATCTGGCTCAACGTGCTGCTCAACATCGCGCTCTTCGTCCCGCTCGGCGTGCTGCTGCCGCTCTTGTGGAAACCGTTTCGCAAGTGGTATGCCGCGCTGGGCGCGGGCTTCGGCGTTTCGCTCCTGATCGAGCTGGCGCAGCTTTTCACCGGAAGCGGCATGTGCGATGTGGACGACCTCTTCACCAACACGCTCGGCGCGATGCTCGGCTGGTGTGCAGCAATGCTCGTGCTCGCGCTGCATCAAGAGCAGGACGTGGCCGCGCTACTGCGCGCTGCCCGCCGCGTTCGCACTCGCACTATCCGCCATTTTCATTTCCTACGCCGCGCAGCCCTACGGCAACCTGCGCGACGCCTCCGTCACGACGGCGGACCTGAGCGGCGTCCGCTGGTCGGTCGACTTTGCGCTCGACGAGGACAGCAAGACCGCCTATGTCTATCAGGCGCAGGCGCTCGACAACGCGGGCGCCGACCGCTTCGCCGCGGAATTTGCCGCCGCGCACAGCGTCGAATTTCCGGATGCGTACTACTACGATGACCTTGTGATCTACGCCAACCACTCTTCCGGCGACTTCCTCGACGTCACCCTGCACGACGGCACGTGGGAATACAGCTTTGGGCGCGATCACACGCCCGTTTTCGATGCGCCCCCGCAGGACGTCACCGAAGAGCTCCTGCGCGAAGCGCTCGACAAGTTTGGCTTTTCCATCCCCGCCGACGCTGCGTTCACGCTCTCGCCGTATGGCGAGACCTTTTACCGCGCGGTGTTCTCCGCCGATCTTCTCCCCACGGAGGGAGGCTTCCTCCACGGCACGCTCACTTGTGATCTGAGAACACAAGGCGACGGTCAATCGACGCTCTCGCAGCTTGAAAACCGCATCACCACGCTCGCGCCCGTGCGCGAAGAGCCTATTCTCTCCCCCGCGCAGGCGCTCGCCGCGCTGCAATCGGGCAAGAGCTTCGAGGGTGCGTGGTTCGCGCAAAGCGTCCAGCAAATTGAGGTGCGCTCCTGCACGCTCGACTACCTCTCCGATTCCAAGGGCTTCTATCAACCGGTCTACCGCTTCGAGCTGTCGCTCGCCGGTCAGGCGGGCGGCATCACCGACGCGGTCGACTATGTCCCCGCGCTCTTCTGAGCGCCGGAGTGCAAGGAGGCTTACGATGAAACGCATACTTGCCTCGCTGCTCAGCTTCGCACTGTGTCTCGCGCTGCTTTTCTTCGTCCGAAACAAGTCTGACGAGCCGATCCTGCACGTCGCGCTGAAATCATCTGGCGAGCAGGACGCCGCTTACGTCTACGAAACGGTCTATGCAAGCGGCAAAAGCCGCCGCTGCAATGCTTTCACACCCGACACCTGCGTCTTTTACACCGCCGACTACGCAGACTTTGACACCTCCGCGCTTCGCTCGCACAGGGTCAACACACTTGTCGCCACCACGCTCTATGATTCTGTCGGCAATGTCGTTGAACCCAGCGAAACGATGATCGCCATGATGCACGCTGCCGCAGACCAGATCGACCATGCGATCTTCGATTTTCAGATCATCGTCGTGAACGGCCAGCGCTACTTTGCCTTTGTTAAGCTCAACGTCAACTGGTGGGATCCATGCACGCTGTACGAGTACAAGGGCGGAGAGCTCCGCGAGCTCGCGCAGTGGGACAACATGCGCCTGCTGTCGATCGGTTTCATATGAAAAAAGCGGCTGTCTCTGTCGAGACAGCCGCTTTTCCTTTTTCACTTGTTTTTCTCCAAGCTGTACGGGTCCCGTCCCGCGGCGAATTCGGCGATCATCTCCGAGGTGAGGGCGATGCCGTTGCCCGTATAGTTCTCTCGCAGCTCCTCGCGGCTGACCCACGCGCCGTCCGCCAGCTCAAAGTTGTCGAGATGGATGGTATCGTCGTCGCCGTCGAGCCTGCACCAGTAGCCCATCATGATGTTGCCGCTGATGCCCCAGGGCTGGCAGCGATAGTAGCGCAGGTCCTTGACCTTTAATCCGACCTCCTCCATCACCTCGCGGTGTACGGTCTGCTCAAAGCTCTCGGCAAACTCGGTGAAGCCCGCGACAAGTGCCGTGCGCTGCGCGCCGGGACGGTTGGCGTACTTCGTGAAAAGCAGGTAGTCCCCGTGCGTCACCGCCACGATGACCGAGGGGTTGATGCGCGGGAAGATCATGTTGCCGCACTTGGGGCAGCGCATCATGCGCTCGTTCACGTCGTGGACGAGCTTTTCCCCGCAGCGGCCGCAGTAGCGCGCGTCGCGGTACCACGAGCAAAGGTGCCACGCGCTGACCGCCGCATAGGCGAGCTCCTTGGGCTTTTCCGTGCGGAAAAGGCCGATGTTGCGGTAGGAGTAGCCGTCGAGCGCGCGCTCATTTTCGTCAAAGAGCAGGTAATACTCCCGCCCGTCGAGCTCAAAAAGATAGGTGAACGCCTCGTCGGGCTCGGTAAACTGCGCGCGCGACGGGAACTTGAGGCCGTTGTCGTCGATACGGCACAAAAGGTCCTGCCCGCGGAACTGCACCACGGCGCTGCTCTTTTTCGGCACGGCGTTCTTTTTCCACTCGTTGTAAAGATGTTTCGGCTCGATATCCTGGATCATGTCGGCTTTCCTCCCGCGTGTCTGTTTTATAGCAGGGCTATTCTACAACGGATCAAAGGGATTTGCAAGCGGGGCTTATTCCTCGATCATGCGCCTGCGCTTCAGCTCTTCGATCTTTTTCCCCTCGCGCCGCACGGAAATCATACCGGCAATACCGCCCGCCAGCAGTCCCGCCACGATCAGAATAGTCAGCACCATATACACAGGTGAATCAAGCTGTGTGTCCAGCCAGCTTGAAAAGCCGTACTGCGAGATTGCCTTGTAAGCATGTCTCCCGCTTAACAGCACCAGCACCAGCGCGCCGAGCATCCCGCTGCGGTAATGCGAGCGCCGCTTTTCCAGCGCCGCGATCTTGGAGTCCAAGTCAGAGTACAGCTCAAACGCGCCGTCCGCCGTCTTTTTGCGCAGGATCAGCACCTCGCCGTACTCGCCCACCAGCGCCGCGCCCGTCTCGCCGAGCGTGCGCAGATAGTCGTCCTTCTCGCCGTCGCGCGATTCGTAAAAGTATTGTACGCGGTAGATGTACTCGTCCTGTTCCCCGCGCACAAAGCGCAGTTCATCGCGCACGATCTCACAGCATTGCCAGCCCTCGTGGGACATCTTGTTGAGATAGCGCTCCATCTCCTCCACCCGCTCGGGGGCAAGCGGTGCTCTGTTCCACTTCTTCGTCATCGTCTCTGCCATTTCTGTTCTCCTTTCATTCCTGAATCACGCGCTCGGCTTCGAGCGCCGCGATCTTCTGTTTCGCGCGGCGCAGTCCCCGCGGGCAGTCGACAATCCCCACGATGCAAATGGGCAGGAGCAGTGCCGACGCCGCAAGGAGAAATACCTGCGACGAGCGGAAGCTTATGGCGGCCATACCCGCATACTTGCCGATCACGTTCGCATTCATCAGCGTCATTAGAATATTCATCAGCGTGATGCTCATCCAGCCAAGGCTCAGCAGCAGACCTGCGCGCAGGTAGCGCACGGCTTTTTTCTGCTGGGCGATGAGGGAATCGAGGTCTGAGTACAGATCAAAAGGCGTGCCGTCCGCCTTCTTGCGCAGAACGAGCAGGTCTCCCACGCCGCCGACCTCTTCAATGCCAAACTCTGTAAGCTCTGCGATGTAGGTAAGACGGTCTATGCCCGCTTCCTTCACCTGCACGCGGTACTCGTACTCGCCCGCCTTTCCGCGTCGATAGGTGGAAAACAGCGAGCCGAACTTTTCAAGAATCCAGCCCTCTTTTGCCATTCGGTTTGCCTGATCCTCGATCCGCTCGGGATCGTTGGCATAGCTTGACAAATGCGGCAGCACCTTCTTGTCCTTGACCATGGCGATTCTCCTTTTCACTCTTCGATCAGGCGTTTCCGCTTCAATTCTCCATACGTTTTTGTGCGTGGGCAGCCTGCATTGCGGTCCTTAGCCGCCGCGGCGGTGCCAGCACGCCCAGCACCGCATACCAGACGATGTGCTTTCCCCATAGCCGCAGCGATAAAAAACTTGGCTGGTGATAGGTCTCTCTTAGGTCGGCATACATCGCGTCAAAGCTTTGACAGCCAGATCATACCAGACCCACGTGTTATAGAACCAGTCCGCCGCTAGCAGCGCAAACGCGACCGCCAGAATGATCTTTATCCGCATCAGTCGCCGCGCGTCCATGATCTGCGCATCGAGGTCAGAATAGAGCGTAAACGGCGCACCGTCCGCTCTCTTGCGCAGTACAAGGAATGAACCCATATCGCCGACCTTCTCGACGCCCATGTCCGCGAGCGTTTTCACATAGTCGGTACGCTGGCCGTCACGCGATTCGTAGATGTACCTGCACGCGGTATTCATACTCGTTCGGCGCGCCGCGGCGATAGGTGTAAGTACAGCCCGCCAAGGTACACTTTTCCAGCAACCAGCCCTGCGCGGCCAGACGTGCAAATTTGCGCTCCAGTTCCCCCGGTTCCAAAAAACAATAAGGAAGGTGCCAGACCCGCTTTGTGTCTTTTCCATCGTTATCCTCCTCTCAGTTCCATTCGCTTGTCAGCGCGTCGCCGTTTTGCGTCAGCTCATGCAGTCTTCTCAGCTCCGCGCGCACAGCCTCGCGGCCCTCGGGCGTGATCTGGTACTCCTTTTTGCGTCCCTCGCTCTCGTCGCCGAGCGAGACGATCCAGCCGCGCTCGGTCAGCGTCGTGAGCGCGCCGTAGAGCGTGCCCGCGGCGAGGCGCACGCGCCCGCCGCTCAAGCGCTCGACGTTCTGCATGATGCCGTAGCCGTGCAGCGGCGTATCCAGCGAAAGCAAAATGTAAAAGACCGCTTCGGTCAGCGCCGTCGTTCCCATGTGTATCCCTCTTTCTTCGGCCGCCGTTATAACGGTAACCGATATATCGTCTACCGATAAAGTATCATATTGCTCTCTCCTCGTCAACTGAAAAAACGGAATGCCGTCCCTGCCATTGCCACCGGTTTTCCGCAACGCAAAAAGGCAGGGAATGCTTCCGCATTCCCTGCCCAAAAATTCAACCCCCGCCGCCCGCAAGCGGCAAAAAGCGTCGCAGACTTTCGCGTCCGCAGACGCGAAATAAATTCGAATCGTTTTTTCTGACGTCACCGTCGTGGCATTACGATTCCCGCGCCCTTTCGGGCGCGCCAATCGTGCCACTTTCTCGAAACCGGCTTGCTTCATCCGCCACCGGCGGCGCTTCGCCGATTTCCATGTGCGTGACAATTTACACTTCTCAGGCCACAAGTGTGGAAAACGCCCGCCAATGGCGGGCGTTTTATGCGCGCAGCGGCCTGCAAGCCCCCAGTTAAAACAAAGGAGCGGCAAAGCCGCTCCTTTGTTTTAAAGTTTCGTGATAACCGGTAAAACCATCGGGCTTCTCTTCGTCGCCTTAAAAAGATAGTTGCTCACCGCGCTGCGGATCGCGCCCTTGAGTTCGTTCAGGTCGCGCCCGCGCTTGCCGCGGTAGGCCTCCGCCGTGGACATCGTGAGGTTTCTGAGGTCCTGCAGCAGCTCCTCGGAATCCTTGACGTAGATAAAGCCGCGCGTGATGATCTCCGGCTCGGCCAGAAGGTCGCCGTTCTGCGCGGAGATCGGCAGCACGACGACGACCATGCCGTCTTCCGCCAGATGCTTGCGGTCGCGCAGCACGACCGCGCCGACGTCGCCGACGCCATAGCCGTCGACAAACACCTCGCCCGCGGGCGCATAACCGGGCACGCACTTCATCGAGCGCGCGCCGATCTCGACGGCGTCGCCGTTGTCGCAAATCACAATATTCTTGCGGTCCATACCCATCTGGAGAGCGAGATCCTTGTGCAGCTGGAGCATGCGCTGCTCGCCGTGCACGGGGATGAAATACTTGGGCTTTGTCAGCGCGTGGATGATCTTGAGCTCCTCCTGGCACGCATGGCCCGAAACGTGCAGCATGTCCGCGCGGTCGTAGATGACCTCAACGCCCTTGCGGAAGAGCTCGTTGATGACACGCGAGACGGTGTTCTCGTTGCCGGGGATGGCGCTCGCCGAGATGATGACGCGGTCGCCGGGGCCGACCTCGATCTGCTTGTGCTGGGAGAACGCCATGCGGTACAGGGCGGACATCTCCTCGCCCTGCGAGCCGGTGGTGACGATGACCTGCTTTTCAAGCGGCATCGACTTGATCTTGTTGATGTCGACCACGGTGTTTTTCGGCGGCTTCATGTAGCCGAGGTCCATGGCGACCTTTGTGACATTTTCCATGCTGCGGCCCGTGACGGCGACCTTGCGCCCGCACTCCGCCGCGGCGTCCATGATCTGCTGGATGCGGTGGACGTTGGAGGCGAACGTCGTGACGATGATGCGCTGCTTGCAGCCCTGGAACAAGCGGTTGAAGGTCCTGCCCACCGTGCGCTCGCTCATCGTATAGCCCGGGCGCTCGACGTTCGTCGAATCCGCGAGCAGCGCCAAAACGCCCTGCTTGCCAAGCTCGCCGAAGCGGGCAAGGTCGATGACCTCGCCGTCGATGGGCGTCGAGTCGATCTTGAAGTCGCCCGTGTGGACAACGGTGCCAAGGCCTGTGTGGATGGCGAACGCGACAGAGTCCGCGATGGAGTGGTTCACGTGGATGAACTCCACGCTGAACTTGCCGGCCTTGACGGTCATGCCGCTTTCCACCGTGACGATCTTCGTCGATTTGAGAAGGCCGTGCTCTTCGAGCTTTAAGCGGATGAGGCCCGCGGTCAGGCGCGTGCAGTAGATGGGAATATTCACCTTTTTGAGGATGTAGGGCACGGCGCCGATGTGGTCCTCGTGCCCGTGGGTGATGAACATGCCGCGGATGCGGTTCTTGTGCTTGACAAGATAGCTCACGTCGGGGATGACGCAGTCGATGCCGTACATGTCGTCGCCGGGGAAGGCCATGCCGCAGTCGACCACGATGATCTCGCCGCCGTATTCGTAAACGGTCATATTCTTGCCGATCTCATTGAGACCGCCGAGAGGGATGATTTTTAACTGTTCAGCCAATGCTGGTTCAACTCCTTTTGATTCGTTTCACGTTGCAAAAACGATAGATTTGTTTTGATTTTGTCATGTGCGTCCGGACCAAAAAGCGCAAAGCATTGGAGACGTCCGTACTCTCACTTCGCCCTGCTTCACGAAGCGATCGCACCTGCGGCGCCTTTTGGATCCCTATGGACTTTCTATGAGAACCGCGAAAATGCGGTCAAAACCGTTGTCGCGGAGGCTCTTGCGCGTATTTTTCCAGCGCGGCCATCCGCTATTACGGGATAGTATAGCACGTTTTCCACCAAAAGTATACCACATTTTTTGTCGACGCCGAAAAATAAAATATTGATATTGTATCCGCCCGCCCCGCCGTGTTATAATGAAATGGATTATTCCCGCGGTTTGCCGCAGTAATGTCGATCATAACGGGAGGGCAGCTTCATTATGCGGAACAAAAAGATCAGCAAACTGGTAGACCCCAGCTTCCGGCTCTACTTTCTTGTCGGCTTTCTCTTTGCCGCCGTCACGGTGCGCGTGAGCATCCCGCTCGCGATCTGCGAGGCTGCGGCGATGGCGTTTCTCTGGTGGTACTTCCGCCACACGGCGCAGAAGCGCCGCGAGGGCATCCGCCAGTACATCGACGACGTGACCGACGACATGACCACCGCCGACAAGGCCTCGATGCTCTCGGCCCCGTTCGCGATGATGGTCTTCCGCCCCGACACGCAGGAGATCCTATGGAGCAATGACAGCTTCATGCAGCTCACCGGCGTGCGCGAGGATATCTTTGACAACCGCATCGACGATATTCTCCCCGATTTTCCGACACACTGGCTGCTCGAGGGGAAAAGCGAGTGCCCCGAAACGGTGGTGATGGGCGGGCGCCACTTCCGCGTGTTCGGCAATCTGAGCCATCCCTCCTCCCGCCGCGGCGGACAGAGCCTTCTTGCCACAACGTACTGGACGGACGTGACCGAGCAGGACTCGCTGCGCGAGGAGAACGAGAGCCGCCGCCCCATCGTCTCGGTCATCGTGATCGACAACTACGAAGAGCTGATGAAGGCTGGCAGCGAGGCGTCGCGCAGCGCGGTGCTCGCCGCCATCGACGAAAAGATCAGCACATGGCTCAAGGATTCGCACAGCCTGCTGCGCAAATTCGATCGTAACCGCTACGTACTCGTCACGACCGAGCAGGAGTATCAAAAGCTGCTTGAGGGTAAATTCTCCGTGCTCGACGCGGTGCGAAGCGTCGTCACTGAGGACGGCGTCGCCGCAACGCTCTCGATCGGCGTGGGCAAGGACGTGGATGACTACGAAACGCTCTATCAGAACGCCATGCTCTCGATCGAAATGGCGCTCTCGCGCGGCGGCGACCAGGTCGTCGTGCGCAACCGCCTTGACTTTGAATTCTACGGCGGCAAGGCCAAGTCCCCCGAAAAGCGCACGAAGGTCAAATCCCGCGTGATGGCCAACGCCCTCGGCGAGCTCATTTCCGACGCAGGCCAGATCTTCGTCATGGGCCACGCGCACGCGGACATGGATGTGGTCGGCGCAGCGGCCGGCATCTGCTGCATCGCGCGCAAGCGCGGCAAAAAGGCGCAGATCGTCATCGACATGGAGGACAACGTCGCAACCGCTGCTCAGTAAGCTTGCGGCTCTTCCGGAATACAAGGACGCCTTTATCTCCGGCAACGACGCGTTCATCTCCGCCCAGCCGGGCGCGCTGCTCGTCGTGGTGGACACGAACCGCCCCGACTTTGTCGAATCCGAGCAGCTGCTTGATGCGTGCAACCGCGTGGCGGTCATCGACCACCACAGAAGAGCCGCGAATTATATCGAATCCGCCGCGCTCAACTTCCACGAGCCCTACGCCTCGAGCGCGTCCGAGCTCGTGACGGAGCTTTTGCAATACCTCGCCGACCCGACCGATTTACTTCGCGCGGAGTCCGAGGCGCTGCTCGCGGGCATCGTGCTCGACACGAAGAACTTCACGATGCGCACCGGCGGGCGCACGTTTGAGGCCGCCGCGTTCCTGCGCCGCGCGGGCGCGGACACGTCGGACGTACAGCGACTCTTCCAGAGCGACCTTGCCGGCATGGTCGAGCGCTATGACATCATCCGTCACGCCGAGCTCGTGCACGGCGACATCGCCGTGGCCGCGGTTGAAAAGGAGATCGACCGCGTGACCGCCGCCAAGGCGGCCGACGAGCTTTTGACGCTCTCCGGCATCCATGCCTCGGTCGTGCTCTATAAGCACGGCACGGGCGTGAACCTGTCCGCGCGCTCGCTTGGCGAGATCAACGTGCAGTTCATCATGGAAAAGCTCGGCGGCGGCGGCAATTCGACCACCGCGGGCGGCCAGGTAAACGACGCCACCGTGGACGAGGTGCGCGAGCGTCTGCTCGCCGCCATCGACGAATATATGGAAGAGTGACGCTCTTCCCCACAACGCAAATCACCCCACAAGGAGGAAACAGATATGAAAGTCATTTTAACGCAGGATGTGAGAGGTCAGGGCAAAAAGGGCCAGCTCATCGACGCAGCCGAGGGCTATGCAAGAAACTTCCTGCTGCCCCGCAAGCTCGCCGTGCTCGCCACGGCTGACGCCATCAACACCATGAACCTGAAGGAAAAGGCCCGCCGCGCCGAGGAGGCCGCGAACCGTCAGGCCGCCGTCGAAATGGGCGGCAAGCTCAAGAACGTGACCGTCAAGCTCACGGCCAAGGGCGGCAAGGAGGGCAAGCTCTTCGGTGCTATCACGAGCAAGGAAATTTCCGAGGGCCTTGCGAGCCAGTTCCAGCTCGACGTGCCCAAGCAGAAGATCGTGCTCGACGAGCCCATCAAGGCCTTCGGCACCTACGAGGTCAAGGCCAAGCTCGGCTACGAAGTGAGCGCCAGGTTCTCCGTCAGCGTGAGCGAGGAGTAAGGCGCAAGATTACGCAATTAAGGAGGTCTTCTCGTGGAAGATATCTTCTACCGGCAGATGCCTCATTCGCTCGAGGCCGAGCAGTCCGTGCTCGGCTCGATGCTCATCGACGCAAACTGCGTCAAGGACGTGATGGAGCAGCTCCGTCCCGATGATTTCTACTTAAAGCAAAACCGCGAGATCTTCGAGACGATCTACTCCATGTTCGTCTACTCCAAGCCCATCGACGGCGTGACCGTCGCGGGCGAGATGGAGAAAAACGGCACCTATGAGGAAAGCACGACGCGCCCGTACCTCGCCCAACTGATGGACGTGACGCCCACGAGCGCAAACGTGATGGAATACGTCGGCATCGTACGCGACAAGGCGCTGCTGCGCGCGCTCTATACCGTGGCGGGGGAAATTTCCACCATGGTGCAGGACGGCACAGGCGGAGCTGCCAGCGTGCTCGACGCGGCGGAGCAGAAAATTTACGCCGTGCGCCGCGGGCGCAGCGCGCAGAGCATGGCAAGCATCGGGGTTGTTTTGCAGGGCGTTCTCGACCATTTGAGCGAGCTGAGCGCCAACGGCGGCAAAACGCTGCCCGGCCTCCCCACGGGCTTTGGCGTACTGGACGACAAGATGAATGGTCTCAACAAATCGGACCTTGTGCTGCTGGCCGCACGTCCCGGTATGGGTAAAACGAGTATGGCGCTGAACCTTGCGCTGAACGTCGCGCGCTCAAGCGGGCAGGCCGTGGCCATGTTCTCGCTCGAAATGTCGCGCGAGCAGCTCGTGACGCGTATCTTATCGAATCAGGCGACGGTCGAGAACCAGCGTCTCGTGACGGGCAACCTGCGTGAGCAGGACTGGGTCAACATCGCAAACGCCGCATCTGTTCTCTCGGGGCTTGACATTCTCATTGACGACAATCCGCTGCTCACCGTTGCGGACATGAACGCCAAGTGCCGCCGTATCGACAATTTAGGTTTGGTAGTCATCGACTACTTGCAATTGATGGCGTCCTCCGGCACGAAGGGCTACAGCGGCGAGAGCCGCCAGCAGGTGGTCAGCGATATTTCCCGTATGCTCAAGATCATGGCAAAGGAGCTTCAGGTTCCCGTGCTGTGTCTTTCCCAGCTCTCGCGTGCGAACGAAAAGCGCGAGGATAAGCGCCCCATGCTCTCCGACCTTCGTGAATCGGGTGCCATCGAGCAGGACGCGGATATCGTCATGTTCCTGTACCGCGACGATTATTACAACGAGGACTCGGAAAAGCGCAACATCGCCGAGTGCATCATCGCCAAGAACCGCCACGGCGAAACCGGCAAGGTCGAGCTCGCCTGGTCGCCGCAGTATACGACGTTCTCGTCGCTCGACTACCGGCATGAAGAGGACTGAGCTGCCGCGCGCGGAAGCACTCTGCGCGCGCTATCTCGACAAGAACCGGCCCGTGCTCGCCGCCGTGTCCGGTGGTTTGGACTCGATGTGTTTACTGCATTTTCTGCGCGGGGAGGGGTATGACGTCTCCTGTGCGCACTTCAACCACCAGCTTCGTGGCGAAGAGGCTGCGCGTGACGAAGACTTCGTCCGCGCGTGGTGCGAAAAAGAGGACATTCCATTCTATCTGGGCACCGGTGACGTGCGTGCCCACGCGCGCGCAACCGGCAAATCGGAAGAGGAAGCTGCGCGCGACCTGCGCTACGCCTTTCTCCGCGAAACGGCAAAGTCGCTCGGCGCCCAGATCGCGCTGGCACACCATGCGGACGACAACGCGGAAACGGTGCTCTTAAACTTCGTCCGCGGGACGGATCTGCGCGGCCTGTGTGGTATGCGGCCCAAGCAGGGCGACATTGTCCGCCCGTTTTTGGAGCAGACGCGAGAAGAGCTCGTCACCTATGCGCGCGCTCACAACATCCCGCATGTCGAGGATCACACGAACGCGGACCCGAACGCCGCCGCACGGAACTACCTGCGGCTTGAAATTCTGCCGCGGCTCAGGGAGCTCAATCCCCGCGCGCCTCAGCATATCGCCGCGACGGCGCGTTCATTGACTGCGCTCGACGATGCGCTTGAGCAGGCGGCGGAAGCCGCACTTTCCCATGCAAAAGCGCAGGACGGCGGTATTTCGCTGTCGCTGGACTGCTTTCTTGCCGCCGATGAAGTCGTGCAGCCACGTATCCTGCTGCACTTGGCCGACGCGCTCGGCCTCGGGCGCAAGGACATCGGGCGCAAGCAGCTCGACGCGATCTGCGCCCTTGCACAGAGAGGCGGCAGCGCCGAGCGGCGCTATACGCTGCCGCAGAGCGCGACTGTCCGCATCGCGGACGGCGCGCTGACGATGGCAGTCTCCCCCGCCGCGCTGCCAAAGGCGGCGCTTGTGGAAAACGTTCCCCTCCCATGGGGCAATTTTGAGCTGACGCTGCTGCATAAGCCCGACGGCGAGGGCATTGCGCTCCGCGTGCCGGAAGACGGTGAGATCATCACCGTCGCCCCGTGCGACCTGAACGCGCGCTTAATGCTTCAAGGCGCGAACGGCGCGCGCAGCGTCAAGCGGCTGTGCGTCGACCGAAAGCTCTCCCTCACCGAGCGCGACGCGCTCCCCGCCCTTTATGTGGGCGGCCGGCTTGCCGCCGTGTGGCGGCTGGGGACGGACGTTACTTTCCTGCCGAAAGGCGGGAACATGGCGTGCTTCGTGCGCGTCGTCCCCCGATAACGCCAATTTGTGCGACCTGCGGCGGAATGCCGCATCAGATACAACAAATACGAATAAAAAGAAAGTGGAGAAAAGCTATGGCTAAGAGCAATATGGATCAGGACATCCTGAAGGTACTGTATTCCGAGGAGCAGCTCAAAACGCGCGTGCAGGAGATGGGCGACGAGCTCTACGAGCGCCTCAAGGGCAAAAATCCCCTGTTTCTCGGCGTGCTGAAGGGCTCCTTCATCTTCATGGCCGACATCGTGCGCGCCTGCCAGCTCAAGAGCGACATTGAATTCATCGCCGTCTCGTCCTATCAGAACGCGACGACCTCGTCCGGCGTCGTGCAGATCACGCGCGATCTCCAGCAGGACATCACGGGCCGCGATATCGTCGTCATCGAGGACATTCTCGACTCCGGCAACACGCTCTACTTCCTCAAGAATTACTTTATGACCAAGGGCGCTTCCAGCGTGACCGTCGTGACGCTGCTCGACAAGCCCGCCCGCCGCACCAAGCCCATCGCCGCCGACCTCGCAGGCTTTGAAGTGCCCGACGAATTCGTCGTCGGCTACGGCCTCGACTACGCCCAGAAGTACCGCAATATGCCGTACATCGGCGTGCTCAAGCCCGAGGTTTATTCTGAAAATTGATCTTTCTGGCTCCTCAAAAAGCCTCGCAGAGTTTCGTGCCGCGCACGGCACGAAATCAATTCAAATCTGTTTTCTGCCGCGACATGTGCGTGGCAGAAAACACCTTGCGCGGAGTGTTGTGTCGAATTGTTCGCTTTCAGCGGACAACCGAGGCACAAAACGCAGCGAATCTTTCTCAAAAAAAGAGGCCTTGCCTCTTTTTTTGAATCAGCAAGGAGGAACACCCATTGACTCAACAGACCAAGCGTCCCAATCTTTTGCCGTATCTGCTGGTGCTGCTGGTGCTCGTCGGCGTCTACGGCTTTATGAACAAGCCGGTGGAGGCCGAACCGTCGTATGCCGAGGTACGCGAGCTGTTCGAATCCGAGCAGGTCTCGGCCTTCACGGTGACGGACACCACGCTGCGCATGAAGCTGCGCGAGCCCATCGACGGCAAAACGGAGCTCAAAAAGGACCTTTTCAGCGTGACGCTCTTCTATGACGACTTAGGCGAGCTCATCGAGCAGCAGAAGGCCGACGGCATCATCGAGGACTACGACTTCACCGCCGACCACTCGATCAACTATGTCGCGATGTTCGCGCCTTATATTTTAGCGGTGCTCGGCATTTTCGCCATCTGGTACTTCCTCTCCGTCCGCTCCGCGGGCGGAGGCGGCGGCGACCGCATGGCAAAATTCGGCACGGCGTCGTTCAAGACCGGCGGAGACAACAAGCGCCCCACGACGTTCTCTGACGTCGCCGGTGCGGATGAGGAAAAAGAGGAATTGCAGGAGATCGTCGACTTTTTGAAAGCGCCGGGCAAGTTCATCGACCTCGGCGCGCGCATCCCCAAGGGCGTGCTGCTTGTCGGCCCTCCGGGCACGGGCAAGACGCTGCTGGCCCGCGCGGTCGCGGGCGAGGCAGGCGTGCAGTTTTTGTCGATCTCCGGCTCTGACTTTGTCGAGATGTATGTCGGCGTCGGCGCGAGCCGCGTGCGCGACCTCTTCGAACAGGCGAAAAAGGTCGCCCCCGCGATCATCTTCATCGACGAGATCGACGCCGTGGGCCGCCAGCGCGGCACGGGCCTTGGCGGCGGCCACGACGAGCGCGAGCAGACGCTCAACCAGCTGCTCGTCGAAATGGACGGCTTCGGTACGAATCAGGGCGTCGTCGTCATGGCGGCGACGAACCGCGCCGACATCCTCGACCCTGCGCTGCTGCGCCCGGGCCGCTTCGACCGTCAGGTCTACGTGGGGCTTCCCGACATCCGCGGCCGCGAGGAGATCCTGAAGATCCATGTCAAGAATAAGCCCCTTGCCGAGGATGTGGACCTCTCCACCGTCGCCAAGGGAACGCCCGGCTTCACGGGCGCGGACCTCGAGAACCTCTCGAACGAGGCGGCGCTGCTCGCCGCGCGCCGCGGCAGCAAGCTCATCACGATGTCCGACTTCTCCGAGGCGGAGATCAAGGTCATCGCAGGTCCCGAGAAGAAGAGCCGCGTCGTCAGCGAGCACGAGCGCAAGCTGACCGCCTATCACGAGGCCGGTCACGCCATCGTGATGCACGCACTGCCGACGCACGATCCCGTGCACCAGATCACGATCGTTCCGCGCGGCGGCGCGGGCGGCATGACGATCTCGCTGCCCACGGAGGACCGCTCGTACCAGTCCAAGCGCTATATGGAAGAGCAGATCGTCTCGCTGCTTGGCGGGCGCGTGGCGGAAAAGCTGATGCTCGGCGACATTTCGACCGGCGCGTCGAACGACATCCAGCGCGCCTCGCAGATCGCGCGCAAGATGGTCACGGTGTACGGCATGAGCGACAGGCTTGGCTCGATCTCGTTTGAATCCGGCCACGATGAAATTTTCATCGGCCGCTCGATGGCGCAGGCCAAGCCGTATTCCGAGCAGGTCGCCGCACAGATCGACGAGGAGGTCAAGTCCATCGTCGACGCGGCCTACGAGCGCTGCGAGGACATCCTCTCGCGCGATCAGAAGCACCTCATCGCCGTGGCGGAATTCCTGCTTGCGCACGAGACGATGAGCGCTGAGGAATTCGAGGCCGTCTTCACCGACGAAGCCGCCGGCCATGACAAAATCTAATCCTACCATGAATAAAATATCTCATCAGCAAGCCGCTGGTGAGATATTTTTTCACATTTTCGCAAGAATTCCTGCATTTTTCAGTGCTTCTCCCCTTGCCAATTCGGTTTCTTCTGCTATAATGGGGCATTAATCATTCCATTTACATGAAAGAAAAGAGAGAATCGAACATGAAAAAAAAGCAGTAGTTTCAGCGGTTCGCTCGGCTTTGTGCTGGCTGCGGCGGGCAGCGCGGTGGGCGTCGGCAATATCTGGCGCTTCCCCTATCTCTGTGCCAAGGACGGCGGCGGACTGTTCCTGCTCGTCTATCTCGTGCTGGTGCTGACATTCGGCTTCACCCTGCTGACGACTGACGTAGCCATTGGCCGCCGCACGAAGCAGAACGCCCTCAACGCCTTTGCAACGCTCAACAAGAAGTGGAAGTTTTTGGGTTACCTCACCTTCCTCGTCCCCACGCTCATCATGACGTATTACTCCGTCATCGGCGGCTGGATCACGAAGTATTTTACCCTCTACCTCGTCTCAAGCGGCGATGCCGCCGCGCAGGACGGGTTCTTCACCTCGTTCATCACCTCCCCCGTCTCGCCCATCGTCTTCATGCTGATCTTTTTGGCGCTGACGGCGTGGGTCGTGTACTGCGGCGTTGAAAAGGGCATTGAAAAATACTCCCGCTACATCATGCCGGGTCTGCTCCTTCTCATCATCGGCATCGCCATCTTCTCGCTCACGCTCTCTTACACCGACGAGAGCGGCATGACGCGCACGGGTATCGAAGGATTGCTCGTCTACATTAAGCCCGACTTCGCGGGCCTGACCGTCCAGCGCTTTTTGAACATCGCGCTCGACGCGATGAGTCAGCTCTTCTTCTCGCTCAGTGTCAGCATGGGCATCATGATCACCTACGGCAGCTACGTCAAGGACGACGTCGACCTCAACAAGGCCAACAACCAGATCGAAATTTTCGACACGGGCGTCGCGTTCCTCGCAGGCCTCATGATCATCCCCGCCGTCTATGTCTTTCTCGGCACTGACGGCATGGCCAGCGGCCCGAGCCTGACGTTCATCAGCCTGCCGAAGGTCTTCGCCGCGATGGGCGGCGTGGGCCGCGTCATCGGCGCGGTGTTCTTCCTCGCGCTCGGCTTCGCCGCGCTGACGAGCTGCGTGTCCGTCATGGAGACGCTCGTCGCCAACTGCATGGAGATTTTCCACAAGTCGCGCAAGGAGATGTGCGCCGCCGTGGGCGTCTATTCGCTCGTGACGGCTGTGCTCATCTGCATGGGCTACAATGTGCTCTTCTTCGAGCTTCCGCTGCCCAACGGCTCGACCGCGCAGCTGCTCGACGTGATGGACTACATCAGCAACAGCTTCCTCATGCCGTTTATCAGCCTGCTCACGAGCATTTTGATCGGCTGGGTCGTGGGTCCGAAGTGGATCATCGCCGAGGTCGAGAAAAACGGCGAGCACTTCGGCCGCGCCAAGCTCTACAGCGTGATGATGAAGTATGTCGTGCCCGTTGTCATGCTCATTCTGTTTTTGACCTCCACGGGGCTCGGCAGCCTGATCTTCGGCGGCAGGTAAGAAATTTTGGCAAAAAAGGGAACGCTTGCGCGTTCCCTTTTCTTTTGCTCTCCCGCCTTTTTCTCCGTTCAACGTGCGCAAAATATATTTTTCCGCCGCGTGGTTTTTTGTCAAAAGCGCAAATTTCTTTTTCCCTGCTTGACAAAGCGGGGGCGGGCGATTATAGTAGCATCATTCAATCTCATAGTTCACAAATACCATGACGGGGAAAAATTCGTCCTACAGACGCTTCAGAGAGTTGCCGGCCGCTGCGAGGCAATGCAGAGCGGGATGATGTCACTGGCCCCTGAGTAGCTCCGCTGAGACGATTTTCGTTTAGGCGCAGCCGGATCTCCTCACCGTTACCAACGAGGCGCATTCGCTTGATTTTAAGCCGATGCAGAAAGCGGGCATATTTTATGCCAACAAGAGTGGTACCGCGGAAGTTTTGAGCTTTCGTCTCTTCAAGGGAAGAGACGGAGGCTTTTTTTGTTGCTATGCGAGAGAAAAAAGAGCAGGAGGAACACCCCATGAAACGCATTAAAATTTTTGACACGACCCTGAGAGACGGCGAGCAGTCCCCCGGCTGCAGCATGAATCTGACGGAAAAGATCGAAATGGCCCGCCAGCTTGAAAAGCTGGGCGTCGACGTGATCGAGGCGGGCTTCGCCATCGCGTCTCCCATGGACCACAAGAGCGTGCAGGCCATCTCCGCCGCGGTGACGAACTGCACGGTCGCCTCGCTCGCGCGCTGCGCCAAGGGCGATATCGACGCGGCGTGGGACGCCGTGAAGGAAGCGAACCACCCCCGCATCCACGTCTTCCTTGCGACGAGCGACATCCACATGGAGTACAAGCTCAAGATGACGCGCGAGCAGGTCATCGACCGCATCCGCGAGATGGTCGCCTACGCCAAGAGCTATTGCGATGACATCGAGTTTTCCGCCGAGGACGCCTCCCGCTCCGACTGGGCATTTCTGGCCCATTGCTACTCCACTGCCGTCGCCGCGGGCGCGACGACGCTGAATGTGCCCGACACCGTCGGCTACTCCACGCCGCAGGAGATGTATGACCTCATCACCTACCTGCGTGAAAACATCGAGGGCGTCGAGCATGTCGACATCTCCGTCCACTGCCACAACGACCTCGGCATGGCGGTCGCGAATTCGCTCGAATGCGTCCGCGCGGGCGCGACGCAGGTCGAATGCACGGTCAACGGCATCGGCGAGCGCGCGGGCAACGCGAGCCTTGAAGAGATCGTCATGGCGCTGCGCACGAGAAAGGACTTCTACGACGCCGAGACCGGCGTGAACACCAAGCAGATCTACCGCTCGAGCAAGCTGCTGAGCAACATCACGGGCGTGCCCATCCCGCCGAGCAAGGCCATCGTCGGCGCGAACGCCTTCGCGCACGAGTCGGGCATCCATCAGCACGGCGTCATTGCCAATGCAAGAACGTACGAGATCATGAACTCCACCGACGTCGGCATCCCGCAGAACACGATGGTGCTCGGCAAGCACTCCGGCAAGCACGCGCTGCGTGAAAAGCTCGAATCCATGGGCTACGAATTGAGCGACGAGGAGCTTGAAAGCGTGTTCACCCGCTTCAAGGATCTCGCCGACAAGAAAAAGAACATCACGAGCAGCGACATTGAGGCGCTCGTGCTCCACCGTCAGGCCGCGGTGCAGGGCAGCTGCCAGCTCGTGAGTCATGTGGTCAACACGGGCCACGGCGTGCCGAACATCTCGTGCATCAAGCTCCAGCGCGGCGACGAGCAGATCGAAGACGTCGCCATCGGCACAGGCCCGCTGGACGCCTCGTTCAAGGCCATCAACCGCATGCTCCAAATGGACGTGAAGCTCGAGAGCTTCAGCCTCAACGCCGTCACGGACGGCGAGGACGCCATCGGCGAGGCCGTGGTCAAGGTCTCCGGCCCCGACGGGCGCTCGTACACCGGCTCGGGCCTCTCGACCGATATCATCGAATCGTCGATCCGCGCCTACGTCAACGGCATCAACAAGATCATGGAATCCGGCAACTGAAAGGAGAAACGCGACATGGGCATGACAATGACGCAGAAAATTCTCGCCAAGCACGCAGGACTTGAGAGCGTGCGCGCGGGCCAGCTCATCCAGGCAAAGCTCGACCTCGTCCTCGGCAACGACATCACGACCCCCGTGGCCATCAACGAGTTTGAGTCCGCGGGCTTTGAAAAGGTCTTCGACAAGAGCCGCATCGCGATGGTGATGGATCACTTCGCACCGAACAAGGACATCAAGTCCGCCACGCAGTGCAAGCAGTGCCGCACCTTTGCCCGCCGCTTCGACATCGACCACTTCTACGATGTCGGCACGATGGGCATCGAGCACGCGCTGCTGCCCGAGCAGGGGCTTGTCGCCCCGGGCGAGGCCGTCATCGGTGCGGACTCTCACACCTGCACCTACGGCGCGCTCGGCGCGTTCTCCACCGGCGTCGGCTCGACCGACATGGGCGCGGCCATGGCCGCGGGCGAGACGTGGTTCAAGGTCCCGTCCGCCATCAAGGTGAATCTCACCGGCAAGCTCCGCCCGTTTGTCTCCGGCAAGGACGTCATCCTGACGCTCATCGGCATGATCGGCGTGGACGGCGCACGCTACCAGTCCATCGAATTTTCCGGCGAGGGCGTCAAGAACCTCACGATTTACGACCGCCTGACGATCTGCAACATGGCCATCGAGGCGGGCGGCAAAAACGGCATCTTCCCCGTCGACGACGTGACGCGCGCCTATGTTGAGGGCCGCGTGGACCGCCCCTGGACAGCGTTCGAGGCCGACCCCGATGCAGAATACGAGCGCGTCATCGACATCGACCTTGGCAAGGTCGACTGCACGGTCGCCTGGCCGCACCTGCCCGAAAACGCGCACAGCGCGCGCGAGGGCAGCGACATCGCCATCGACCAGATCGTCATCGGCTCGTGCACGAACGGCCAGCTCCCTGACATGGCCGCCGCCGCCGCGATCTTAAAGGGGCATCATCTGGCCCCGAACGTCCGCGGCATCATCATCCCCGCCACGCAGGAAGTTTACCGCGCCTGCATGCACGAGGGCTACACCGATATTTTTCTCGACGCGGGCTGCATCGTCTCCACGCCCACATGCGGGCCGTGCCTCGGCGGCTATATGGGCATCCTCGCCGCCGGCGAGCGCTGCGTTTCCACCACCAACCGCAACTTTGTCGGCCGCATGGGCCACGTCGACAGCGAGGTCTACCTCGCCTCTCCGGCTGTCGCCGCGGCGTCTGGTATTACCGGCCACATTTCTCATCCGGAGGAGGTCATGAACAAATGAATGCACACGGCATTGTCCATAAGTATGGGGATCACGTCGATACGGACGTCATCATCCCCGCGCGCTATCTGAACACCCAGAGCCACAAGGAGCTCGCCTCCCACTGCATGGAGGACATCGACAAGGACTTCATCCACCGCGTCAAAGACGGCGACATCATGGTCGCGGGCGTAAACTTCGGCTGCGGCTCGTCGCGCGAGCACGCGCCCGTCGCCATCAAGGCGAGCGGCATCTCCTGCGTCATCGCGGCGAATTTCGCCCGCATCTTCTACCGCAACGCTATCAACATCGGCCTCGCCATTTTGGAGTGCCCCGCCGCGAGCGCGGAGATCGAAAACGGCGACGAGGTGACGGTCGACTTCGACACCGGCGTCATCACAGACGTGACAAAGGGCACGACGTATCAGGCCGAGCCCTTCCCGCCGTTTATCAAGGACATGATCGCGCGCGGCGGCCTGATGGCCTCGCTCAAGGCAAAGGAGGCGGCGAAATGAACAAGACCATTGCCATCATCAAGGGCGACGGCATCGGCCCCGAGATCGTCACCGAGGCCATGGGCATTTTAGACGCCGTGGCCGCGAAGTTTGGCCACACCTTCACCTACGTCGACGCGCCGATGGGCGGCACCGCCATCGATAAATTCGGCGTGCCGCTGCCGGATTCGAGCCTTCAGACCTGCCGCAACGCGGACAGCGTGCTGCTCGGCGCGGTCGGCGGCCCGAAGTGGGACGACCAGCCCGCCGCCAACCGTCCCGAGCGCGGTCTGCTCAAGCTGCGCGAGGGCATGGGCCTCTACACGAACGTGCGCCCTGCGAAGATGTTCTCCGAGCTCTCCGCCGCCTGCCCGCTGCGCGCTGACATCGCGGAAGGCGGCATCGACTTCGTCGTCGTGCGCGAGCTCATCGGCGGCGTGTACTTCGGCGAGCACCGCACGGAAGAGGCGAACGGCGAGCAGAAGGCCACCGACATCATGGCCTACTCCGAGCACGAGATCAAGCGTGTCGCGCGCGTCGCGTTCGAGACCGCGCGCAAGCGCCGCAAGCGCGTCACCTCCATCGACAAGGCCAACGTGCTCGACACCTCGCGTCTCTGGCGCAAGACGGTCACAGAGGTCGCGAAGGACTACCCCGACGTCGAGCTTCGCCACATGTATGTCGACAATGCGGCGATGCAGCTCGTGCGTGACCCGAGCCAGTTCGACGTCATCGTGACCGAAAATCTCTTTGGCGACATTCTCTCCGACGAGGCGAGCCAGATCACGGGCTCGATCGGCATGATCCCGTCCTCCAGCATGGGCGACGGCACGAACGGACTCTACGAGCCCATCCACGGCTCCGCGCCGGACATTGCGGGACAGGACAAGGCGAACCCTATCGGCACGATCCTGGCCGCCGCAATGATGCTGCGCTACAGCTTCGACATGGCCGCCGAGGCCGACGCCATCGAGCGCGCGGTGGATAAAACGCTGCGCTCGGGCTTCCGCTGCGGCGACATCATGCAGGAAAACTGCCAACTCGTCGGCTGCAAGGCCATGGGTGCGGAGATCCGCAGCCGTATCTGAAACGATCTCTTCCAAACTTCTTTATGAACCTCTCCTTTGATCCTCTGCATCGCGCGGCGATGCGAAAAAGGTTCCCAAGCCAATGGCTTGGGAACCTTTTTTCTTCCGCTGTCAAATTTTGCCGATCAGCACAACGATCCCGCCGACCGCGGCCGCGACAAGAAGGTACCCTCATCGTTCAGGAGCAGGTCTACGCCTTCTTCCACGCCGACCAACTGGATCAGGTGATGCTAGTCCTTCACTCCGCTGCTCACGGCTTCTTGCAGAGCCGACAACTCATTTTTCAGGGTGACTACTTCCGGTTTCTTATGAGGACTGACCTTGAGCACAGTGATTTCCTTCTCTTTGCACATAAACCATACCTCCGCTTTCAAAATTGGGATGGCATCGTACACGAGATTTTCTTGAATTGCAAGCCTTTTTTTGCTCAAAATTCTTGCAGAAGCGGTGCCTTGGTTATTGACTATTTCCCCCTAAAATGCCTTTGCCAGTCGTTGAAAATTTCACCCCTATCACTCTTTCCACAGGTTTTCGCGGCAAATACCGTGGGCACCCCTTAGAATTGCAAATGAACACTCTTTTCCAATCACCAATATCACAGTTACTTTAAGCCTCAATGTGTATAAAAAATAAGATGACCATTCGCCCTTTTGTTTTAGGGTTTGTTTTGCTCATCTCTAAGAAAATAAGGGTTGAGATTATGCGGAGAGGGGGACTTATCATGAACGATATTCTAAAGCGGTTTTGTTGGTTGGACGACAAAATGACCGCCGGTATCGTCCGGCGGTCATTTTATCGTCTTGGCGTTATCTCGGCCTTCTGCGATCGTGCTCGGCGTAGTAGGCGCGCTTGCTCCCGAGCATCTTCTCGTCCGCCTCGCGGACCAGCTCTCTTAGCCCGTTTGCCGCCTCGCAGACGGCGATGCCGTAGGAGATGCTGTAGCCCTGCGCGGCAAGCGCCGATGATACCGCCTGCATACGCGCTTCACATACGGCTGCATCTGCCTTTGAAAACACGACGAACTCGTCGCCGCCGACGCGGTAGAGATCGTCCCTCGGAAACTGCTCCCGCAGACGCTCTGCGACCGCGCGCAGCAGCTGGTCGCCCGCCTCGTGACCGCGCTCGTTGTTGATCTCGTGCAGGCCGTTCGCGTCGATATAAATGCAGGCGGCCGGAGCGATGACGCGCTGGTCGCTCTTGCGCAGACACTTCTCATAGGCGACACGGTTCATCAGGCCCGTGCCCTGGTCCGTAATGCTCATACGGTAAACGCCGCGCCGCGCCGAGGCGAGATACCAGACCATAAAACCAAGATAGCTCAGCAGCAGCGCGGTGACAATGATCGCCATCATCGAAAGTGTCTGCACCACGCCGCGCGTGCCCGCCAGCGCCTCCGCCTCGCTCACGCCGAGCACAACGCTCCAGTTGTTGATGCCGACCGGCTCGTAGTGCAGGTAGACCGTCAGCCCCGTGGAGCGGGATACGGTGCACATATCGCCGCCGATGCCGTTGGGGATTTTTTTCATCGCCTCCTCGTAGGTGTAGCCCTTGAGCATTTTGCGGCCACGCAGCTCCGAGAGGTTGCCGAGCGAGTCATGCCAGGTATCCAGCAGGATGTCGCCGTTGTTGCCGTCCACAAGAAGGAGGAAGGCATTGCCGTTGTAGAGGTCGATCTGATAGTTTCGGGAAAGCTCCTGCAGGAGGACGACGCCGTAGAGGATGGCGATGGTCTCGCCGTCGCGCTTCACCGGCGCGACGTTGCGCACCACCAGCTTTTCCGGCGCAAAGTAGCTTGTCACGCGGTCTGAGATGTACGCGCCCCGCGCCGCCTCCGTTTCAAAATCGAATGCGCCGGAAACGTCGTAGCGGGTGCCGTCGGTCAGCAGCAGCGTGCCGTCGGGCCGCAGCAGCGCGACGGTGGAGACAAAGGTCTCACTGAGGCTGAAGGATTTCATGATGCGCAGCACCGCGTCATTGTCACGCTCGTCATGCCCCGCGATCAGCTCCGCCATGGCGGAGAGGATGGTCTGGTCCGCGTTCGCCGCGTCGACAAGATCCTTTGCGATCTGGCGCGTCGCGGTAGCCAATTCGTCAAAGGAGCGCTGTGTGATCTCACGATTCGCCCGCCGGACGAGGAAAAAGACCGAACAGAAGAGCAGCACGCCGGTCAGGAGCGTAACCGCCACCATCATGCCTACTCGTTTTTTGTTGACCATGTTCATTTCTCCTTTATCCTTCCCCCCTGTCGCGCGCCGCCAGGCTGCGCAGGAAGGATTCCGCTTCGCGCCCGGGCAGGACGCGCGAGAAATAAAAGCCCTGAATGAAGTCGCAGCCCGCCGCAAGCACGGCGTCGCACGTTGCCTTGTCCTCCACGCCCTCGCACAGCACGCGGATGCCCATGTCGTGCGAAAGACGGATCATGCCCTCCAGCAGCGCGCGGGCACGCGGCAAGGCGGACTCGATCACGATGCTGCGGTCGATCTTCACGCCGTCGATTGGGTAGGTGCTCAGGTCGGAGAGCGAGGAATAGCCCGCGCCGATATCGTCCAGCACGATGCGAAGCCCCATCGCGTGCAGCCCCTCGATCGTCCGCAGCGCCGTCTCGCGGTCGTGCGCGTAGGAGTCCTCCGTCAGCTCCACCGCAAGGCGGTCGCGCGTAAAGTCGTACTGCTCGACGATCTCGTGCACGCGCGCGAGGATCTTTTCGTCTGCGATGGACTGGCGCGTGAAGTTGCACGAGAGCCACAGCGTCCCGCGCCCCTCCCGCTTCCACGTCTGGAGCTGCACGCACGCGCAGCGGAGCATATAGAGATCCAGCTCGGTGATCGTGCCGGCGCGGATCATCAGGTCGATGTATTTTGAGGGCTTGAGCAGTCCCTCCTCCGGATTTTGCCAGCGCGAGACGGCCTCCGCGCCGACGACCGTGCCGGCGCGATCGACGACGAACTGGAGGTACGGCTCAAATTCGCCCTTTTCCACCGCCTTGCTCATGCTGCCGCGCAGACGCTCGAGCTGCTCGCTCTCGTCGATCATGCCGCGCGTGCTGAACGCGCAGGGCGTTTCCGTGCGGAACGCGTGGGCACAGCCCTGGCGCGCGTTGTAGAGCGCAGCCTCGGCGCTGCAGTCGGGGTTTTCCGACAGCGAGCAGATGCCCGCGCGGAACGCGCCGGCATATTCGGCGCGGAAGCCCGCAAGGTAGCCGTCCAGCCCGCGGATAAGCCCCTCGGCGCGCTGCTGTGCCGCCTCGCGGCTGCCGCACTGACACACGAGCGCGAACATCCCGCGCCCCACGCAGGCGAGGTATTCCTCGCGTCCGCAGTCAAGGCGCAGATACTCCGCCGCGCGGGAGAAGATCTCCTCGCGCTCCGCCTCGCCAAAGCGCCGTTCGAGCGAGGGCATATCGCAGCCGATGCAGAAGACATAGACGATGCTTCTGAGCGGGGCGGGGATGAGCGTTTCCATGCAGTTCAGATAATACCCGTCGTTGCCGATGCCGTAGCGCGGGTCGATGAGGGCGTTCGCCTTCAGCTCCGCGCGCTTTTTGCGCACAAGGGACTATCAGCGCGACCGCCGCGGCAAGCATCGCCGCGATCAATGCGGCGAGCGTAATGAGCCACCTGGTACGGTAGGCTTCCGCGCCGCTGCTATTCATATAGTCTGCCAGGACGCCGATGCTCTCCGCGCCGGAGAGGTCCTCCAGCGCTTGTGAAAGCGCGCCGGCCAGTTCCGGCGTGAGTGCGTTGGTAAAGCCAACATATATCGCGCGCTCTGCGCCGTCATGTTCTATCGTGCAGAGCAGCACTTGACGGCGCAGAGCGCCGCTGTCGACCGCGCCGGAGGGATAGGCGGAAATAATGTCCGCCTGCCGGTTCTCCGCCTGCTGCGCCTGCGTGGTGTTCTTGCTGTACGGAAGATAGACAAGATCGTACCCTGTCTGCTCACTCAGGCGCTCGTACAGCTCCGGCAGCAATCCGACATAGCATTCTCTGCCGCGGTCATAGGACTCGATGGGATAGAGATCGGCGTTTCCCGAGATCAGAAGCGTCTCCCTCGCGCTTGCATCCTGCATACAGCACAGCAGCGCTCCGATCGTCAGCACGGCGCAGAGCGTGATTTCCAAGAGCTTTTTTCGGCGCACAGGCGACACCCCCCTTTATTTCAAATCGATCTTGCGGCGCTCGATGCGCCCCCAGCTGAGTTTTTTCTTCCTATAGCCGATAAAGGCCGTGCAGCGCACCCATGCGAGAATAAAGCGCAGGAACACCAGCTCAAAGAGACACAGACAGACGGCCTTGAGGCCGTCGCCGAACGAGAGCGTGAGGTCCGCCGTGTAGATGCGCGAGAAAAAGGCGGTGAGCGTCAGGACCCCGCCGAAGACGGCGTAGATCAGGAAAAAGAGCAGCATGAACGGGACGTTGATGAGGTCGCACCACCACGCGAGCACCATTGTAAAAACGCCGAAGACCTCGATAAACGGCGAAAGCAGCTCGTAAATGAGGAAATAGAGATAGGATACAAAGCTCACCGCGCCGAACCTGTGATTGGAAAACATGACGCGATGCTTGTACATACTCTGGAACAGGCCCAGATGCCAGCGCTTGCGCTGCTTGCACAGATCGCGCAGCCGCTCGGGCACCTGCGTCCAGCAGATGGCGTCGGAGGCGTAGCGGATGGCATAGTCGATGCCGTTGATTGTGCAGTATTCGTGCAGCTTGACCACCAGCTCCATATCCTCGCCCATGGTCTTGTTGTCGTAGCCGCCCACGGCGATGACCGTGTCCTTTTTGAACAGTCCGAACGCGCCGGAAATGATGAGCGAGCCGTTGAAGCGGTCAAAGAGAATGCGCGAGGCGAGGAAGGAGCGGTCATATTCCAGCACCTGCATGAAGGCGAGAATACTGCGCGGCAGGCGGTAGCGTTTGACGCGCCCGTTTTCCAGCTCAACATCGTTGGAGATGCGGACGATGCCGCCAACCGCCACCACATTGCCGTTTTCCAATATCGGCTGGGCGATGCGGCGCAGAGAGTCGTACTGCAGAACGGAGTCCGCGTCCATGCAGATAAAGTACGGGAAATTTGCGGCGTTGATGCCCATGTTCAGCGCGTCTGCCTTGCCGCCGTTCTTTTTTCGGATGAGCGTCACCGGTACCTTCTGTGCGCGTGTCTCATAGACGTATTCCTCGCGCTGACAGTTGATCTGCCGGCGAATGGGCCGGTGAACAAGGTGCATATCAAATGTCTCGGCCAACACCTCCGAGGTGCGGTCCTTCGATCCGTCGTCCACCACAATGATCTCATAGGCGCGGTATTCCAGCGTCAGCAGCGAGCGCACGGTGTCTGCCACGGTGACCTCCTCATTGTAGGCGGGAACGATGATACTGATGGGCAGGTAGTAATCCGAGGGCAGAATGCTTTTGAACATTTCCTGCCGGCGGTGCTTGTACAGCTCAAGTGAGCCGACGACGACCGACAGAAACAGAAAGGTCGAGTAGCCGATCAGATAAGCGATAAAGAAATAGCCCACCCACTCAAGAAACAGCTTTATACCGTCGTACATACTGCGTCCTCCTTTCGCTCCTCCAGCTCCCGCACATCAAAGCGATAGCGCAGGATCTCGGAGGCGTAGCGGTCGTGCCCCTCGATCACGTCGATCAGATCGCGGTAGCCGAAGCCGAGCTGCTCCAGACTTTTTGACGCGTTGAAGCGGATATACCAGTTGGGATGATAGAGGTTCCTCTCCAGCACCGCCGCAGTCTCCGCCCCGGGATAGCTCGCCAGCACCGACGAGGCGATGGCTGCATACTCCCAGCGCGCGTTTTTCGAGGGCGTCGCATAGCGCAGCAGATCGGCGTAGGCGGGCGGATAGGGATAGCGGCCAAGATAGCGCAGACAGGCAAAGCGCACCTCGTCGTCCTGCGCGGGATCGTTGAGGAGCGCGTGTATTTTCTCGCAGTATGCGCCGGAGGAAAAGCGGAAATAGTTGAGCAGCGTCACCTGCATCCACGGCTGAAACGCATCAAACGCCTCCAAAGCGCGTCGGCAAGCTCCCATGTGTCGCCCGTGTAGTTCAGCAAGCCGTCGGAGAGGAGCTTGCTGTGATAATAGAGGCTGCTTGCGTCGATGATCCGCAGCGCACGCACAAGGACGGCGGGATCGCCCGCCGTGTAGAGCGCCTGCATGGCATTCTCGCGGCAGTAGATGCTCGATTCATGCAACAGGTCGAGCAGCATCGTTTTCAGCGCCTCGTTCTCCTGCCCGTCGAGAAGCCGGTATTTCCGGATGATATACGGAAAATACGCCGCCTCGATCTCATCGCGGCGGCAGTAATCCTCTGCCAGCGCGATCATCACACCGTTAAGCGCCGTCAGATAGGAGCGGGTCAGCTCTGGCCTCCTCACGCACAGGCGCTCCAGCGCGGCGTCAAAGGCCGCCATGCCGTTCACGCGGCGCAGTCTGCGCTCCATGAAGCGCAGATGCCTCTCGCTGACCGCTCCGGTCTCCGCGAGACGGTCAAGCTCCCGCGAGACCGTCAGCTCAAGGCGGATGCCGTCGCGGAAGGACCGATGCTCCCTGCGCCGCGAAAGGAGCGCCGTTGCAATGTTAAAGAGGATCATGCCGGCGCAGATGCCGAGATAGACGTAGATCAGGATTTGAACAAACACCGGCGTTCTTCCTTTCTCGTGTGTTTTACTGCCAGAGCTTTTGCAGAATGTAGTACGAGGGCTTGAGCCGCTCGTGATAGCTGACCGTATTGCCCCAGCCCTTGAGCGCCGCGGGATAGAGCGGCGTGCGCTCCTGCGCCGCGCCGTCGGTAAGACCAAGGTACATCGTGTCGATGGTGATGTAGTCCACACCGTAGTTTTCATAGTAATCGTCGTGGATGGTCATGCGCGAGGGGTCTGAAAAGTTCAGAAGCTGCCAGGGGAGCTTCAGCTCCACATAGTCGCCCGCGAAGATGAAGTCCGCGAGGGAATCGTAGTCCGGCGCGGCGGGGTTCGCGTTGCCGTAGGCAAGATCGCCCGTCTCGTAGGTCTCAGAGCTTGCCTGCCAGTTGCCCGTGAGCAGCGGCGTCGCCGTCTGGAGCATCAATTCGATGGGCTTGAACAGCGGCGTGTCCGCGTCGGGCGGGTCAAGGTAGGCGTCCGCGTCGTGCGTTTCGTGGTAGAACATGGCGCGCAGCACCTCGTAGCGCTCCTGCACCAGGGGGAGGCGGCTGTTGTCCCTGCCGTCGATGGCGAGGACGAAATCCACCGGGTCCTCAAAGCGCAGGCCGAAGTTTTCGCAGTAGGTGCTGCCCGTCTTGGGCGTGGTGTCGATGGGGATGTAGAGCGTTTTCTGTCCGTTCGCAAAGCCCTTTTCATAGGCGAGCAGATAGATGAACTTCTCGTCGTATTTCATCGAAAGGGCGCGCGTGCCGGTATCGAAGAGTTTATCCTCTTCCATCCACTCCGAGAGGTCGCCGTCCACATAGCAGACGCTTTCCTCCTCGCCGGGGTCGAAGGAGAGCAGACCGAAATACTGCTCGTTGGTCTGATAGTCGCTCCAGTACGGCGTGCGCTGCAGATTCACCGCGTGCATGGTGTTCCAGGTGCGCTTGAACCACTCGTCCTGCCAGGTAAAGACGCAGCCGCCCGCGCAGTTCGCCGCGGTGATGTCGCGCCAGCAGTCCACGAGCGCCTGCCCCTGCTCCTGCTCGGACATATGGCCCTGATTGCGTCCGGTGTTCCGGTCGATCTGCGCCATGCCGCGCCCGGTGGAAACGCCGAACTCGGAGATGACGACGGGCATCGTGTGATGCCGCCGCAGGGCGCGCAGATAGGCAAGGTAGGTGTTCGCCGCGCCGGTCTCATCGTAGAAGTCCGATCGGCGCAGCACGGAACCGATGGGCGTGCCGGGACCGGTCTCCGCACGGGAGATGACGGCCTTGCCGTCCCAGATGGGCGTGCGGTCCATCGCCGCGGGGTTGAGGATATAGTTGAGATAGTCGGGATAGTAGGGATAGACATGGTAGGAGGCAAACTGACCGGCGAGGAAGGCATCCTCAGTGCGGATGTGCTCCACATCCACCTGCGCGCACTTCATAAAGAAGGTCGTGATATCCTCCGGGTAGAGGAAGGGGTCGGTGGTCGGCCAGTTGGAAAACGCCACAAGGCGCTGGGTCTTGTAGCGGCGGCTTTCATATGAGACGATCCGGTCGCCCACCTGCGCGAGCATGGATTCAAAGGCGGAGGCGTCCTCCGTCGCAGAGAGGTACGTTCCCTGATAGGGCGGCAGATCGGGGTATTTGTGGTTGGTGTAGGTGACGGTCACATCCTCCCACTCCACACCGAGAATATAGCCGATGACCCAGCGGGAAACATCCTTATTGTAAAAGCCCGATCCCGTGCCCCGCCCGAGCGAGATCTTCTTGTTGCCGTGCAGAACGTCGACCAGTGTGCGCCCGTCCCTGACGAAGGTCTCAAGAAAGTCCTTGTCATAGGCGTCGCGGTGGGAGTTTTGGATATAGTCGTTCACCCATACGCCGTGGATGAGCCAGAGCGGTTCCTCGTTCGCCTCCTCGCGCGCGGTGTTGTACTCGTAGAAGGCGTTGTAGAAGTCGTCGTGGAGCGTAATGTAGACGCGCACGGTGTTCGCGCCCATCTCCTGCATCTGGGCAAACCAGCGCAGATAGGTCTCCTTGCTGACGGCGTAGTCCGTCGCCCACTCGCCCGGGATGCCCACGCCGAGGTTCACGCCCTTGACGGTGAACTCCTCCGGTCCCGCGCCGCGGTCCATATAAAGGTGCTGCGCGTCGGTGGACATGAAAGCGCTGACCGGCGCGTCCGGCTGAAGGTCGATGTACCAGCCGAGGTAGTAGCGCGCGGTGTCGTAGGCGAGATAGCCTAAGATCAGGGCGGTGAGCACGATGAGAAATCTTTTCAAGCCGCCGCCCTCCTTTCTCGATGGTGTGGTGGCTCAGTGGTTGAATTTCTTGTTTTTGGATTCGTGGCTGTACTGGCGAAGAATGTCGATATTCTCGTCCATCCACGCGCCGCGCTCGATGCAAAAGCGCTTCATCTGCGCGACGGCAGCCGCGTGTGAGTGCGGGTTGCGCCACGCGGGGGAGAGCATATCCTTTTCGAGCGTGTAGCCCCAGACGGAGAAGTTGCGCTCGACGGCATCGCCGAGCCACGCGGTAACGTCGTCTATGTAGGCGCAGAGATACTCGTCGCTGAGGATGCCCTGACGCAGCTCGCGGTAGCGGTCGATGACGGCGTTTATGAACTTCTCGTCTTTGCTGAGCATATAGTACCAGACATTGTATTGCAGCTCAAAATGCTGCGGCTCTGCGACCGGATGACTGTAGTTGTCACAGGCGGAGTTGAAGTCCCAGATGCACATTTTGTATTTGCCGCGCACATCCCTGTAGATATAGGTGGAAAGCCAGCCCGCATCATAGTTGCAGGTAAACTCGTTGAGGATAAAGTAGTCCACGAAAGAGCTCATGTCCGCCTGCTCCCACCATGCATAGGGCTCGGTATCATAGTCATAGGAGTAGAGTGACTTTTCAAAGTCGGAGAAATCCTGTGCGATCCACGCCGCGCGCTCCGGCGTAAGCCATTTTGTTCCCGGATAGACGATGTCTATATCCTGCAGATTTCGCAGGGCGTATTGGGAGAAGGTCTCGATATTTTTGACCTCGTTGCCGCTGCCGCGGTCAAGGCGCAGAGCATAGCTCGTCTGCACCGTGTCCTTCGACGGCTCCGTGAGCTTCAAGCGGGCATCCGCGCCGGAGCTGACAGTCTCCGTCATAACATAAAGCCCCTGATACACTCCGTTGAGCAGTACCTCGCAGAAGCGCACATTCGGCGCGTAGTCCATGATCTCGCCCGCAAGATTGTACCACATATAATTGCGGATGAGCGTCTTATCGAGGTACGGCCCATGCAGCGCCCACTCGTCGAAGGCATCCATGCCCAGCATGGCGACATCGCGCGAGGCCGCACCGTCGTCCGTCAGCGTCTTGACAAGATAGCTGTGCTTATCAAAATAGCGCGAGGAGTTGCCTCGCACTCGAATGTCAATGACGCTCTGAAGCGTCGGCGTGTCGGCGGGGTGATTGTTGCCCTCGGCATGATCCACCACCGAGACGGACGCGCGCAGCAGCGTACTGCCGTCTGCGGTCGTGGTGAAAGCATCGTCCTCACGGCCGCTGCCGCCGCTCTGGATGGGCACGCCCGGGATCTCCGCGCCGCCGGTGTCGATGAGAACGAGCGGCAGATGAGAGCAGAGCAGATCTTCTCCGTGGTCGGCGCAGGGTGTATAGGCGGGGCGCTCAAGATGCTGATGATAGCGTGGGTGCTCATCGGTCAGCACGGCTGACAGGTTTGTTGCGGATAGGAGGAGCAGCAGCGCACAGGCTGCAAGAGCCATTCGCTTGTATTTCATGTTCGTCTCCGCTCCCCTCTTTCCGGTTTCTCAGTTCGACACCTCGTCGTTCTGCATGACAAGATTGACATAGTCGATGCTTCCCAGCGAATAGATGCTGCCGGGAATGTCCGGCGTTGTCTGCTCCGCGCGGCGCAGGAGCTTTTGCGTGATCTCGTAGATCAGCTCGACCGTATCCTCCGTCGTGTTTTCCACACGCAGCGTCGCCTTGGCGCGAAAGAGCTTGTAGACCTGCGCCTTGATCGGCTCCTGCTTGCTGCGGTGGGCGCGGATGATGAGCAGCATCCGGTTATCGCTCTTGATGCAGCCGAGCAGCAGGATCACCGCGAAGGTCACGGCGCTGCCGATGCAGGCCACGGCATAATCGCCCACGCCGCAGCAGATGCCGACAATGATGGACCAAAAAATATAAACCGTATCGCGCGAGTCCTTGATGGCGGTGCGGAAGCGGACGATGGACAGCGCGCCCACCATACCGAGAGACAGCGCAATGTTGTTGCCGATGACGGTCATGACCGTCCCCGTCAGCACCGCGAGAATGACGAGTGAGGCGTTGAACTTGCGGCTGTAGATCGTCCCGCGGTGGGAGATGGCGTAGGACAGGAAGATAAAAAAGCCCAGCACGGCGGCAAGGACGATATTGAGCAGAATATCCTCCCACGACATATCGCGGGGTGTGGTAAAAAGGTTCAGGATCTGTTGTCTCATGGTGTTTTCCTCCTATAGCCTCGTCTGACATCCGTTTTGGCGGGCAAGCACATATTTGCTGACAGAAAGCTCACTGCGATCCACGCTGTTGATCAGCTCGCGAAGATAATCGAGCAGAAAGCCGTTGTACTTGACCTCAAGCACCACGCAGTACGGATCGAGCACGGGGTTCATGTTCAGCCGCGGCGAAAAGAGGTCGAAGCAGCTCTCGACGGAAACAATGCGGCTGTCAAAGGTAATGCGTATTTTGTTCTCCTTGGCAATAAATGCCTTGCGGTTGTATTCTACGATCGTTTTGGGGCGATAGCACCGGCTGTGCATCAGCGCGTAGCACTCCGCGGCAAAAGACTCCGGATACCGCAGCAGCGGCGCGTAGTCGCCGCGCGTGAGCGCTTGGGCATCCTCCCGTGTCACGCGCAGAGAGCGCTTGAGCTGACTTGCGCCCTGCTTCTGCTTCATCTCCAGCATGGCGAAGTCTGCCGCCGGATCATAGCAGCGCAGGCGCAGCTTGCGCCGCAGCTCTACGCCCGCAGCCTTTTCGTGGAAGTCCCTGTCGTCGAGCGTATCGAAGTAAAGTGAGCGGACAGGGTAGCCGCTTATGCCGTTGTGCGGGTCCTCGTGCATGACCTGCGCGAGCCGATGGCAGGCTTGCAGCGCCTCCGGCAGCGAGATCAGATATTTCTTTTCCTCGCGGAACACGCGGTTCACCGATGCTCCCTCCTTTCGCAGAGAAAGAAACTGACCGCAGTCCTGCTAAGGCAATACCGCAGCTTTCACTGCGCGGTGTTTCCTTAAAAGAGTGCGGTCGGTCGATCATAGGGGCTCTCCCGCTCAGACATATGGCCCTGCAGCATAGTCTTTCGACGATTTTCCATCTTAAACGATTATACAGGGCTGCGCCGCATAAGTAAAGTCCTTTCTGGCATTTCCGGCATTTGGCGTGTGCCGTCGCTTGTGCGGCGGAAGTCCTCTCGTGCGCGGGAACCGGATAGGATCACCTCACGAAATAATTATAACACCGCCATGAGCAAAACGCAAGAAACGCAGTAATTGCAATGGTTCCCGGCCATGGCTGAAGCCGAAAATCACTCCATTGATATAGAAAGCGGAGCCCCTTTTGGGTAAAATGGATTTGTGAAACACCCCAACCGGAAAGGGGCTGGCCGCTATCTACCGACAGGAAATCATTCAGGATGTGACATTGTTTACATCCCAAAGCGCCGCCATGTTTTACGACAAGCTTTTCAGCAGTCTGGACTTCACGCTGCCCAGGGCGGCAACCGGGCGGCGCGGCTTCCCCAAAGAAGCCATGGTCGGCGCTTTTATCGTTATGAAATGCGAGGGCTTCGCGCAGATCACAGATTTGGCGGATTATCTGGACAACAACCGCCTCATCGCCCATTATAGTAGGGTGGGCGGTTTATATATTTGGAACTATGTCTCCTGCGGGTTCTGCTGTGTCTGTTGTGCTGCCTTCACCATGATCTCTGTGACCAGGGCTTCCAGCCTTCTGTACAGACATTTCATCAGCAATGCCAGCAGTGCCGCTGTCAGCATCAGAAAAATGTATGTTTACTCTCGTTGAAGCAGCCGCGCACTGATCTCCTGCCCTCCATTTCCGACCATAAGAGGGCTTCTCACCTATAGTGTCGTTCCATACCTCCCCAATTTGCCGAATCACTATCTCCTGTTGACTGCAAAACCACATCATTCTAAATTTGGAACATTTGGAACGCTGCGTTCTTTTTTATACTGATCCCGCATCCTGTAATACGTTCCCGCACCGATATTCATCTGTCTGCAAGCTGCGGAAATGCTCAGCTCATTTGCTTCTATTTTGGCCTGCAATTCCTCAAAAAGCTCTGTGTGACGCTCCCTGCGCGGGGCACTCTTGACCTTACGCCAATAACGGTAGTAGGTTGTCTTCCCAATGCTCATTTTCCGGCAGACCTCCGCTACGGTCATCTGTCGTCTCTCCACAAGGTCGAAGCACCGGTGCAGCTCCTCCATAAACCGAGACAGCCGCGCCGCATCTCCGGTGTTCCGGCCTGTCAACATCGCAAGGTCGGAAAGCACCGCCTGCCAATGGCCTGCCGCCGTGTCAATCTTCGGAGACTTGCAGAGCAAAGTTGCCTGCTGTCGATAGAGGGCAAGTGCCATCTCCGCGAACGCACCGGCTGTTCCGCCCAACTCACCACCCATCTCCACGGTTACACTGTCGCCCGCTCTCACATACGCAAGCAGCTCCCGCAGGATACTGCCGCTCCCATCGACTTCCGTGTAAACTCTGTCAAAACCCTCCGGCGCTGCGCCCTTTCCTCCGCGCCTGTAATAAAACCTCATGCTGCATCACCTCTGCACGGACTGTACCGCACGACCACACCAAAGGCAATGCATCGCTTTCGTTGATGCCGCCAACCCTTCCGAGTGCCGCTTCCGCGTGCCATTCAGAGTGCCATTCCAAGTACCGGCGGCACACGGAATCTGTCCATGACGCGGTTTTTCTCAACCTGCCCCGCAGAAGATGCAAAAAATCCGGTATCGCTCCAAACGGAACAATACCGGATTTTTGTTTGTTTTCAGCCAATGATGCCCGCAAACGCAGTTACATCAAAGGTTTGTAAGTTTCAAGCCGCTTTGTGAACGCTCAAAAGATCGCTCACATTTCCTTGATCGCAGCCTGAGCGGCGGCGAGGCGGGCGATGGGGACACGGAACGGGCTGCAGGAGACATAGTCCAGGCCGACCTTGTGGCAGAACTCGACGGACGTGGGATCGCCGCCGTGCTCGCCGCAGATGCCGAGGTGGATGTGCGGGTTGGTCTCGCGGCCCATCTTGGCGGCCATGGAGACGAGCTTGCCGACGCCGGCCTGATCGAGACGGGCGAACGGATCGCTCTCGTAGATCTTCTTGTCGTAGTACGCGCCGAGGAACTTGCCGGCATCGTCACGGCTGAAGCCGAAGGTCATCTGGGTCAGGTCGTTCGTGCCGAAGGAGAAGAAGTCCGCTTCCTTGGCGATCTCGTCCGCGGTCAGAGCGGCGCGCGGGATCTCGATCATGGTGCCGACCTTGTACTTCATGGAGCTGCCGGCCTCGGCGATCAGCTTGTCAGCGACCTCGACGACGACGTCCTTGACGTACTTGAGCTCCTTGACCTCGCCGACGAGCGGGATCATGATCTCGGGGATGATGTTCCAGTCGGGATGCGCGGCGTTGACGTTCAGCGCAGCCTTGATGACCGCACGGGTCTGCATGGCAGCGATCTCGGGGAACGTAACGGCCAGACGGCAGCCGCGGTGGCCCATCATGGGGTTGAACTCGTGCAGGGAGGCGATGATGGCCTTGATGTCGGCAACGGACTTGCCCATATCCTTGGCCAGCAGCTCGATGTCGTGCTCCTCGGTGGGAACGAACTCGTGCAGAGGGGGATCCAGGAAACGGATGGTGACGGGGCAGCCCTCCATGGCCTCGTAGATGCCCTCGAAGTCGCCCTGCTGCATGGGCAGCAGCTTGGCCAGAGCCTTCTCGCGCTGCTCCACGGTGTCGGAGCAGATCATCTCGCGGATGGCGGCGATACGGTCGCCCTCGAAGAACATATGCTCGGTACGGCACAGACCGATGCCCTGCGCGCCCAGCTCACGGGCCTTGGCGGCGTCGTGGGGGGTATCGGCGTTGGTGCGGACCTGCAGACGGCGGAACTTGTCGGCCCAGGCCATGATGCGGCCGAAGTCGCCGCCCACGCTGGCGTCCACGGTGGGCATAGCGCCGTCGTAGATGCTGCCGGTGGAACCGTCCAGGCTCAGCCAGTCGCCCTCGTGATAGGTCTTGCCGGCCAGAGTGAACTGCTTGTTTGCCTCGTCCATGTTGATCTCGCCGCAGCCGGAGACGCAGCACTTGCCCATGCCGCGCGCGACGACAGCCGCGTGGGAGGTCATACCGCCGCGGACGGTCAGGATGCCCTGGGAGGCCTTCATGCCCTCGATATCCTCCGGAGAGGTCTCGAGACGGACGAGAACGACCTTCTCACCGCGCTCCTTCCACTCTTTGGCATCCTCAGCGGAGAAGACGATCTTGCCGCAGGCGGCGCCGGGGGAGGCGGGCAGAGCCTTGGCGATGGCGGGAGCCTTCTTGAGGACAGCCGCATCGAACTGGGGATGGAGCAGGGTGTCGAGGTTGCGCGGGTCGATCATGGAGACGGCCTTCTTCTCGTCGATCATGCCCTCGTCCACGAGGTCACAGGCGATCTTGAGAGCAGCCTGCGCGGTGCGCTTACCGCTGCGGCACTGGAGCATATAGAGCTTGCCGTTCTCGACGGTGAACTCCATGTCCTGCATGTCGCGGTAGTGATCCTCGAGCAGGTCGCAGACCTTGACGAAGTCGGCGTAAGCCTGGGGGAACTTCTCTTCCATCTGGGAGATGGGCATCGGGGTGCGGACGCCGGCGACGACGTCCTCGCCCTGAGCGTTGGTCAGGAACTCGCCCATGAGCTTCTTCTCGCCGGTGGCGGGGTCACGGGTGAAGGCGACGCCGGTACCGGAGTTGTCGTTCAGGTTGCCGAAGACCATCGGCATGACGTTGACGGCAGTGCCCCAGGAATAGGGGATGTCGTTGTCGCGGCGATAGACGTTCGCGCGCGGGTTGTCCCAGGAGCGGAACACGGCGCGGATGGCTTCGTACAGCTGGGTCTTGGGGTCGGAGGGGAAGTCCTCGCCGATCTGCTGCTTGTACTCGGCCTTGAACTGCTCGGCGAGTTCCTTGAGGTCGGCTGCGGTGAGCTCGATGTCGAGCTTGACGCCGCGCTTTTCCTTCATCGCGTCGATGAGCTGCTCAAAGTACTTCTTGCCGACTTCCATAACGACGTCGGAGAACATCTGGATGAAGCGGCGATAGGAGTCGTAAACGAAACGCTCGAAGTTGGGGTCGGGGTTGCCCGCGATCATGGCGGCGACGACGTCGTCGTTGAGACCGAGGTTCAGGATGGTATCCATCATGCCGGGCATGGAAGCGCGCGCGCCGGAACGGACGGAGACGAGCAGGGGGTTCTTCAGATCGCCGAACTTCTTACCGTTCATCTCTTCCATCTTCGCGACGTATTCCATGATCTCTGCCATGATCTCGTCGTTGATCTTGCGGCCGTCCTCGTAATACTGGGTGCAGGCTTCGGTCGTGATGGTGAAGCCCTGGGGCACGGGCAGACCGATGTTGGTCATCTCGGCCAGGTTCGCGCCCTTGCCGCCCAGAAGCTCACGCATGGTAGCGTTGCCTTCCGAGAACAGGTAGACATACTTTTTGCTCATTGGTTTTCCTCCATTAAAAATGTATCGCTGTGTGATCATTATCAAGCCATATTATTATAGACAGAAAATCCCCGACTTTCAATAACAAGTTGTGAAATTTTTGTCGACTTTCCGCAGTTTCTCCCACAAAACGTAATTTGGCGCAAAATCGTTCTGTTTTTCCGTCGCGGGGCGCGGATTTTCTTGCAAGCGCCGCACTTTTGCGATATACTATTTTTAAATTTGCGCTGAAAATGCGCGCAGAGTACAGAGCATGGAGCGGGCAATGGAGCTTTTGGATTTTGCAAAAACCGATACGGCGGCGCGTCTTCGCGCCGCGGCAAAGCGCGGCGCACTGTCGCACGCACTCATTTTCAGCGGCAGCGGCGACCGCGTGAGCGCTGCGCGCTATGCCGCCGCGGCGATGGAGTGCACAGCGGAAAGCAAGCCCTGCCTCGCCTGTCCGGCCTGCCGCAAGGTGATGCAGGACATCCACCCCGACGTCACGTTCGTGCGCGACGCAGAGCACAAGGAGCTCTCGATCGACACGGTGCGCGCGATGCGCGCCGACGCGTTCATCCGCCCGAACGAGGGCGCGCGCAAGGTCTACATTTTCGAGGACTGCACCATCCTGACGGAAAAGGACCAGAACGTGCTTTTGAAGCTCGTGGAGGAGGGACCCGCTTACGCAGCGTTCTTCTTCTGCGCGGAAAATCCGGCGGTTCTGCTCCAGACCATCCGCTCGCGCTGCGTGGAGGTCAAGCTCTCCCCCACCGTCGAAGAGGGCGGCGCGCCTGACGAGCGCGCGCTCGAGCTCGCGCGGCTCATCGCCGAGGGGTCGCGCGCGTCCCGCGCGGCATTCCTCGCAAAGCTCGAAACGCAGAAGGTCACGCGCGACGACCTGTCCTCGCTTTTCGAGGGGACGCGGCTTCTGCTCTCGTCCGCCCTGCTGGGGCAGTACGGCGTGAGCGTACCGGAGAGGGATCTTCGCATCGCGCGGTCACTGGCTTCGCGCTTGACAAAAGCCAAATTACTCGGCACAATAGATTTATTGCAGGACTACCGCAATAAATGCACCTATAACGTCGGCGTCGGGCCCACGCTGGGCGGCTTCGCCGTTGAATTGGAGGAAACCCTTTGACAGAAGTGATCGGAGTCCGCTTCCGCGGCGGATGCAAGGAATATTATTTTGACCCGCACGGCATCACGGTCGAACCCAACCAGTTCGTCATCGTCGAGACCGCGCAGGGGCTCGAGTACGCCCAGTGCGTCTCGGGCAACCATGAGGTGGAGGACGATTCCGTCGTCCAACCGCTGCGCCCGCTCGTGCGCGTGGCGACGGAGAACGATGACCGCACCTACGCCTACAACAAAACGCGCGAAAAGAACGCCTTCGAGGTCTGCCAGAAGAAGATCGCCGAGCGCGGGCTGGACATGAAGCTCGTGCGCGTGGAGAGCAACTTCGACGGCAGCAAGATCATCTTTTTCTTCACGTCCGATGGGCGCGTGGACTTCCGCGAGCTCGTGCGCGACTTAGCCGGTGTGTTCCGCGCCCGCATCGAGCTGCGGCAGATCGGCGTGCGCGACGAGGCCAAGATGCTCGGCGGCCTCGGCATCTGCGGCCGTCCGTTCTGCTGCGCGCAGTTTCTGGACGACTTCGTCCCCGTTTCGATCAAGATGGCCAAGACGCAGAATCTGAGCCTGAACCCGACGAAGATCTCCGGCACGTGCGGCAGGCTCATGTGCTGCCTCAAATACGAGCAGAACGCCTACGAGGACGCGGTGCGCCGCTGCCCGAAGCAGGATTCGTTTGTCGCAACGCCCGACGGCCTTGGCAACGTGAGCTCGGTCGACATTCTGCGCGAGCAGGTGCTCGTGCGTCTCGACGGGCAGAACGAGAGCCCCAAGCGCTACCGCACCTGCGAAATTCATGTGCTGCGCAACGGCAAGGGCTCGCGCGACGGCATCGAGCTCCCAACGACGCTCCCCGAGCGCTATCAGGAGCCGCCGGAGGAGGAGCCGCAGCTGACGCTGAACTTCTTCTCGTCTGCCAAGCCCATCGTGCCGCCCGAACAGTGGACGGCCCCCGTCGCAAAAGCGGACGCCCCCGCCGCTGACGAGGAGGAGACGGAAAAGCGCCGTTCCCGCCGCGGCGGCCGCGGGCATCGCGGCGGCAGAGGCCGCGGCAAGGGCAGCGGTGAAGGCGGCGAGAAGTCCGCCGCGCCGAAGAGTGAAAACACGCCCCAAAAGGGTGGCGACAAGCCCGCCGAAAAGCGAAGCCAACGCCCCGCGCGCGGCGATAAGCCGAGCAGCGAACGTCCGCCCCGCAATCCCGACAAGAACGGCGAGCGCCGCGCCCCGCGCCAGAGCAAGCCGAACAGCGAAACTCCCGACGCGCCGAAAGCCCCGCGTCCGCCCCGCCCGCCGAAAGCCGAGGGCGCGATTGAGGGCGGCGAGAACAAGCCGCGCCGCCGCAGCCACCGCGGCGGCAGAGGCCGCCGCAGAAGTGGCGGTCAGGGCGGCGAAAATCCCGCGCCGAAGAACGAAGCGTAAACAAGAAAATCGGACACAGGCATCTCCCTGTGTCCGATTTCTTCATTTTGTGTGAAGGTTTTCCCGCGCTCTTTTCTTTTTCTTTGCGCCGTGTTATACTTTTGCCGAAAAACAACGAGAAAAGAAGAGAGGATCCATCATGCTGAAATTCAACAAGGTGCTGCTCGCCAGCGACTTTGACAACACGCTCGTCTATACGCAGGGCGCGCTGGAACGCGGCGAGGACATCCCGCCGATGAGCGCGCGCAACCGCGAGGCAGTTGAGTATTTCATTCAAAACGGCGGCTATTTTTCGATCTCCACCGGCCGTGCGCTGCCCGCCTTTGCCCGCTACGCCAAGGATCTGCCCTGCAACGCCCCCTGCGTCATCGCCAACGGCGCGGCCATCTATGACTTCAACAAGGACTGCTATGTGGAGACCGCGTTTTTAGACGCGGACATCTACGATCACGTCGACGCGCTGCTCGCGCGCTTCCCCGGCCTGTGCTTCGAGATCTACCACGACGACCGCCGCATCCACGTCCTGCACCCGAACGACTACACGCGCAACCACGAGCACCTGACGCGCGCGAAGACCGAGGAGGTCAAGGACTTCCGCGAGGTGGACCTGCCGATCATCAAGCTGCTCTTTGAAGAGGAAAAGCCGCTTCTGGAGCAGGTGCGCGACTTCATCGTCTCTCAGGACTGGGGAAAACGCTACGAGCTCATCTTTTCGAGCGATCACCTGCTTGAGCTGACACGCCGCGGCGCGACGAAGGGCGGCATGATCTTAAAGCTTGCCAAGCTCCTCGGCGTTGCGCGCAAGGACATCTACTGCATCGGCGACCACAACAACGACATTCCGATGCTCGAGGTCTCCGAGATCGGCTTCGCGCCCGAAAACGCCATCCCCGAGGTCAAGGAATGGGGTGCGCACATCGTCTGCCACTGCAAGGACGGCGCGCTGGCGGACGTGGTGGAGATCCTAAACCATCGCTATTAACTTCAAGAAAGCGGCAGAGCCGCTTTTTTGAGGGGGATTGCAGCCCGCGGCAGCGCACGCGCCGAAGGCGCGCACGTTTGCGGGCTGAGAGGCGTTTTTTCTGACGCACATGGAAATCGGCGAAGCGCCGCCAGTGGCGGATGAAGCGAGCCGGTTTCGAGGAAGTGGCACGATTGGCGCGCCCGAACGGGCGCGGGAATCGTAATGCCGCGACGGTGACGTCGGAATTTACGATTAAGATCATTTCGCGTCTGCGGACGCTTGGGCAGCCGTTAGCAGCTTTGCTGCTTTACGGATGCCGCATACCCCTTGCGGGTGAAAGTCTGCGACGCCTTTTATTCCCATTGCCCTTTTTCGTACAACTTTTTGTTTGCTCGCGCATATAATAGCCGGGTGAGAGAAAAGCTGAAAGGAATGGTACAATGAAGGAAAAAGACAACATCCGTCATGGCGACGTGGACGACATGATCTTCGGCAGCGAGGCGCATGTCAGCGAACGATAATATGCCAAAAGGCTCCGCTTTCGCGGAGCCTTTTCTCACTTTTATAGCGCCTTTTCGATCGTGCCGCCGCCGAGGACCTCTTCGCCATCATAGAAGACGACGGCCTGTCCTGCCGTGACGGCGCGCTGGGGCGTGAGGAGCTCGACGTGCGCGCAGCCTCCTTCCAGCGGTGTGACGACGGCGTCGCACTCTTTCTGGCTGTAGCGCGTTTTGGCGGTGCAATAGACTTTTTCCGCAGGTGTCTCCCCCGCGATCCAGTTCACGCGCGAGGCGAGCAGCGCTGCGGAAAACAGTTCCTCGTTGTCGCCGAGCAGCACGGTATTATTTTCGGCATTTTTGGATATCACATAGAGCGGGCGGTCCGCGCTCACGCCGAGGCCCTGCGCTGACCCGCCGTGTAGCACTCCAAACCGCGGTGGCGGCCGAGCACGCGGCCCGTTTCGTCGACAAAGTCGCCGGGCTGCGGCGTCACGCCGCCATAGTCGCGCAGAAAGCGCACATAGTCCCCGTCGGGGATGAAGCAGATGTCCTGTGAATCGGCCTGATGGGCGTTTGCAAGGCCCGCCTCCTCCACCTGCTCTCGAATTTCCGGCTTTTCAAAGCTGCCGACCGGCAGCAGAAGATGCGATAGCTGCTCCTGCGTGAGCTGATAGAGCACGTAGCTCTGGTCCTTCGCGCGGCTCTCGCCGCGCAGCAGCCGGTAACGTCCGCTCGCTTCGTCATAGCCGACGCGGGCATAGTGCCCCGTCGCGATGTAGTCAAAGCCCATCTCCAGCGTGCGGTCCAAAAATGCACCGAATTTGAGGCAGCGGTTGCAGTCGATGCACGGATTCGGCGTGCGGCCCGCGCGGTACTCGCTGACGAAGTGATCCATCACCTCGCGCGCAAAAAGCTCGTGCTCGTCGAAGATGTAAAACGGCATACCGAGACCGTCGGCAATACGCTTCGCGCCGTCCGTCTCGTTGCCGCAGAGCGACAGCGTCGCGCCCGCGCACTCGTAGCCCTGCTTTTGCAGCAAAAGCGCGGCGGCAGAGGAATCCACGCCGCCGCTCATGGCGATCAAAACTTTTTTCTTCATCTGTGTCCCTTAATCCAGATACTTTTGCAGAAACGCCTCGCTCGAAAGCGCGTCGGACATCTCCACGAGCGTGCGGTTGAAGCCGCCGGCGTAGTCGCTGCCGCGGTCCTTGAGCTGTACGCGCCCCGCCTTTACCGCAGGGAGCGAGACGGTAAAGAGCGAGCCCTTTCCCTCTTCCGACTGCGCGACGATCATGCCCCCGTGGCCCTGCGCGATGCGCTGGCAGATCGGAAGGCCGAGCCTAAGCCGCGCGGCGGCATGGGGTTCTGCCCGCCGTCCATAAAGCGGTCGAACAAATGGGCCAGCGTGTCGCTGTCCATGCCCTTTCCCGTGTCCGCCACGGTGATCTTGACAAATCTCCCCTCCGTTTTCACGCGCACGCGGACACTGCCGCTCTTGGGCGTAAATTTAAGCGCGTTGGAGAGGAGATTCAGCAGCAGCTTGCGGATGGCCTCGGCGTCGAGGGCGATGATGCGGCTGTCGCGGTCGGCGAGGAAGTCGAGCTCCACGCCGCACTGCGCAAAAAGGAAGTCCACCTCGGCGCACACGCTGCGGCAGACGCCGACAATATCGTCATCGTAGAGCTCGAAGCGCTTGCGCTCAAACAGGTTCCCCGCGTCGGTCAGATTGCTGATGACGCGGTAGAGCTGGTAATAGCTCTGGTAAAATGCCGCGGCGGTGCGGTCAGTCTTCGGGTCCTTCTCCCGCGTCTCCTGCGGTGCCATGCGGTCGACCGCCATGTAGATCGTCGAAAGCGAGGTGCGCAGCTGCAATGCAATATTCGGCAGCACATCCGACAGCATTTTCAGTTCTTCTTCAGTATAATCCCGCATAGCGTCTCCTAATAAAAGTTCTCCTACCGGTAGCATTCACCGCAGGGAGGCGGAGTTTGCGCGGAAAGAATTGGTGTTTTCGCGATAAGCTCACGCTTAGAACGTTTTGTTGTACAGCGTTGTAGTATGAGGGTAGCAAAATTTCGGTCAAAAAGCAAGGAATTTGTGGAAATTATGAAAAAAACAGAATTTTTGCAAAAAAGGACTTGCAAAACGAAACTACTGCTATATAATATCTAAATGTACCAAACATTCGATATATTCCGATAAACAGGAAGGAAGTAAGTTTTATGAGTATTAAGGTCGGTATTAACGGCTTTGGCCGCATTGGCCGTATGGTCTTTCGCGCAAGCCTGAACCATCCTGAGATTGAGATCGTGGGCATCAATGACCTCTGCCCCGCCGATTATCTGGCCTACATGTTGAAATACGATACTATGCACGGCAGATTCGCCGCCGATGTGAAGAGCAACGACTACGGCATCGTGGTCAACGGCCGCGAGATCCCCGTCTTCGCCGAGCGCAACCCCGCGGATCTGCCCTGGGGTAAGATCGGCGCGGAGTACGTCGTCGAATCCACGGGCCTGTTCCTGACGAAGGAAAAGGCGCAGGCGCACATCGACGCCGGCGCGAAGAAGGTCGTCATGTCCGCCCCGTCCAAGGATGACACGCCGATGTTCGTCTGCGGCGTCAACCTCGATTCCTACACGAGCGACATGCAGTTCGTCTCCAACGCCTCGTGCACCACGAACTGCCTGGCCCCCATCGCCAAGGTCCTGAACGACTGCTTCGGCATCAAGGATGGCCTGATAACCACCGTGCACTCCGTCACCGCCACGCAGAAGACCGTGGACGGCCCGTCCCTGAAGGACTGGCGCGGCGGCCGCGCGGCCACGGGCAACATCATCCCCTCCTCCACCGGCGCCGCCAAGGCCGTCGGCAAAGTCATCCCCTCGCTCAACGGCAAGCTGACCGGTATGTCCATGCGCGTTCCGACGCTGGACGTTTCCGTCGTTGACCTGACCGTCAACCTCGAGAAGCCCGCCACCTACGATGAGATCTGCGCCGCCATGAAGAAGGCCAGCGAGGGCGAGCTCAAGGGCATCCTCGGCTACACCGACGAGCAGGTCGTTTCCTCCGACTTCCTCGGCGATACGCGCACCTCCATCTTCGACGCCAAGGCCGGTATCGCCCTGACCGATACCTTTGTCAAGGTCGTCAGCTGGTACGACAACGAGATCGGCTACTCCAACAAGGTCCTCGAGCTCATCGAGCACATGTACTCGGTCGACCACGCCACAAAGTAACTTTGCTTTTTTCTGTTCCTGTTTTTGGGTAAAAACAGGACGGTGCTCCTCTGAGACAAGAGGGATCTGGTGCGAGATCCCTCTTGTTTTTTTCGCGTTTTCGGTGGTATACTGCCATCGTTGCAAATTTTTCTTTGAGGTGGATCATGTTTCAAGGTTTTACGCCCGAGGCCGTCGAGTTCCTCTGGGGCATCAAATTCAACAACAACCGCGAGTGGTTCCTGCCGCGAAAAGAGCAGTTCCTCGCGCTCGTTGACCGGCCGATGCGCGAGCTCGGCAGCGAACTGTTCGACGCGATCGCCGCGGCTTATCCCAAGCAGTCGCTCAAGCTGCACGTCTGCCGCATCTACCGCGACGCTCGCCGTCTCTTTGGCCGCGGCCCATATAAGGACCACCTGTGGTTCACGATCGAGTGCCCGCACGAGCGCTTCGAGGGCGTCCCCGCGCTGTATTTCGAGCTCGCACCGAACTACTTCAGCTATGGCTGCGGCTACTGGGACGCCTCCCCCGCCACGATGGCCAAGCTCCGCCGCGCATCGAGACCGACCCCAAAAGGCTTGAAAAGCTCGTGCGCAAGCTGAATAAATCCCGCTTCACGCTCTCCGGCGAGCAGTTCAAGCGCCCGAAGGGCGACGTCGGCAAGCTTCTGAACCCGTGGTACAACGCGAAAAATATCGCCGTCGGCTATGACGACAATCCCGAAGGCGTGCTGTTCACGCCGGAGCTCAAAGACGAAGTCCTCGCGGGCTTCCGCGAGCTGATGCCGCTGTATCTGTATCTCGATTCGCTGGCGGGCGATCCCGAAGCGAATAAAGAATAATGCCGCTCGCAGAGCGGCGGGATAATCCCCTGCGCCGCGCAGGGGTGCATAAAAAGGGGGATACTCTCTTTCTCAAAAGAGAGTATCCCCCTTAGACCCCCGAGAGAAAGGGACGAGGGGCCCTGCCCCTCGTCCCCGCTTACATTGGCAGTCTGTGGCTCGAAGAGCTGCACGCGCTGCGCAATCAGATGCGGTGTACGTGGCTTCGCCACGAATCCCTACTACTCGTTACCGCTCGCAACCGCGCCTTACTATCGTGAGGCGCGAGTGACGATAGCACGGCGGCGGACTGCGTGCGGACGCGGCATTGCTGCGCTCGCCGCGGCCAGATGAAACAGATGTTGCAACTTGTTGAAAACTGTAGTACGGTAAATACAGGGCGCTGCACGAACGGCAGGCGGTTGGTCACATCTCCGAAAGGGGGTGAGACGATGCGGATCACATTCCATATTGGAGACTTTACAGTCACTATTATTGTGAAAAGCAGAAACCGCCACTCTGCCAAGTGACGGTTTCTTAGTTTTTGCTAAGTACATTTACTTGATTAGAGGCTAACCGCTTGTCGCAGCGCCCTCTTTCTATATGTTCATTATATCAAAACATTCCGCCCTGTCAAGCACACGGCAGGATGTTTTCTTAATACTCACGGCGAGCGCAGCAATGCCGCGTCCGCACGCAGTCTGCCGCCCAACTACCGTCACTCGCGCCTCACGATAGTAAGGCGCGGTTGCGAGCGGTAACGAGTAGTAGGGATTCATGGCGAAGCCACGTACACCGCGCCCAACTGCGCAGCGCGTGCAGTTATTCGAGCTACAAACTGCCAATGGGCGGGGTCAAGGGGCCCTGCCCCTTGCGTTCTCTTGGGGGAACAAGGGGGATATTCTCTCACGTGAGAGAATATCCCCCTTACTTTGGGCAGCGCCATCGGCGCTGCCCTCCCCCCGCACTTTCGTGCAGAAAATCAAAAAGCGACGGCATTTCAGCCGTCGCTTCTCTATCTGCATTACTGCAAAACCTTTTTGTTGCCGTGGGTGGCCTTCATGCGCAGCTCTTTGTTGAGGATCGTCTTGCGGATGCGCAGCGCGTGCGGCGTGACCTCCAGCAGCTCGTCGTCGGCGAGGAATTCGAGGCACTGCTCCAGGCTCATCTGCTTGGGCGGGACCAGACGCAGCGCGTCGTCCGAGCCGGAGGCGCGCATGTTCGTCAGCTGCTTCTTCTTGCACACGTTGACCGTGATGTCCTCCTGCTTGGGGGACTGACCGACGACCATACCCTCGTACACGTCGACGCCCGCGCCGATGAACAGCACGCCGCGCTCCTGCGCGTTGAAGAGGCCATAGGTGATAGAGGTGCCGGTCTCGGACGCGACGAGAGAGCCGGTATTGCGGCGGGCAAGCTCGCCCTTGTAGGGCGCGTAGGAGTCGAACACGCTCGCCATGATGCCCTCGCCCTTGGTGTCGGTAAGGAACTCGTTGCGGTAGCCGAACAGGCCGCGCGCGGGGACGAGGAATTCGACCTTCATGCGGCTGCCGACCGGCGTCATCTCGGCGAGGTCGCCCTTGCGGGAGCCGAGCTTTTCGATGACTGCGCCGACATACTCCTGCGGCACGTCGCACACAAGGCGTTCGATGGGCTCGCACTTCTTGCCGTCGATCATCTGATACAGGACGCGCGGGGGCGAGACCTGGAACTCATAGCCTTCGCGGCGCATGGTCTCGATGAGGATGGACAGCGACATTTCGCCGCGGCCCGCGACGTTGAACGCGTCCATCGCGCCCTCGATCTCGGTCACGCGCAGAGAAACGTCCTTGAGCGTTTCGCGGAACAGGCGGTCGCGCAGCTGGCGCGAGGTGACGAACTTACCCTCACGTCCGGCGTAGGGAGAGTCGTTGATGGAGAACGTCATCTCCATCGTGGGGGCGCTGATCTTGACGAACGGGAGCGGCTCGACGCACTCGGGCGCGCAGATGGTGTCGCCGATCGTGATGTCGCCGATGCCGGACAGGCAGATGATATTGCCCGCGGTGGACTCGGTGACGGGGTTCTTGCCAAGGCCCTCAAATTCGTACATGGAGACGGCCTTGGCCTTCTTCGGCGCGGCGTCGGGGTTGTGGTAGTTGCAGACCATGATCTCCTGGTTCTGCTTGAGCGTGCCGCGCTCGATGCGGCCGATGGCCATGCGGCCGACATACTCGTTGTAGTCAATGGCGGAGACGAGCATCTGGAACGGCGCGTCCACATCGGCCTCCGGTGCGGGGATATACTCAAGGATCGTGTCAAACAGGGGCTTTAAGTCCGTGCCGACGACGTCGGGCGAATAGGATGCCGTGCCGTTGCGGCCGGAGCAGAACAGCATCGGGGAGTCGAGCTGCTCGGGCGTCGCATCGAGGTCCATCAAAAGCTCGAGCACCTCGTCCACGACCTCGTGGATGCGCTGGTCGGGGCGGTCGATCTTGTTGACGACGACGATGACGCGGTGACCCAGCTCCAGCGCGCGGGAGAGGACGAAGCGCGTCTGCGGCATGGGGCCCTCAGCGGCATCGACGAGCAGGATAACGCCGTTGACCATCTTGAGGATACGCTCGACCTCGCCGCCGAAGTCGGCGTGGCCCGGGGTATCGACAATGTTGATCTTGGTGTCGCCGTAGCGGATGGCGGTGTTTTTGGCGAGGATCGTGATGCCGCGCTCACGCTCGAGGTCGTTCGAGTCCATGACGCGGTCGACGACCTCCTGATTTTCGCGGTACACGCCGCCCTGCTTGAGCATTTCGTCGACGAGGGTGGTCTTGCCGTGGTCGACGTGGGCGATGATGGCTACATTGCGAAGTTTTTCATTCTGCATAGGTGATCTCTCCTTCCTGCCGCTGGGCAGGGATATCAAATCGTAAGTCTTTAACTGTAATAGTATATTCTGCCGCTTCGTCATTTGCAAGATTTTTTGAAACTTTTTTTGTCTCTTTTGCAGAAAAATTAGGAAAAGAGGATGCCTGCCCTCTCGGGCAGGCATCCTCGCACAGTTTTTACCCGCAAGGGGTATGGGCATCCGTAAAGCAGCAAAGCTGCTAACGGTTGCCCAAGCGCCCGCAGGCACAAATGTTCTTGATCGTTTTCCGCCGCAACCGGTGCGTGGCGGAAAACACCTTGCGCATAGTGGAAACCAACGAAGCGCCGCCAGTGGCGGAAACAGCGAGCTGGGTTCGAGGAAGCGGCACGATTGGCACGCCTGCAAGGGCGCGCCAATCGTAGTGCCGCAACGGTGCAAAGTCGAATCGCCCGTTTTAACGGGCAACCGAGGCGCAAAGCGACGCGAAACCTGCTCAAATCAGTGGTTCACCACTGATTTGAAGGCGTCAGCCCAGCAATGCACTCAGCTCGTCGATCAGCTCGCCGAACAGCGACAGCGCGTCGTTGACGGGCGCGGGCGTGCGCATGTCGACGCCCATGTCGCGCAGCAGCTCGACCGGCTCTTTCGAGCAGCCGCCGGAGAGGAACTTCTTGTAGTCCTTGACGGCGCTCTCGCCCTCGCGCAGAATGCGGTTGGCGATGGCGACGGCGGCGGAGAAACTCGTCGCGTACTGGAAGACATAGTAATTGTAATAGAAGTGCGGGATGCGTGTCCACTCAAGCGCGATCTCGTCGTCGGAGATCATCGTATCGCCGAAGTAGAGCTTGTTGAGCGCTAAATACTTCGCGCTCAGCGCGTCGGCGGTCAGCGCCTCGCCGCTCTCGGCCATCTTGCCCATTTGGAGCTCGAACTCGGCGAACATCGTCTGGCGGTACAGTGTACCCTTGAACTGGTCGAGGAAGTGGTTGATGAGATACGCGCGCTGCTTGCGGTCGTCGGTCTTGCCGAGCAGGTGGCGCATCAGGAGGATCTCGTTGCAGGTCGAGGCGACCTCGGCAACGAAGATGACGTACTCCGCCGTATTCACCGGCTGGTATTTGCAGGAGTGCCACGTATGCATGGCGTGGCCCATCTCGTGGACGAGGGTGAACATGCTGTCGAGGTTATCCTTGTGGTTGAGCAGCACGTAGGGGTGGGGCCAGCCGTTGCCGGTGCAGTAGGCGCCGCCGCGCTTGCCGGTGTTCTCATACACGTCGAGCCAGCGGTTGCTAAAGGCCTCCTCAAGCACGTCCGTATAGTCCTTGCCGAGCACCGCGAGTGCTTCGAGCGCGGTCTTCTTGGCCTCTTCAAAGGAGATTTCAACGTCCGCGTCCGCGACGATCGGGGTGTAGACATCGTACATGTGCAGCTCGTCAACGCCTAAGATCTTCTTGCGCAGCTCGACATAGCGGTACATCTTGTCGAGATTGCCGTGCACCGCGTCGATGAGGTTCGTGTAGACCTCGACCGGCACCTCGGTCACGTCAAGGGACGCTTCGAGCGTCGAGTTATAATGGCGCGCGTCGGCGAAGAACTTGAGCTGCTTGAACTGCGCGTCCAGCGTGGAGGCGTAGGTGTTGCGGAACTCGCCCGCGCGCTTGTAGTAGGCCTTGAAGGCGTTTTCGCGCAGCGTGCGATCGGCGCTCATCAGCATAGGGACGAACGTGCCGTCCGTCAGCGTGTGGACCTCGCTCTTTGCGTCGGTCACGTCGGGATAGCGCATGTCGGCATTGTGGAACATGCTGAACGTGCGGTCAGGGCTTTCGCTGATCTCACCCGCGGCGGCGAGAATCTTTTCGCACTCGGGCGAAAGGATGTGTGCCTTGCGGCGGCGCAGCTTGTCGATGCTGCGGCGATAGGTCTCGAGCTTCGGCTCCTCGGCGTAGAAGCGCGCAAGCGTTTCGTCAGGGATGGCCATGATCTCGCTGGCTTCAAAAGAGCCCGCGCTGTTCAGCGCGACCGCCGTGGAAAACGCCTTGCTGCGCATGCCCTGATAGAAGGAATTGCCCACGTCCTGGTCGCTGCGGCAGCTCGCGTACTGCACGAACTTCGAAACGCGCACGTTGATCTCATCGCTGAGCGTGAACCAGTCGAGCAGCGTCTTCGCGCCCTCGCCGAGCTTGCCGGCGTAGGCGGCCATGCGCTCGGGGTAGGCCTTGAGCGCTTCGAGCTCTTCGTTCCACTTATCGTCGCTCGCAAATACGTGACTCAAATCCCAGGTGAACTCCTCGGGCACTTCGCTGCGCGGGAGGATCGTCTTTCCGTCCATAGGTTTACCGTCCTTTTCTCCATATTTCTCACTGGCCCTGTCTGCCGTCTGCGGTCAGAGCCGCTCTTGCGTCCCATTATAACGGACGGCGGCGGTGAATACAAGCGCTTTTCTCCACCCCGCTCGCGACAAATCAGGCATTGACAAATCCACCGCCAAAAGGGTAAAATATTTTTATCATCCGCGTCTGTAGCTCAGTTGGATAGAGCGCGAGCCTCCTAAGCCCGAGGCCCCCGGTTCGAGCCCGGGCAGGCGTACCAAAAGCGCTGTGATCTCAAGGGATTGCGGCGTTTTTTCTTTTTGCTTATCAAGCAAATTTCACAGCTGTTATCGTGTCAAACGCCTGCATGGCACCACCAACTGATCTCGAACCGTTTTCTCTATTTTCCCATTTCCGGCACACTCCTTGCCTTGTACATCGTGTACCTTGCTGTGTTGTTTTTCCAATCTACCTCCGCAAACAAGCGCAGAGGATCGACCTCTCGGTCCACCAGAACCGTAAATCCCAAACTGGGATTTTTAGGCTTATTCGGTTTTGCCGGATTTTTAGGATTTTGGACTTACCGCGTCGACCAGACCATTTTCCCCTTCGTGTTTTTTCTGTTTTTCGGCTTTTTCGGATTTTTCTATGAGGGGAAAATGTCAAATACCCTGATAGACGAACGGTACAAAGAAAACAAAATGAGAGCGCAAAGCACAGCGAACAAAACTGCTCTGTCCATTATTTTTTTGCAATACTGATTCTGGGACAGGGAAGGCTCATGGGGTGCCTTGAATACACCCTAATTGCTCTTGTTATTGTGACCGCTCTTTCCATAGCGCTTGAACTATTCCTCAGTGAGTATCTGCTATATCATTATGACCATGATGAACCGTTTGATGAAAGTGAGGAATAAACGTGCCTGATTTTGAATGCCGATTAAAAAAGTACAGGCTATTAAAAGATTTGACCCAAGAGCAGTTGGCGGCGCAGGTAGGCGTGCGGCGGGAAACCATCATGCGGCTGGAAAAGGCACAATACAATCCCTCACTTAAACTGGCGATCGATATTGCAAGGGTTGTCGAAGCGCCGATCGAAGAAATCTTTGTTTTCAAGTGATCTGTGCGGAACTAACTGGCCGGCAGTAAATGACGGTGTACTGCACGGCATGAAATGAGATAGCTGGCTTCTAAGCGTCAGTCCGCCAGTTAGCGTCTGGTCGGGGATGCCAAAAGGCCCTGGAAGCGCTGCTTCCAGGGCCTTTTTATTTTCTCTTATTTTATCGCACTGGGCGGGGCTCACGCCTGCATATCGGTCTGTCTGCGGTAGCTGCGCAGGAACAGGAGCGACATGACAAGGCACAACGCTTCGGAGAAGATCGGCGTATACCACACTGCGTCGCCGCCGAAGATCGCCGCGAGGAGAAGAAGCACGGCACTTTGCAGCGCCAGCCCGCGGCCGACCGAGATACAAATAGCGGGCACGGGGCGCTCGATGGCTGTCATAAACCCACCGATGACGATGTTGAAGCCCAGCAGCAGATACGAAACGCTGTAGCGCCGGAATGCACCGATGGAGTAGGCGATGAGCTCATCGCCCGCGTGCGAAAGGTACGTGCGCACGATCTGCGGCGCGAAGAAAAAGACGAGCAGAAACAGCGCCGGCGCGAAGATGCAGACGGTCGTGAGCGCGTAGCGCAGAAGTTTTTGACAGCCCGTGTGATCCTCTTTGCCGTAGTGATAGCTCGCAAGCGGCTGCGAACCCTGCGAGATGCCGACCATGAGGTTAATGACAATGGTCGTCACGTAGGCGATGACCGTGTAGGTCACGACGCCGTCCGTGCCGATGCACTTGAGCACCGTTCGGTTGAAGAGGAAGATCATCAGCCCCGTGCACAACTCTGTCACGCCGTCGGACAGGCCGATGGGCAGAATGCGCGCGTAAAGGTGAGGGTCGAAGCGAAATTTGCACAGCCGGAACGTGCACTTCTTGCTGAAAAAGTGGACAAAGTACGAGATACAGGTCACGAGCTGCGAGATGCCCGTGGCGACCGCCGCGCCGAACACGCCCATGTCGAGGTGAAAAATGGCGATATAGTCAAGCACGCAGTTCGTCAGGCATCCACCGATAACCGTGAAGAGCGCGTAGCGCGGATAGCCGTCTGTCTTGACGAGCACTTCGAGATTGTAGGACACCAGATAGCACACGCTGAACGGCGCGATGCCGAGAATATACTGCTTGACATAGTCAAGTGTGATCTCGTCTGCGCCGAGAAGGTACGCAAACGGCTCCAAAAAGAGCAGCACGAGCGCAGTGATGACCGCGCCAAGGGTCAGCAGCGTGGCAAAATTCTGAGAAAAGAGGGCGTTGGCCTCGCGCCGCTTCTCCTGCGCGATGAAAATGGCGATGAGCGTCGACGAGCCGACGGCGAAGAGCACGGCGATGGAAAAAAGCGCGTTGGTGAAGGGAATCGCGAGATTGACGGCGCTCATGGCATATTCGTTCACACCGATCGAGACCATAAGCCCGTCGACCATGGAGTAGAGCGAGAACACGACCTGTGAGGCCATCGTGGCGGAGACAAAACGGATGAAGTCATGTTTCAGACTTTTCCCCGAGAGTAACAAAATAACACATCCTTAAATTATAATATTTTATTATGCGTTGATCTGACCGATCCCAAAGCTTCCTGCGCGGAGGGCCGCCGCATCATAGACGGTGCGCGCCATAAGCGTCACCGTCCGTTTCCGGCGCTGCAAAACGCGTGCTGTCATGTCCTGAAGAAGTGACTCACCTCCATAGAAAAAATCTCCTTCCAGCATTTGGTGTGATCTGAAAACGCCGTCTGCGGCAAAAAGCGGCCAAATATAAGAAAAGCAGCCGCAAAAACGGCTGTATCTTCGACGCCAAGGCGGCTTTTGATCGGTCTGTAATTTTATTATACCATAGGTTTGCCGGTTTTGCAATCACCTGTGCAAAACCGAAACACAAACGAAACACCTGCTCTCACCGCTGTCCTGCTCCCCGCTCTGTCCTTGTCAAGCGGCAGAGGAGGCGGCCTGCCGATGCAGGCCGCCCCCTCTGTTTCCTTTTGGGCTCATCGCACGCTTCCCTCGCCGCCCATGAGGGCGGTCATCTCCTCGATGCGCTCGAGGGGGAACGGCGGCGCGCTGAGCGGCCGCATGGCGATGCTCATGAGCTTCATCGGGTTGTCGTCCGCCGCCACGCGGTTGGAGCTGAGCGCGCCGCAGCGCTTGCAGCGGTGGATGATGGCCCATTCGCCGCCTCTGCGCACCCAGACGGCGATCGGCTCCATGATGCCGCCGCAGTCGCTTTCGCGGTCGCCCGGCTCAATGTCCACGTGCAGGCTCGATAAGCAGTTCGGGCAGTGGTTGCGATGGTCGCTGCCGGCGTTTTCCGGCGTGCAGAGCCGCCCACAGACCTTGCAGGTGAAGGTGTCGCGGCAGGCGTGGGTCTTGTAGTACCCTTTTTCAAAGATTTTGCGTTTGTTTTCGCGGTTCATGTTGTCCTCCTGAAAAGCATGGCTCTCGGGAGGAACGGCGTGTGTCAGTAAATTTGCCGGCCCTCCCGGTCAGCGCACACGCTCCAGTAACATCGTTTTAGACTTCAAAAAACGGCTCCTTCATTTTAAAAATTCCGGCAGCCTGGAAAGGCTTGCCGCAGCTATCGTAACGCCGGAACGCCCCGTTGTCAAGCGCTCCGCATTTTTCCCTCATTCCGCCGCACGCAGCAGCAGGACGGTGACGTCGTTGACGTTCGTGCCCGTCGCACCGGTTTTGAGAAGTCCGCCGACTGCGCCGAGCGCATGGTAGGCGTCGTTATCATTGAGCGACTGCACAGCGTCAACACCCTTTTGGCGCATCAGCTGCGCGGTCTCGCCGTCGGCGATGCCGCCCGCGGCATCGGTCGGTCCGTCCGTCCCGTCGGAGCCGACGGAGAAGACGAGCGCGTTCGAAAGTCCCTCAATGCCGAGCGCTGCGGAGAGCGCGATCTCCTGATTGCGCCCGCCGAGGCCCTTTCCCCTCAGGTGGACGACCGTTTCGCCGCCCATGAGGAACGCAAGGTTTTTCCGTCACGCGCATGCGTGCGCGCAATGGAAGCAAGCATGCTCCCCGCCTCGCGCGCCTCACAGCAGAGGCAATCGGTGAGTATCATCGGCTCGTAGCCGAGCGCTTCGCACGCCGCGGCGGCCGCCGCGCAGAGCTCGCGCACGCTGCCGGTGATCTGCGTTTCGACATTTTCGAGCGTCTTCGGCGTCTCCTGTGCCAGAAGCGTCCACGCCCGCTCCGACAGGCGCAGGCCGTACCTTTTCGCAATATCGAGCGCCTGCGCACAGCTTGAGCTGTCGGGATACGCGGGGCCCGAGGCGATCATGTCGAGCGGGTCGCCCAGAATATCGCTCAGCACGACAGCGAAGACCTGCGCCGGCGCGCAGTGCCGGGCGAAGCGTCCGCCCTTGACGGCGGAAAGCCGCTTGCGGATCGTGTTGATCTCCACGATGTCCGCGCCCGCGGCAAGGAGCTGATTCGTGACGTCCTGCAATTCCGCAAGCGGAAGCAGCGGCTTTTCAAAAAGCGCGCTGCCGCCGCCCGAGAGCAGAAAGACGACCGTGTCGCTTTCGGTCAAATCTTCCGTCAGCGCGAGCGCGGCGTCCGTGCCGCGCAGGGAGTTTTCGTCCGGCACGGGATGCCCGCCCTCAAAGCACGCGACATCCGCGATCTCACCTTTCACGTGACCGTACTTCGTCACGACCACACCGCCGCAGAAATTATCCTGCAAACACGCGCGGGCGGCGCGCGCCATCTGCCACGCTGCCTTTCCCGCCGCGACGAGGTACACCCTTCCTAAAAAGGTCTTGCCTTTCAGCGCGCGCTCGACCGCCGCGTCCGGCAGCACCGCCGCGATGGCGCGCGTGATGATCTTCTCCGCGTCCGCGCGCAGGTTATCCACAGGTTTCGACTTTTCCTGCATAAGCGCCCCTCCTTTTGAAAAAAGCTGCCGAAAAACGGCAGCTTTTTTCGTTATCTTTTTGATTTTACCATGCCCGTCTTACGGACACAAGCGGAATTCTCAGAATTCCAGCTTCTCCATGCGGTCGAACGCCTGCTTGAGCTGGTCAATGCCGACGGTGCAGGCGATGCGGAAGTGGTTTGCGCCAGTCTTGCCGAACGGGCTGCCCGCGCTGACGAGCACGTGCGCGCGCTCAAGTAACTCCTTGCAGAACTGCTTGTCATCAAGCCCCGTCTTCTCCACGCCGGGGAAGAGGTAGAACGTGCCCTTCGGGCGCACGAGGCTCAGATACGGGATCTTCTCGATGCGGTCGGCAGAGTAGAAGATGCGGTCGCGGTACGCGGTCACGTACTTCTCGCGAATTTCTTTGCGCATTGCGAGCGCCTGGATGCCCGCGCGCTGGGAGATGGACGGCGCGGAGTAGACGAGCGAGCCGTTGATGCGGTGCATCACCTCGAGCAGCTCCGGCTCAGCGATGATGACGCCCACGCGCCAGCCGGTCATCAGGAAGTTCTTGGAAAAGCTGTTGAGCGTGATGGTGCGCTCGGCCATGCCGGGCAGCGTGCGGATGGGGCGGAAGTCGCCCTCGTAGATGTAGGTCGTGTAAATCTCGTCCGCCGCGATGAGATGGGCCTGGCTGACAATTGCCTGGCGTACCTGGATATTTGTGCAGAATGTGATTTCGTACCTATGCCGGTGTAGTCGCGGGCGCACGTGAGATCGCCTGTCACCCAGAACCCGGCCGGAGAACACGCACCATATTGCTGTAGTACCGGTATCGAAAAGTGGGGCGTCATGCCGCGACCGAAGGCATTGGTGATGCTTCTGACGCTTTGCCGCAGCGGGACGAAGTCGATAAATCAACATCTCATGCCTGCATATCAACAATTTAGAACCTACTAAGAGGCGGAGCGCGTTCGAACGGAACTGGCGGTGATTACGACGATCTCCGCCGGCAAGTACTCATTTCCGGCAATGGCGAGTACTGCAATGCCATACATGTAACTAAACGGAAGCGGCTACCGAG